>Ga0098043_1001074_pt1 | contig 9935 bp, 5 predicted proteins | sample 9B_taG_FD_92581 | JGI IMG/M metagenome (GOLD analysis project Ga0098043, IMG submission 92581) | Marine viral communities from the Subarctic Pacific Ocean - 9B_ETSP_OMZ_AT15188_CsCl metaG | ecosystem: Environmental > Aquatic > Marine > Oceanic | place: Subarctic Pacific Ocean | collected 2015-01-10 | reverse complement strand
TACCTGTTTCAGCAGTTATACCAAATGACATTCCCATACCCATTATGTCAAATCTCCTACAAGATGCCAAGTATTAGTATCCACTTTCTTCAATGTAGCACCAGAATATTGACCAGCTAATCTTACATTACCATTCTTAACTAATAATTGTGTAGTTCCTGTACTTCCAGTTTCAAATAACATATTACCAACAGATGATGTTTGGAAAAATTCAAATTCAGTTCCTATGGCTACACTTGCAGTATTAGGATGAACAATAGAACAAGTTAAATCACCACTAACAATATTATAGTAACCACCATGCAAAGCAGAAGCAGTAAAATTAGTTATATGTTTTCTCATTGGTCTTTCAAACCTACCAACGGTTCTGTTGTCATCAAATGTTTCTAAAGCAGGTATACCAGCTGCATCTGTGACACTAAATAGTGAACCAGTTTCATTTGATATATTAAATATTTTTCCACCATCTCCAGTATCAACAGTAAAACTACCAGATATTGTAGCAGAACCTGTAAATGGAAATGCTGGTGAAGAAGGTAAATTAGTTAAACTACTACCATCACCTAATAGTTTACCAAACGAACCAGTTGATGTTGATGAACCACTTATAAAAGCCCCATCGCCTGTGATATGTTCATTGATTACAATTTTACCATCTCTGAAAACTTCCATATATGGATTTGTAGCATGAAAGTTTGTAGCTAAAAATTTGAGAGTATTGTTAGCTGCTGAACCAGCACCATTGTGTAAAATTCTAAATGAATTATCACCAAGAGATGCTTCACTAAAAACAATACCAGTACCTCCATCGTTACCTGTAGGTTGTCTGAATTCTAAATGTTTATCTTGTATGACAACAGCAGATGTATTAGAAGTATTAGTCTGACCTAAACCTATTCGAGTTGCTTGAATATGATCAGTTACGCTGACATCACCACTAGCAATAACATGACCAAACGAACCTGTTGAGATTGATGAACCACTTACCATATGTAAATTTGTTAAATCATTCTTCATTATCTTTCCATCATTACCCATCCCACTATGTTGAGTACAATAATAATATAAGAAATTAGATGTTGATTTTGTTATTTGTATTTCTGTATAAGAACCCGCATTTCCAGGAGTTCCTACAACAGTTACACCTGTCGTATAAGCAGAACCACCAGCATGTGAACCATCTTGAGTTAAACTAAACCTAAACGGATGATTATCATTAGAACTATCGGATTGATCAAATCTATAGGTTTTACCCTCTGATACCTGTATACTTGGAGCAGTAGCACCCTCAAAGGCATAATGATTTCCACCGTCTGAAACTACTGTTACTTTGATTAACTCTGTTAAGTTTCCTATTATTCTTCCGTTTAATGGTGATTCTACATTACCAAACGAACCTGTTGAGACTGATGAACCACTTACCCTACTTACATCATCTATTGTTCCACCATTAATATCAGGACTGGTCAAAGTTTTATTTGTTAATGTATCGGTGGTTGTTCTTCCAACCAATGTGTCTGTAGTTGGTGGTAATGTGAGGGTTGGATTTCCACCAAACTCTGCATGTGGTGGTGCTTGTAGAGCTACATAATGAGCGTTATTCACCTCACAGTACAAACGAATCTGAGATTGTGATCCCTTATTATGTATACTTAGATATCCACCATCTAAATTTAAATTACCAGCAGAATTTAAATATCCAAACGAACCAGTTGAGACTGCTGAACCACTTATTAGTGCAGCAGTTCCATCACTCCAACTTGTATCATCAGAACCACCACTACCGCCAGCTGCAAGTGATGCTGATGTAAAATATCCACCATCTATATTTAGTGCGCCGAACGAACCAGTTGAGGTTGCTGATCCACTTATTATAGTATCACTTATATGGAACATATCAGTACCAAACTTCCATTTGTTTGATGAACCTACATAATTTATATTAGCTTGATTATCAGAATCTTTAAATATTACACTTATAGAAGAGTCAGCTGATTCAAATATTACAATTTGATTTTGACTATTAGGATTTTTTACATGAAGTCCATAAGCTAAAGTTGAATTATTTAAACCTACTTGTAATAAACCGTCACTATATTTAAGTGCAGTATTCTGTCCAGTTTCAAGTACTTCAATTTGATCTTCTACTACTATCTTATCTGCTTGAACATTACTAAACGAACCAGTTGAGACTGCTGAACCACTTACTAGTGCAGCAGTTCCATCACTCCAACTTGTATCATCAGAACCACCACCACCACTGCCACCAGCTGCAAGTGATGCTGATGTAAAATGTCCACCATCAATTTCAATTACTCCAAACGAACCAGTTGAGGTTGCTGAACCACTCACTCTAGTTACATTATCAACTGTACCGCCATCGATAGTTTTATTTGTCAATGTATCAGTTGTGTTTGTACCGACTAATGTAGTGTCTGTTGCTGGTAAAGTTACTGTGACATTCCCACCAAAATCTGCATGAGCTGGTGCCTGAAGTGCAACGAAATGGGCATTGTTTACCTCACAATATAATCTGATTTGTGACTGAACGCCTTGGTTATGTACACTTATATATCCACCATCTAAATTTAAATTACCAGCCGCGTTTAGATATCCAAACGAACCAGTTGAGGTTGCTGAACCACTTATATTTCCTGTAGATGTAATTGTTACAGGATTACTATAAGAGCCTAATGTAACTTTATTATCACTAAATGCTTCAATAATAGGAAAACCAGATACGTTACTTACACTAAATAAACTACCCGTCATTTGATCTGAAACATTGAATAGTGAACCATTATTTCCAAGTACGCTAACAACTGATGATTGTGATGCTACGTGTGTATCTGTGTAACTATAATCTTGTATTACTAGTGAAGCAGTTGTTGCTGGAGTTGATGATGAACCACTTATGACTAGTGAACCTGATAACTGAATACCACCATTACCTACAATGTTTTTAGAATTTAAATCTAAATCACCACCAAGTTGTGGAGTCGTATCTTCAACTACATTAGAAATACCAGCTGCTGCAGTAGCTGCTGCAAGTGATGCTGATGTAAAATATCCACCATCTACATTTAATGCACCAAAAGAGCCAGTTGATGTTGATGAACCACTTATGTGTCCACCAGCAATAACATTACCAGTTGAATTAATCTCAACAGGATTATTGAAGGGACCTAATTTAACTTTGCTATCAGAAAATGCCTCAATAACAGGTGTTCCAGAAATTGTATTTACTTTAAATAAACTACCAGTCATAATATTTGAAACATTAAATAATTCATAGTCTGAATTAGCAACAGAAAATAGTGTAGATCCAGTAGCTGATCCTGAAGCATTAATTGATATTTTACCAAAAGATCCTGTTGAAGTTGTTGAACCACTTATATGTCCACTAGCAGTTACGTGTAAAATATTTTTTATAGAGTTAGTTCCTAAATTTAAATCTTGTGTTGCTGTATGGTTTCCTAAATTATCACCACCAGCAACAGCAGCTGCTAACGAAGCAGATACATTTGGTATATCAGGTATTGATAATATACCACCAATAACAGAAGCACCAACAGTTTCTAACCTACCAAATGAACCAGTTGAAACTGATGAACCGCTTATTTTTGTTTGTGAACCATCAGTTGCATTTGGTGATGAGCCTCCACCACCATCACCTCCTGCTGCTAATGAAGCTGATGTAAAATGACCACCGCCAACTTCAATTACTCCAAATGAGCCAGTTGAAACTGATGAACCACTTATTTTTTGATTAGAAAAATCTATACTAAGTACATCTGTATTATCGCTACCTCTTCTGAATTTAAAATCATTATCAGCATCCGATGTTTTTATATAACCTACAGTACCTTCTTGACCTAAAGCTATAAAATCACTAAAGTTATCATCAGATAATCTTAATTGAGCAAAAGAAGAATTTATATTAACTTGACCATTTGCAGTTATAGCACCAGCAGTTTCTAATCTACCAAACGAACCAGTTGAAACTGATGAACCGCTTATTATATTTGAACCACCTCCTTGAAACGAACCACTTATCCCCGCTGCTGTAAATGAACTACCAGGTGATTCAGCCTCTTCTAATGTTATTCTCGCAGCTAGTGAAGAGGATACTGATGTAAATGATCCGCTAATATCAGTAGCTATCTGTGCAGAACTTGATACTGTACCAGCTGCTCCACCAAGTCCTGAAACACCAGTTAGACCACTACCATCACCTGTAAAAGTACCACTAATATTTAAATTGCTAGTATTCCAATTTATAAAATTATCAGAATCACCGACTTTAAAATGACCTGTGGTGTACCAATAGTTATTACCATCAACATAAATTCCATCACCAGCAGTTGTAAAAACAACCTCTCCTGATTCATCTACAGTTGTAAATCCTATGTCTAAAATATTACCATCTGAGCCAGTAACATACCTAGACATATTTGAAGAACCACTAACAGGTATACCCGTAGAGCTTTTCCCAATATACATACTGTTGTTATCAGGAGAATTAATGTACATTTCACCTTGAAATGAGCCGGTAGTGGCTATCAAATCCCCTTTAACTTTTATGTTATTTGTATCAAAATGTATGTATTGTGAATTTAAACCTCTGAAATTAGGACCGTCTAACTCAGCTCCCTTTCCCATTCTAAATAATTTATTGTTATACCAATAGTTTACATCATCAACGTGTAAACCATCTCCAACAGATGTTAATACTAAATTTCCATCATCATCTAAAGATGTAAAGCCCAAATCAACTGTGTTACCTTCACCATCAGTAGCAAATCTAGACATATTTGAAGAGCCGCTAACAGGTATGCCTCCAGTATACCTACCAAAAAACATTCTGTCATTATTAGTCACAGCATATAATTCTTGACTTATAGAACCACTTTGTATAAATATTGAACCTGTAAATTGATGTCTATCATCAGCAGTATCACCAAACTGCGTAGAACCGCTTATATCAACAGTAGTTATATTTGAAACAGAAGAAGATACTATAAACCTTTTAGCTTCTATTACATCTACTTCTACTCTACCAAAAGAACCAGTTGATGTTGCTGAACCACTTACTACCGAAAATTCAAATCCACCATGTTGAAATGATCCACTAATACCAGCTGCTGTTAATGTAGATGTGTAACCAGCAGAACCACTAATTGTTTGCGCTGTTAAGGTTCTAATTAAGTCCGCATTTTCACCTAAAGAACCACTAATACCAGTAGCCGTTAAGGTTCTTATGAGTGAAGCATTAGAACCAAGAGAACCACTAATCATACTAGCAGCTGTACTTCCAAAATTAGAACTCTCTATTGTAGTTGCTTGAACTCTACCAAATGAGCCTGTTGATACCGATGAACCACTTATTTTTACTGCGGCAGGGAATAAAACATTATCAGCAGAAGCATCGGTTTGAAAAAGAATATCACCATTATTATCTTCGACCTTAAAATCAATATTGTTTCCACCTGGATTAATCAGAACATGATGAGGAGAACTACTATCTTTTTCTATATCAACAAATGTGATATCACCTGCTTTTAATCGAATCCTATTATCAGTAAAATTAATTCGTGTATCTGTGTCGCCTTTATGTTGAATGGTTGAATCAACAAATAAATCTCCATTTATTGTTGCATCATTAGTTACATTCAACGTTCCGCCTGTTAATACACCAGGTGTTATAAGCGAACCAAATGAACCAGTTGATGTTGACGAACCACTAATTCCACCTGAATTATCTATTGTTAAATTTGAACTTGATACAATTAAAGAGCCAGTAAACTCGTGTCTATCATCTAAAGTATCACCGAATATAGTTGAACCGCTACTAAATGATTGAGTTAAATGTGTAACAGAAGAACTTATTATATAGTTTCTGGCTGTTAAATCACCTTCAATTGTTAATCCTGCGAATGTTGGTGTTTCATCTGTTAACTCTGTAAAGTCTACATTAAGTGTTATGTCACCTGTTGAACCACCACCACTTAATCCTGTTCCAGCAGTAACACCAGTTACATTATCAGCAGTAGCGCTTGATATTCTAGCAGCTAGACTTTCAGAAACAGAAGTAAAAGAGCCACTAATCTGTACAGCAGCCCCATCAGCTACATCTCCTGGCGTAGAACCTAAAGCTCCTTGCCAAGAACCACTAATATTATCAGCAATTTGAGCTGATGAACTCAACATTCCAATAAATGTTGTAGCCGTTAAAGGTCCTGTTACATCAAAAGAGCCACTTACAGCAAACGAACCTGTAAGATTGGGATTTAGTTGTTTTGACTTAATTGTTGCCATTCATCCTCTCTCTTAGTATCCCACCATTTTTTTACACTTTGTGAAATTTTTTGTTTGTGTTTCACAGTTTTTGGTTGCTTCATTTTTTCAATAGTGTTCATAGTTAATTTTCTATCTGATTGTGCGCAAGATTTACATACAGTATTATTACCAACTGCTCTGTCAAAACTATCTTTTCTTGTATAGTAAATTACCTTACTACAATCAGGACATTTTCTGTTTTTTCTGTTCTTCCAATGTCTTTTTCTCATAGTAATAAATATAAAGAAATGGTAAAAGAAAAGTGGGATTTAGGAATTAAATTTACCCATAGCGATTATTTCATCATCAGATTCTAAATCATAACCTATACTATCAGCATTTACTTTTAATAAAAATGAACTAGCGGCTTGTTGAATTGTTAAAGCATCATGTTCCATATATTGTCCATTTATAAAAAACACAAAATCATTTTCACTTGTAGCGGTTAATCCGCTTGGAGCAGAAGCAGTTACAGCAGTAAAACTGGCAGTTGAATTATTAGATATACTAGCTGCTTTTTTAACAAAAGACTTTCTCAAATATGTATCCATTACAGTAACAGTAGTAGAATTAACTAACTCTCCACCATTTAATCTAAGACTTCCTGACATATCCACAGAGCCTGTAAACTGATGAGTATCATCTATTGAGTCACCAAAAATAGTTGAACCACTTGAAAAACTTTGTGTCATAGTGGTTACAGTAGAATTTATAAGATAGTTTTCAGCTATTATATCTCCCAAAACTACCCAATCCGTATTTACTTGTGCTTTTCCGTCATCACGTTGAGCTATTTCAAATGATGTAGGTCCTACGTGAATGGCGTTTGAAGCACTAACATTATTAAACTGAACTGTGCTTGAAGTACTAACATCTTGTCCTATAGAGAAAGTAAAATTAGTAGGCGAACTACCATCAAAGCTTGAGCCACCGCCGATAGAAACACCTGTTCCTTGTAGTAAACTAAATGGGTTAGCTAAAGTGCTAGAACCTCCTTGGCTTTGTGCAACTGAAACTCTTATATCTTGTTTACCATCGGTTAAATCTGCAATATCGATACCAATCCCATCATTTATTATTATCTTTTTTGGAGTTAATTCTTTTCTTGTTGTTACTACTTCACTAAATTCTTCTGGTATTAAATATCCGTTTAATGTAACAGTAAAATTTGTTCTAATTAATCTTTCTGTATTTACCGATACTTCACTAGCATCTGTATAATTATCTATCTGTGTTCTAAATTTAAACTTACCATCTTCTCCCCAATAAGATCCTTCTGAATAAATTATTTGTTCTACTATTTTATTCATCTGTTCAATATAAGATGTCCATACAACAAAGTCGTAACTTAATGTAACATAATCTGGTACAGCCACACTATACAGTTCTTTTTGTTTATTTAATCCTTGTTGAACTGCAAATTTATCATATCTGTTTTTTTGTGTATATTGTTTTTGAAAAGTATAAAATAACTTTGGATCTTTTGGATTTAATTTATCAACACCCAAAGCAGCATCTTTTTCTATAGATGTTCTTTTGAAAGCTATTAAAGGAATAATTAATTGTTTTTTATTATCTAATAAAAATCCTCGTTTTTGCACCATACCCCATCTTTCAGGATTAGAATACATAATTGGAACTTTTATTTTTTCACCATTTTCTTCTATAGAAGGTTTGATAACATTATTAAAATAGAACATAATGGCACCATCAATATCCATTAATCCTATTGAAAAGTTTTTTACATTATCATCATTTCTAGAACGTAATAAACCTCTATTAACTAACTTTCTTCTATTACGTGGTATCGGTTTTTCTCGAGCCATTAAATACTCCTGACTCTTTCTATCTGTACGGAGCTTTTTCTAATTAAGAAAGTATTAGCCACAACTGAATAATTTTCGTCAAACATTCCACCTATTAACTGATTTTCATTTATAGAACCAACTTCAAAATATCCGTAATTCCAATCTATCAAATCTCCTACTTCTAACACCATCTCAGCATCAATAAAAGATTGTCTTAAAAATGAGAATGTAGCAGATTGATTATTATCAGGTCCAAACTCTTCTTGATTATAATCAAAATCTTGAGCATCTATTAGACATTTAATTTGTACACCGTTTTTATATATTTTATTACCACCAGCACCTTCTCCATACATATTAAGAGATGATTCTTGAAGCGATGGTTTATAAATAACAACCTCTTGATTAATTATACCATCTTTATTATTTTTTGCATCACCGACAAGTTCTTTAGTAACTCTAGTAATTAAGTTAATATCACGTTGTGGTAAAAAACGACCAGCCATTTTTTTATCCTATGTAAATTGGGTAAGGAACTTTTTGTAATTTTTCTTGTACGAATTGAGCCTCATCTTTATCAGCTTCTAATAAAGCTTTTCTGCCCGTTTTTTCTAAAAGTTCTTTAAGTTGTGTCATTAAAAATTCTTTTTCTGCAGTAGCCTCATTTCTCAAAGTATCCCCATCCAATGTTGTTTCCGCATTTGGAATTGGAAGTGAAGCGTATTTACTTCGTATTGTACCTAATAATTCTTTACAAAGAGCTAATGCGTATTTCTTTATCCATTGTTTTCCTACATCATTTATTTCTTTAAATTCCATATTGTCATAAGGAGCATTAGATATATCAGTTATAACACCTTCTGAATTTCCTTGTAAGGTATTGTCTCTATCTTTTTTAAGAATATATTCAAAATGTAAAGTATAATCTTCCTCTGGTATCGGAAAGATTTTTAATTTATTGTTTCTCAATTGAAAGCTGTAAGCAGATTTTCTAATTTGATCATTAAATTCAATTGCTTGTATTTTCAATATATCAGCATATACAGGCATCATCATAAAACTTATACCAGGTGAATAATTACCCATACCAAAAGAATCTAACATATTATATGAACCATCGCCTGTACCAGCATAGGGATCAAAATATCTAGTGATCGCAGGTTCAGCTTCATAAAAAACTTTTCTAACTTCAATGGTGTTACCACTTTCAGAAACATTTGACCACAGAGCATCTAAATCATAATCTTGTTGACCATCTTTCATTTCAATTGAACCGCTTTTAAAATCTATAGTACCGCCAACACCAGCTTCTGAACCATATTGTTCTGCTAATTGAACAGTTCTACCAAATGTAGGTGTTACTTTTCTATGTGTTAAATCAGTTTTTGTAGCACCAGAACCTGTTTCTTGTCCTTGCAAAAATAATATATTATCTACAAGATTAGCTTGGTTTACTTGAGCAGAATATTCTGTAATAGCTTCTTCATAACAAGCATAAAACTGAACATCTTGCATTTCAACAGCTACTATTGGATATCCTAACCTTTTAGCAGCCCAATCAGCAAATTTATCTACAGAATGATTACTAGAACCTGAAAACTCTGTATCACTATCATAGAATCCGTATGGTGTGTTTCCGTTCGCAAATGAACTACTACCTGGCCAAATCGCTTCCATTATATTCTCCTAAAAAAGATGTATTAACTCAATAATAAATATATAAGAAACAAAAAAAGGGGAAGTAAACACTTCCCCTTTTTAAGTAATAAGATTAATTGATATTCAATT
>Ga0098043_1001072_pt1 | contig 9941 bp, 12 predicted proteins | sample 9B_taG_FD_92581 | JGI IMG/M metagenome (GOLD analysis project Ga0098043, IMG submission 92581) | Marine viral communities from the Subarctic Pacific Ocean - 9B_ETSP_OMZ_AT15188_CsCl metaG | ecosystem: Environmental > Aquatic > Marine > Oceanic | place: Subarctic Pacific Ocean | collected 2015-01-10 | reverse complement strand
TGTTTCACCACCCCAAGTTCCAAGAGACCAACCAAAACCTTTTGCTTGCACAGCAGGTCCAACAGGATAGTAATGTTGAACTCTTATACCACCTGACGTAGTTGCACCAGATCCACCTTCATTTGATGGCATAGTGATTGTAATTGTAGTTGAAGATGGCACACTTGTTACCATAAACTTTTTATCATTAAAATCAGATGCACTATAATTAGAATTAGTTATTGCACTAAAGTTATCTAATAATATAATATCGTTTTCGTTAATACTGTGAGAACCACTAAAAGTTATCGTGACTATAGGTGATCCATTGGTCGTGGTAAATGCATTAGAAAGCGTTGTTGTAGATTTAATAGGGTGTATGTCATAGAATACACCACCTGAATATGCATATAAAATTCTGTTTGTACCAATAATTGCGTACTTTCTAGCTTTACTGTTTACAAAATGATGGAGACCACGTCCTGCACCAGTAAGTGCATCATCACCTAATTGTTTCCAACCACCTATTTTTTCAGGTGTGCCATATCTAAATCTAACATTATCACAATCAACCCACTGACCTTCTGCGCCTGTAGGTGTTATTTGTTTATTAATACCTGGTTGAAAACCTATTTTTTGTAACATATGACTCCATTATAATACTATTTTACAAATGATGGTAGTCCTAGCATAGGTCTTCCATCAAACTTGTTTTTATCAGCAAATGGGCCGTTTACATGATTATAATGTAGAAATACTTGACCACAAATGTTTCCTTCAAACGGCTTTCGCCAATGTTCAAGGTCACAGCCACTATATACTAGCATGTCTCCTACTTCAAGCATGACTTTTGTGCCCTCTGGAGCGTTGGGTTTGATTATATTTTTACGTTCATCTATGACGTTATCAGCACCTGTACCATCAATAAATATAGGCCATGGGTCACCACCTAGGTTTAAAGTTGTCGATATTTCACAACTAGGTCTATCTTTATGTCTATGTAATGTATCACCTTTTTTGTAAGCTCTTGCATAAGAATAGGTAGGTATTAAATCCAAACCTGTATGTTCTTTCATTATAGGTAGCATTTTTACTAACAATGTTTCCATAACAAAATCTGCATAATGAGAATAGGTATTAGGTATTTGTTCGTCAGACCAAGTTCCTAATGTACCGTTATCATATGTAATATTATTTTTATACATAAAATTAACAGCATCTCTTTTAAGTAAAAAATAATTAAACACAAAGTTAGCTAATTCATAGTTAACTGCTTTTTTTATTACTTGATATTTATCAAACATTAAAAACCTTTCTGTATAAAATTAAAAGAAACAGATATTCTTGTATCATTAGATTTATTTAAATCAACAGAATGCCAAAGATAATATGGAAACATAAGTATTCTACCTTTAACAGGTTCTAAATGTACTTCTCTCCATAAATGTTTTGGTAGTTTACCTTTTTTTCGTATAGGCATATTTAATTGAACTCCTGGTCTTGGTTCGTTACAAATTAAACTACCAGAATTTTTTGGAACTTTTACATAATAAACACCACTAAATAAACTATTAGCGTGAACGTGTGAAAGATTATATGAACCTGGTGGATTTATATTAGCCCACATGTTACCTAATACAGGTTCTTTATCTAGACATTCTTCTTCGTATATTTCAAATTGCATTTTAAATAACTCATGTACTAAAGGTTCAAAGACAGGCATTTTATGCATTTCAGTTGTAGAGTGCCAACCCTCTCGATTTGTTTTTATTATGCCAGGATCTTTTTTAGACCATTCAATTATTTCTTTTTCAAATAGTTCGTTGTCTAGTTGTACATCTTTACCATATATAGTTGTTGGAAAAAATTGTTCTTTAATCATCTAAATGGTTTACCTCCAAACCAAACAACAAGAGATTGTCTAACACCACGTCTTACAGGATTTACTCTATGATTTAAAAATGATGCAAAACAAAGTGCATGCCCTTGTTTCATAGGTTTAAATCTACCAGGTGAAAGTAATTCTAAATCTCCTCCTTCAAACTCTGATTCATGATTTAATAAAAGAGTCATAGATATTTTTCTTACAGGTGGTTCATGCAAACCAACCACGTCTGTATCCATATGCCAGTCATAAAAACCACCTTCTGGATATTCTGTAAACTGAGCTTGTTCCGTAATTCTTATATCATCAAAACCAAAATGATTTAAATTTGATTTTTGTATAAACGTATCTAATGTATCATACAATTGAGGCAATGCTTGAAAAGGAATCCAAGAAATAGTAGTCACTCTTTTTTTAGTGTCTACCCCACCTTCTGGAGTATCTAAACCAACTTGAGCTTTTTGAGGTGGTTGACTTCTTCCACAATCAATAACCATTCTACATTGTTCAGGTGTGAGTAACGGTCCTTGAGTTTCAATAATCCAACTTTTCCATTTTGGTTCTGTTATTATTTTATTTTTATACATTAAACTGCTCCTCTACTTTTAATAGGATCATAATCAACATCGCAATTTGCAGCAAGTGTTCTTCTGTATCCAGGTCCGTTAAAAGGATAAACTGTATGTCTCATATCATATGGAAAAATAAAAAAATCCCTTTCTTTTAAAACAGGTTGATAATCCACAGTTGCAAATTGTCCATTACATCCCCCTAACAATTGAAGCTTTCCATTTTGTGGTGTGTCATGTGCAGAATATTCTTCTCCGTAAGATTCCGGTAATTTTAAAATCATAACTGAAGATAAACCAGTAAATAAATTACCTTGATGAACGTGAACAGGATTATATTCGTGTTCTTTCATTTCATTAACCCAGATAGAGTTTAAATGTATTTTGTAGTCAACTGTTTTATTCCAACTTAAAAAATGTTTATAACAACTTTCAAACCACTTTGTTATATCTAATGGTAATAAATTATGTCTCTTTATAGATTTTTCACTATTGCCATCATAAAACAAACTATGTTCATTTTTAATTTTACCAATTAATTGTTTATTAGCAGGATATAATTTTTTAAAATTACATTCGTAGATATGATTTATTATTTTATAAACATCAAAAGGGACTTCATATTTTAAAATAGGTTGTCCTAAGTATGTAAAATTAAATTTCATCTAAATTAACTTCTTTATAATCTTTAGCTGCTTTCATTATAGTGTCTACTTCATCATTATTCAACACTTTAATAGGAAATTCTGTAAAACCTAATTCTAGTCCTGATAAATATCTGTTGTTTCCATAAACAACTTTGTACCTATCTTTATCTTTAACTACTAACAATGGATTAATAATATATCCTACTTTCTTTATGTGATCTCTTACTTTTTTATAAAAAAGAGATTGTCTTTGATTATTCGGATTTTGCTCCAAGGTTTGTTTGCGCAGAAATAGCTTCTCTTTTTTGACCTTCAAGTTGTCCCTTCTCTCTCTTAACTCTTTCAATTGTTTCTAATTGACCTATAACGTTAAACACTTCTGGCTGACTAGATCCAGGAGTTAAAGTATTTTTCCTGTTAATCATTATTTTGTGATAAGATTCTAATTGATGAGTGTTAACATTTTGTTTATCAAAAGTGCCATCATCATGTTCTTTTTTAAGTTGAGACCATAATCTAATTTCTCTCATTCTATCTTTTGCCGTCAACTCCATATTTGCTTTTCCATAAGTTGCTTCGTCAATATCAATTTGAATAAGTTCTTTTTCTACTTCGTCTGTTTCTTTTTCTAGTTTTTTTCTAAGTTTTTTTAATTTAACATCTGCTCTTCTGTAATCAAAAGATAAACTCATTAAATTTTCTAGATAAACATTTTGTTCTCTAACACATTGCCAATACTTTGCAGCCTTCGTTGGATATTTTAAATCATTTAAAACTGAAAATCTCATTTCTGTTTCAGTTCTAAATATTTGTTTTTTTGTCCAAGTGTCTCTTAATTCATCAACCATACCTTTAAAATCGGTAACGTCATTTGGATCTAATATATTATGTAAATTATCTGATTCTTTATCTACAAGTTCTTTTATATTTCTTTTTTCTGTCATGATATCTCCTTTATACAATAAAGGATATATACTTTATTATTATAAAGTCAATATTAAGAACTGCTTATAGTTACTACGTTTGAGCCTGAAACCCATTCTAAAGTAGCAGTAGTTGGAGATGGCACTGCAACCACTAAATGAGATCCTTGAGTTCCTACTTCACCTTTGGGAGGTTGTGCACCTCCAATAGGTCTACTTTGAGGAGACACTGTCCAAGTTGTTCCATCATATAAAGCATTTATGGTATCTGGAGATCCATTACCTCCAGTTACAATTCCTGCTGTTAGTGTTCCTCCTGTGCTTTTATTATTTCCTGTTATTGGAAAAGCTGTGCCTGCAGCCCAAGATGTTCCATCGTATTCAACAACGTAAGCAGTAGGTTGTGGTCCATTGGGGCCTGTAAAACCTACAGCAGCTGTTGAAGTTCCAAACCCATAAGAACTTTCACCAGCAGTTCCAGTTGGATTACCTGTTGACCAAGCAGATCCGTTCCAAATATAACTTGCAGATGAAACTGCTCCTCCAGGAGCTTCACCATTAAATCTAATCATTGCACTTTGTCCTGCAGGTCCTCCTGCTGCACCATAATATCTTGCTACACTACCAGGCACTGCGGGTCCTGTTGTCCAAGAACCTGACGTAAATAAATAAGTTGTTTGAGTTTTACCTCCTGCTCCAGGCCATCCTGTTCCAGCAATAATTGCAGCTGTTTGACTTCCTTCTCCCGTACCTGAATCCATGTCTTGACCAGTAGGAGTTCCTGTCGTCCAAGAAGTTCCATCATAATTTTCAGTAGCACTTGTTGCATATGGAGGTGCTGGTGGAACTCTTCCACCTACTAAGAAAGCTGCAGATAAAGTACCTAAACTCATTCCATTTGGAGAGTTAGTATTTCTACTTCCTCCTGTCGACCAAGATCCCGTTCCATAATTAATGTTTCCTTTTAAAAGATTTGTTGATGAGTTATACCAAATTTGACCATCTTCTGGATAAGTAGGATCTGATGATCTTATTGGTATATTAATTCCATGTATGTTTGCGTAATCTGCCATAATTTAACTCGCTGTAACTGTCCTTGTTTCTGCTGTTCCTGCAGGTAAAAATTGTTCTGTAGTTGCTACGTAAGGACTTCCTCCTGATGCCAAAAGACCTGCTGAAGTTCCTGTTCCTCCCATAACAGATGCATTTGGAGCTGGTCTTCCCATTGAAGGTCCAGTAGTCCAGTTAGTTCCATCATAATTTAAATTTTGTAATAAAGGTGAAAAACTTCCTTCTGATCCACCAAAAAATATTGCTGCTGTTTGAGGTGTAGCTGTTTGTCCATGTCTAGTTCTAGTTGCTGGCATAGCAGTAACTGAAGTCCAAGCTGTTCCATTATATTCTTGAGTAACTGCAACTTTTGTATCAGGATAACCATATTGTCCACCACAGATAAGTCCTGCAGTAAGAGTACCTGCGGCTCCTGCTCCAGTTTGACCTGGGCTATTTAATGCACCTCCTGATGTCCAATTCGTTCCGTCCCATTCTTCTGTTGCAGTTCCAGGGTTGTTTGCTCCATGAGGTTGGTTACCACTAGTAGCAAAAGCTGCGTTTGGAATTCCAGCTCCTGCACCAGATTCTTTTCCTGTGCTAGAAGCATTTTTGTTTGTCCAAGTAGATCCATCAAATTCTTCAGTTGAAGTTGTATAATAAACTCCACCTGGAGAGTCAGCATATCTATTAGCTGCAATAGCAGATGTTGAAGAAGGTCCATAAGCAATTACATTAGATCCTCCATTATTCATGGCACCAGAATTAGTCCAACTAGTTCCATCCCATTTTTCTGTAATAGCCGAATATCCAGTTCCTCCTGGTGCAGGAATAGGGGCTGGACTACTAGGTGGTTGATAGCCACCATAAAATACTGCATCTGTTACAGTTCCAGCTCCTGCGCCAGAGTTCATACCAGTATTTCTACTAGTTGTAGAAGACCATGCAGCCGCTGCAGTAACACCTCTTAGTTTAGCAGCATTAGTAGTAGAGTTATACCAAATCTGACCTGTTGCTACGTTAGCAGGATCAGATGAAATATACTGTATCTTTTGTCCAAATATGTCGTAATAAGTTGCCACTTATTATTCCTCCAATGTTATATTCTCTGGTCTAGGTGTATACAGTGGATGACCAGATTTTTTTCTGTCGTCATCTTCAGGTATAGCATCCCAATCAGATTGTGCTTGAGTAACTTCTGCATCAACAATTGCTTGTGCTTCAGATAAAGTTTTGTGAGTGCCAGCCACTCCAGCTACCCATCTGTTAGCATCTTGATTGTGAGCAGGTACTCTAAACACATTACCAGGAAAACTTAAAATATGAAGTTTTCTAGAATCATCATGCGTAATAAAACCTTTACCCCAGTTTTCTGCTACGCAATATTGATATGTTTTATGTGCCATAGTTTATCCTCCTTAATTTTTAACCCGTTGTAATAGTTTGTGTTTCTCGTATACCGCTTCCAGTCCATTCAAAAACACTAGCAGATATTGCTGTTGAACTGTGTCCACCTGAAACTAAACCTGCAGCGCCCGTTCCTCCATCACCATTTGCTGGATCTCTATGTGCTGTGGGTATGGCAGTTGAAGAACTAAACGAAGTTCCATCCCATTCTTCAGTGGTAGTTATAGGATTAACTGTTGCTGTTTCTCCACAAGTTATAAATCCTGGAGAAGTTGATGTAGCCATTGCTCCACCAGTGCCTCTTCTACCATCACCACTTATAGAAGTACCTGATGTCCAATTAGTTCCATCATAAACTACTGATGTTGTTTTATTTCCGGGACCTCCAGCAACACAATACATGTCAGTTTGAAGATCAGCACCGGATGTTCCGTTTCCTTGATCACCAGGCATGTTTGTTACACTCGTCCAAGCTGTTCCATTATATTCTTCGGTGTCATCATAAGCAGTTCCAGGGCCAGTTCCTCCAGCAATTACTCCTGCTGTTAGTGTTCCTCCACTAAAAGCACCATAACGTGCAGTATTTTGAGCTCCTCCAGATGTCCAATTAGTTCCATCCCAATGCTCTGTTGCTGTAGAAGCAGTAATAGGGTGACCAATAGCTGTAGAAGCTAAAACAGCTGAAGTTTGAATACCAAACATAGCTGCACTTCTTCTAGCTGTTCCTAAATTATTTACTGCAGTCCAAGAAGAACCATCATATGTATACGTATTGTTATTGTCATAACTACCGGGTGCTTGACCTCCAGCTAACACAGCCGCAGTTTGAAGTCCTGCTTGTCCTGCGTTTTGTCTTGCTGCTGGTATTGATCCACCAGTTGCCCAACTTGCTGAACCAGTAACTGCTTCTAATTTAAAATTATTTGCAGAGGTGTCATACCAAATTTGACCTTCAATTGTTCCTGTGTTTGAGGAAAGCTGTTTGACAGCCTCTCCAACAAGCTCTCTATATTCAGCCATTATTTAACCTTTAACAGCCAACCTTGTGTGCTATCTACATAAACTAAAGTATTTGCTGCTCTTTCTGTTGATACTACTAATGGATCAGTTGACCCATGAATTTTTTCTGAACCGTTTTGATCGATTGTTAAATTGTTTGTATCAAATGTTCCTGCATAGTCTATGAATGATACTTCATCACCAATACTACCTGCAGGTAAATCCATTTCTATTGCACCACCTGTGGTATTTATAAAATAACCTTCACCAGCTACTGCTGTAAATGTAGAAGTTTTTACTGCTTGCCATGAAGTTCCACCTGATACTTCTGCAAAAGATAATTGACCAACACCTGTTGCGCCAGATCCTGATACTGAATCTACTTTTAAAAATCTATCTGCTGTAACATTTCCAGTAGGAAATTTAAGTGTATAGCTCTGTCCTGCAGAATGTGCAGGTGACTGTAAAATAATTCCGTGACTATTAGATTCACAGTTTAATTGAATTGCACCTGGGTTTGTTGCGCCCATTACTTCAATATTACCAGTTCCTTTTGGTCTTAGTTTTAAATCTACGTTTGAATCATCTCCAACTGCACCAATTTGTGGAGCGTTACCTGTTGCAGCATTTGTTACATCAACATGGTTTACTGCTGATGATGTTGTTTCAAAAATTAATTGTTCATTTGCATTTTCATCTCTGACACCATGAGCATCATCAAAATCGATCATGAAAGAATTAGTATCTAGGTTACCACCTAATTGTGGTGATGTATCGTCTACAACATCTCCACCTGTTTGAATTTGTATAACGTCTGGGTTAGTTCCATCGTTCGCTGCTGCAAATACTATTGCAGTACCTTTGTTTGTTGCTGAAAAAGTAAAAGTTCCACCAGATCCTGATGCATATTTAAATTGAACTGTATAAGCTCCTGAAGTTGAATTTCTTAAAATATAAAAAGTTTGAACATCTAATGGTATTGTTACAATTTGGTTTCCAGTGATTGTCCCTGTAAAGTCAATCATTCTGTGACCTGCTACATCACCAGTTCCAGAATCAGAGATAGTTAAAGCTGTAGTTTGCGCACCACCAGCAATTGATTGTGTTGTAAAACCACCAGCTATTTGTTCAATGAGTTGTAAATTTACGTTTGTTTTATTACCCCAAGTTCCAGCGTTTTCACCGGTTGCTTGAAGTTCTATCCCTAACGGGGTAAATGTTGATGCCATAATTTATCTCCTATGCAGCGTCACTATAACTTGTATTTGATCCAGTTGCAACATCTGAATAAGTGTCATTCGAGCCTGTTGAAACATTGTTATATGACGTATTTGAACCAGTGTCAACATCTCCATAAGCAAATATATTTACTCCACCGATACTAAATGTTGCTGATTGACCAGTTAATCCAACCTGCATATCAGCTATAGATATAGAGCCAATACTAGCACTAAATGATTGACCAGATATTCCCAAAGTCATATCATTAGGATCTAATACTCCCACACTAGTTGTTGCGGACAATCCTGTAGGTTGAGCAACAGCTCCACCAAGACCGACAATTGAACCTAATTGAGATTCAAACTGTTGACCAGATAATACTACTGCATTATTTGGTGCAACTGCTGTTCCAAGAGATGCAGACATTGAGAATCCTGTAACATCAACTTGGTTACTAGAAGATCCAGTTGCAGTTCCTTGACTTGCAGTAAATGAAAGCCCAGATGGTTGAACAGTATCGTTTGGTGCAATTGCAGTTCCTTGACTTAAAGTTGTTTCTTGACCAGTTAAACCAACAGCCATATCAGCAACTGTTACAACTCCCAATGCAAAAGATGCGGATACACCTGATATCGATACATTAGCATCTGACTCAACTGCTAATGATCCAACACTAAATGATGCGGATACACCTGATGGTTCTACAACTGCAGAGCCTATTGCTGATAAAGAACCTACGTTAGATGAAAACTCTATACCACTAATGTCAAAATTTGGACTTAAACCAATTGTAATTGCAAACTCGCCCCAAGAACCTTGACCATAAGTATTATTGCCCCAGCCTTCTATACCCATGCTGGAAGTTACTTCTTGACCTGTCAATGAAACAGTTACATCGTTAAGATCTCCCCAAGACTGTTCATTCCAAGTCTTAGCTCCCCAACCTGCTGCAAACTTTTGATTTTCATTCCAATTAGCTTGGCCCCAGGTAAACCTGCCCCATCCTGAAGATACCGACATGGTCGGCCTCCTATGCTAATCTAATGATTGCGCTACTTGAATCTGCTGTTGGAAACTCAATTTTAAAAGTTCCATTACTAGCTGTCTTGTCACCACCAAATGCAATTATACAAACAGCATCAGTTGTTCCTGAACCACCATTTGTTGTTGTGTTATAAATCATTGCACCATTTGCAGTAAAAGAAGCAGATGAATAAGTTACATCTGAAAAATCTGTAAAAGCTGTAGTACTAGTTAATGA
>Ga0098043_1001071_pt1 | contig 9946 bp, 4 predicted proteins | sample 9B_taG_FD_92581 | JGI IMG/M metagenome (GOLD analysis project Ga0098043, IMG submission 92581) | Marine viral communities from the Subarctic Pacific Ocean - 9B_ETSP_OMZ_AT15188_CsCl metaG | ecosystem: Environmental > Aquatic > Marine > Oceanic | place: Subarctic Pacific Ocean | collected 2015-01-10 | reverse complement strand
TCTTCTTCATCTTGTACAAACTCTGCTGTACTATTAAATGGTCTACCTGTTACTCTGCTTTGCATTTCATCAGGTTCATTTTTTACATTAGGTACATTATAAACTAATCCACCTTTTGAAAATAAAGGTTTAAAATCATCTTTCTTTCTTCTACCTGTAATTGGTCCAGAAGCAAATAAATTTGTCATAGGTGTTTCATCAACAAGTAAAGACTTACCTTGGTCTATTTTTCTAGCTGCAGTTCTAATATTTTTTCTAGTTCCTTCGCCAAAAATTATGTCATAAAAAGATTGATAAGGTAAATTTGTTGCAAATAATTCAATTAATCCTCTTCTATATGCAATACTATCTATTAAGTCTTGTCCTAAAGGACCACTAAATGCTTTTCCAAAAGAAGTTATTAATCCAGATTTTCTAGCATCACTAGCTTCTGCAAATCTGTTTACATAATCAATAGGTCCATAACCTCCCCATCTTCTAAAAGCATCTCCAATAATTCTACCAGTTGGTAAATCTTCACCAGTTTGATAATCTTGTGTTGATTTACCCTGACTTCTAATTAAATTACCTACATGAGCAACTCCAGTCATTAACATAACAGTTGGTAATACTTTAGGTAATCCTGCTTGTAACGGATATGTTTTCATTTCTCTTATAAATCTTTTTAAAATAGTATTATTAAAAACAGTAGGATAACCAGCAAATTGTGTTAATAAAGAACCAGCAGGACTTGAAAACCATAAAGGTCTGTTAGCTTCAGCAGCACTTGGATTTAATATTACTTCTTTAGTAAATCTATTAGCTCCACCTAAAATATTATTTTGATAAAAATTTTGTTGAAATTTTTGAAGTTCTCTTTGTGCATTATTTACTGGATTAAATAATCCTTTAGAAGCATTAGGATTAAATTCTCCTCTAGAATCTAAAGAATTTTTATACCATTGTAATCCTATGTTTTTATCTATACCAAGTTCTTCTAATTGACCTTCATAATATTTAAGTAATTTTTTATTTTTTATTACAGCTTGACCAGTAGAATGATTATATAAATCTCTAATTCTATTTCTAATCATCATTTTACCAGTAGTAAATGATGCTAACTGTACAGCTTTAGTCCATTGTGTTAATAAATTAGATTTAAAAAAAGCATTCTGTGCTTCTTTAACTGTAAAGACTCCAAAAAATTCACTACCATGTAAAGCTTCACCGGCTAATCCAGCTATTCTTTCTTGTACAGATTGTTCTAAAGCTAATCCAGTTTGATATAATTCTTGCCATTGTAAATCATCTAAATCTTTAAAACCTTTTTGAAGACCAGCAGCTTTAGCATCTTTAACAGTTTTAATATCTCCAGTACCAATTCTATTAATAGCTTTAATACTTCTATCTACTATATTATTTCCTTCTTTAACTAAACTATTACCAATAAAACTTAAAGTTTCTGGTACTTCGTGAGTTCCTACACGACTTAAAAGAATAAAAGGTTCAGTAATACTAGATAAAGTAGCAAAAGGTAAATGAGCCATTTGTTGTGAAAGTTTACCCCAATCAGATAATTTCCTAGCAAATTTACTTTTACCTATTAATGTATCTTGATATTGTTCTATACCAGTAACTTGTTTAAAAATAGTTCTAATTTTATCTCCAACTTGATTAGCTTCATCTCCTCCACCTAATTCATCAATAATTTTAGATACTTCTTTTTCATCAAATTCTCTTAAAGTATTTCCAAAATATTTTTTACGAGCCATAGATTGTGCAATATCTGTAGTATATTGTTCTAATATATCTTGTACATCTCCTTCTAAAAATTCATCTAAATCATTATCTTTTATATTTCTAAATCTTCTAGCTTGAAAATATCCATGAGAATCGCCAACACCTTTTTGTCTTAAATCAAAAGGAGTATATCTATATTGTAACATGTCTTGAATAATAGCATCAGCTTTTAATTCTTTTGCTTTAGCTAACTCTGTATCTGTTAAATCAGATACTTCAGTTATTCTTACACTCTTATTGTTTTTACGAATTTTTCTATTTCCAGCAGCTTCAGTAGCAAAGTTTCTACCAAAAGTAGTAAAATCTGTTCCTAAATCATCATTTCTACTAACTTGAATAGGTTTACCAGCATCGTCTAATATTTCATTTCCTTCAGCATCTCTTGCTTTAAACATTTCTCGTTCATTAGTAGGGTCAGCATGTCCAGATTTAATTAATATACTTTTAAATTTACTATCTTGACCTAATCCAAAATCTTTTTCTATAGCAGAATAATTAAAAAATCTAGGTAAATATGAACCTTTATTTATTGTATCAGGTCTAAATAAACCTAACTCACTAGCTTCATCAAAAATATCATTTAAAATTTGTCTTACACCTACATAAGCATTTGCTATATCTTCATCTATAAGTATTTCTTTATATTGTTTTCCAATTAAACTTTTTATTGCAGTATCTCCTTCTCTAAGAAATCTTGTTCCTATTTCTTCATCTCTTAATAAAAATTTTAATGAATTATTTTGTTCTTGAAGTAGTTTACCTTTAAAACCAGTTGTATATAAATGATTAAATGCTTTAGCAAGACCATAATGGAACTTACCAAATAATCTTCCAAGATATTCTCCGTATGTCCATTGTGATTCTAATTCAGTACCATTTGTAAGAATAGCATTTTTTTTACTTCTTTTTCCTTCTGTAACTACTCCAACATCATAATCATATCTAAGTTTTCTTAAAAAGTTTTCTAAAGTTGGAGACTGTTCTACTAATTCTAAAAACTCTGTAGTTGGTTTACCTATAGTTTTAGCTAACAAGAAATTTAAATCATGAATTTTTTTATCTTTAAATTTTTCTAATCTTTTACCTACATCTGCAAAAGGTTTTCCTGTTTCAGGATTTAACGGAACTCCATCTTTATCAAAAGAAACTAAATCTTCATTAATATTAAAGAAAATATCTTCAGTTTGTTCATCATCAAATTTATTAATTACTGCATCTGTTTCATATTTAGCTAATTCTAATTCTCTACTATTAGGACCAACAAAATCAATGTTATCTTCATTTACAAATTTAAATTCTTTATCTACAAATTTAGAATGATATTTACCACTAGCAGCACCAACAGCTCCACCAACACCAGCACCAAAACCTGCACCTACTCCTGCCATTGCAAGTACTTGACCATAATCTATATCTTGACCTAAACCTAAATCAATATCCATATCTTGCATAAAATAATTATGCAGTCCACCCCAAGCCATTCCTTCAGCAGCTCCGTATAATGCATAAGATTTTGCAGTCTCTTTAGTTATAGCATCTTGTAATTTAGCTTTAGTTAATCTTTTTACACCTTGTCTAGCAGCTTCACCTATAGCAGCTCTACCACTTACTGTAGCTCCACCAGAAGGTATGGCAAAAATAGCTGTTAAAACATTAAGAGGGTCTAATAAAATATCTCCTGTTAAGTCTTTAATCATTCCAAATTTTTCTTTAAATCCTCTAAGTTCAGAATTATTAAAAGCATCTCTTAAATATACATAATCTTCTTTTTGGTCTTCTGTCCACTTACCAGTTTGAAAAGAACGAACAATAGAACTACTTAAACTATAATCAGTATCTCTTAAATATTCAAATATATTTTCGTTACTTCCAATACCATCTAAAAATCTATCAGCTCTTAAAGCAAACTCAGGGTCATTTGCTAGTTGAGTTAAACTTTTTTTATTCGTAAATGTTTGAGTAGGAGTAATAGATGATTCAATTTTATTATTTAATTCTGCTATTTGTTGATATCCAGCAGGAGTTTCTTCTACAGAAGGTTTATTTATTTGACTATAAAAAGAAGATAAAGAATCTTGTCTCTTTTTTTCAGGGTCTTCTAAATTTTTATTACGCATCAATTCTTGATACGCTTGTAATGTATATCTATTTACCGACATTTTCTAATAACATTTTTGCAAATCGTTTAGCTCTTCTAGGAGTTTGTTTAGCCCATAAAGAATCTAAAGCTGCATTATGTGCAGCTTGTGCATCTCCTCTATCAATAGCATCCCACATATCATTAAAAGCTAATCCACCTGCTTCACCTAGTTGATAAAAGAAAGATACAAACATATCTTCATTTTCTTTATATAATTTAGAATTTAATAAACCTTTATCTTCCATTGTTTTATTAGTAATATTAATAAATTTATTAATATCATTATTAGTCCATTCTTTAATTATATCTGTAGGAACATAGTCTCCTTTTTTATAAATTTCTTTTTCTTGTTCAGTTAATTTATGTCCTATACCTACAGTTAAAAATCCTTCACTATCTTCATATACATTAGTTCTATAACCTTCGTCACTTAATAGTTGTTGAACTACTTCATTATCAGAATTATTAATTTGATATTTAAATAATTTTTCTTTTTCTTTTTCAATAGTTTCTGCCGGAGCATTCTCTTCTTCTAATTCTCCTATTTTTGTTTTAATATTAGTTTCTTTTCTATTTACTGTAGGACTAGTTATAAGTTCTTTAATAACTGTACCTGCTATAGGAGCAGTCGTAGGTCTATTTAAAGTTAAAGTAGCAGCAGCTAATCCAGTTTTAAATTTTTCAAAAGATGTCATTCCTTTCATAGCTTTATAATCTTCAACAGTTAAATTGTCCGGATGAGGTACACTTGAAAATAAATTTTCTATTAAAGTTTCTTTTTGTGTAGTAGAAAGTTTAGAGTTATCTATATTTTCATAATGAGTATCAAAAACAAATAATTTATTTTTTCTATTTAATTTTTCCCAATTTTCATCTATTTCAAAACTACCACTTTTAGATTCACTAGGAGTATTAATACCATCATGAAATATACTAGGTATTAATCCAGAAAATCTATCGTAACTATATGCTTTACCAATATCACCTACAATACCAAGTCCATCATATCTTTCTTTACCTCTTTCATACCAAGCTTTTTCAATTTTAAAACCTTCAGTTCCCATTACCATAGTAACAAAATTTTTCTTATACACATCACCAGTAATTAAATTTTTAAATTTTTGCATATCAGATTCAGTAGGTTTAGTACCATAAAGCATTTCAAATTTACTTTCATAAATAGATTCAGCTAGTTTAGGTTTCATATCTATTAACTTTTCAAGTGCTAATGTGTCTCTAATAAAAGCAGGACCTTCTATAGGATTAACACTAACATCTTCCCAAAAATCTTCAAACCTTCCTTTCTTACCTGCCATTTGAAGTAATTCTGCTAGTTCTGGATTAGAGGTACTGTTATAAACAGAACGAGTATTTTGATTAGCACTAAAACTATTAATAAATATACCCATAGATTCCAAACCTCGTTCATCTTCATTAGCTTGACCAATTACATCTCTTTCACTACCTTTTATTTCTTTCATGTATTCTTGTATAGAAAGAGTCATATTTGCACTTATATCTAATTCAGCAATAACAGAATCTAAATCTCCATAAAGGTCTTCATGTTTAATTTCTTTAAACATATTCATGCCACCATTTTCTTCTTGCTTTATACCAACTTTTTGAAATGCATGTTTTATACCTTCAAAAATTCCTATATCTCTATAATTTCTTTTTTCTCTATCAAATAAAGCTTGTTCATATCTTGTTAATTCATGAGGTTTTAAATTCATTGCTCTTTCTAATGCTTCAGCTTCAGATAAAAATTCTCCTGAAGGAGTTCTTACTAAATTTTTAATTGAATTATGAAATTTTTGATATTTGTTACCTTCTAAATATTCTTTAACAATACCTTTTAATGCAATTTCTTTTGCTCCATTATATAATTTTTTATCATTTTTAAAAGTTTCTAAGTTGTCAAAAATATTTCCTTGTTCAAGTACGGTATCTAAAGGAATTTTTAATTTTTGTTCTAATATATCTCTATATGAACTATTCATATAAGCTTCTGTTTTTTCATCTAAAGACATAGTAGCCCATTCTTGATTAGGACCTGCTAAATTTTTTAAATCTTCCTCATTAAATCCTGCACCTATAATATTAGCCATTCCATTAACTCTTTGAGTTTGTTGTTCATTATTAGATAATTCAAAAATTTTTAAATCGTCTATTTCTTTAGCTCTTTTATCATAAGCATTTTTAAATATTTTTTGACCAACACCCATTACAGCAAGAAGAGCTCCTATTTTTTGAGATTTTTTATCTTCTTTAGCTTGTTTTCTATTTATTTCATCTTGTCTAGATAATAAAGAAGAACCAAGCTCTTCTAAACTTTTATCTCCAAAATTTTGAAATAAATTATTTAAATTATCTGCCATTATATTCTCCTATTGTGCTAGTAAACTTGTTCTTTCTTTTGGATTTCTTTTTTCTAATAAACTTGCTTTTAGTTTTGCACCGTCTAAAGTATCTAATTGTTCTTTTATATTTTTACCTACAGACATAGGTTGTATGTTTTTTACTCTTGCATCTTCAAATCTACCACCTTCTCTTATAAAAGGTTTAGATTCATTCATTGCTTTGTTAGCTATGTCTTCATCTACATCTTCATCTATAGAATCTTCTGAATCTATAGTAGGCTCTATACCTGCTTTTTCTGCTATAGCCATAAGCATATACATTGTAGGCTCTAATAAATTTAACATCATATCAGGATTAAATTTACCTTTATTAAATCCTTCTCTTAAAGCAACTTGAGCAATAGTATTAATAGGAACTCCTGTAGACATTAATTCTATTACACTTCTTAATTTATTAGGTTCTAATAAATTTAAAAATATTTTTTCTCTAGCTTGTTTAACAGATGTTATTTCAGGTGGTTGTTCCCAAGGATATTTTTGGTCAACTGAATTAGTTAATGCTTGTCCGGGAGTAGACCTTTCAAATAAAACTTCTGATAATTCTTGTGGTATTTCTGCCATAATTTTTCCTTATCCTAATATTCCTGTATATGAATTTTGTAATGTATATAAATCTTTTTGAGAAGGATTAGGATTATTAAAATCTATATATCCTATATTAGGGTCAGTACTTCTCATTAAATTACTTTGTGCAACATCTGAAAAATATTCTGCTTGATTTTTTTTAGCTTGTAAAGCTGCATATTTTTCAGCATCTTCTCCAGATTTTATAGTAGAACCAAATTTAGAAACAGGTGCTATTTTTTTATAAGCACTAGCTTCTCTACTATCTTTTATTTTACCTTCTCCAATTCTTTTTCCTGTATCTTCAAAAATACTAGGTTTAGGTTCATCAAATAAAGTATTACTATCTGTTAGTTCTAAAAATTCAGTAGTTTCTTTATCTCCAAATTTAGCTGGTTCTATAAAACCTTTTGTTGTTTCACTAGCCCAGTTTCTAAATCTACTACCAAAATCTCCAGCTCCTTTACCTATTCCACTAACTTTATTCATGCTATATTCAATAGCATCAGTAACTTTATTAAAAACTGTACCTACACCATCTTTTACAAAATTACCAACATTAACTAATCCTTGAGCAATAGGTTGTAAAAAACTTCCACCTTGGGCTAAACTTCCTATCCAAGAACCAATACCCGGAAGCATAAAAGATAATGCAATACTTCCAAGTGGTCCAAATTTACCAAAAGCTTTAGCAATATTACCTAAACCTTTTTTAAGTTTACGACCTACTTTTTTTATTCCTTTTCCTATTTTTTTACCTATCTTTCTTAATTTTCCCATAATATATTCCTATTAATCTAACCATCCTTCTAATAAAGTACCAATAGAATTTAAATTATCAGTCCAATGGTCTTTTCTATTTACACCTTGTTCATTGCCTAAAGCAGCAATAAGTAAAGATGCTTTTCTTTGTTGGTCATTATCCCATCTTTTAAAATCAAAATCAGCTTCATCTCTTAATTCTTGCCATAAAAAATTATTAGCTGCTGCTGTTAATTGAAATGCATTTTGTGCATTTTGTTGATTAATTGCATTAAAAGCAGCAGTATCAGCAGTATTGGCTTTACGCCTCCACTCAACATTAGATTGTGCAATAACCATTTCTTGTTGTGAATTAAATTGTTCTCTTGCAAAGTCTTGTTGATTATTAAACTTAGCAGCATCTAAAGCTAACTGAGCTTCTAAACTTTCTGCCTGTAATTCATTACCTACTCTTCTAGCTTCTGCAGCATTTTGTTGTTGTGCATTAAATTGCTCCATTGCATTTGTTTGTGATGAATTAAACTGTTCCATATTAGCTTGTAAGTTTAACATAAATTGATTAGTTTGATTTTCACTTGTAGCATTAAATTGTGCAGCAGCATTTTGTGCAGACTGATTAGATAATAATCTTTGTTGTGTTTGTTGTGCTCTTAACATATTAGACTGTTGTTCAGAACTTAAATTAGCTATATCCATTTGTAAAAAGTTTTTAGCATTTTGTATTTGAGCTTGTTGTTGTAAATTAGCTTCGGTTAAATTAGCTTGAGACATTAAAACTGCAGACTGTATAATACTTTGTTGTTCTGCACTAGCTTCAGTTAAAGTTACAGTTTGTAAAAATTTACTATTACTTAATTCTGTTTGTTGGTCAGCACTAAACTGAGCCATATTTAATTTAAATACATTAGAAGAATTAGTTAAAGCAGTTTGTTGCATTCTTTGTGCATTTGCTTCAGCAGTTTGAGCTTCTATAGTTTTTTGTTGACTGACACTTTGTTGTATAGCTTGTGCATTACTTTGAGCAATAGGCATAGCACTTTGTACAATAGCATTAAATAAACTATCTCTACCAACACTAGAAGCACTTAAACCTCTTCTTGCTAACATAGCTTCTACACTAGCAACAGCAGGTTGTGCCCATATAGGTATTTCACCATTTTCCATACCTTCTAATAAACCATTTAACTGTGTAGATACTAATGCTTCTTCAGGTAGTCCTGCAATAATACCTCTTTCTTGTTCACTAAAATCAGCTAGTCTATCTTCTAAAGCTTCAGGGTCATTACCTATAGTTGCAATATCATCTTCTGATAATCCTGCTCTGCTTAATTGTTTTTTAGCTCTAGTAATTCTAGATAAACTTGTACCTGCATTTACTGCTGCAGTAGCTTTTGCTTCTGGACTTAATACACCAACAACTCTATTTGCTACTGCTCCGGGTTCTATTTGAACTTGTGTACTATCTAAATCTCCAATTCTATTAACATCTACACCTGTTGTTTCTTTAGATACTTGTCCTGTTGCTGTATCAACTTGAGCTTGTTCTGGAACTAATGTTAATTCATCTTGTGTTATTTGTGCAGCTTGTCTTTCTTGTGGAGTTGTAGCAGTATCAACTTCTCCAGTAGAAACTTGTTCTGTTCCTACTTCAATGTCTTGAGAACTAACATCTTTTATTTTGTCGTCCATTTGACCAGTACCTTTAACAATAGCAGTTCCTGCTCTACCTATAGTTTTAGGTTCAGGTATTAATGGAATTTCCATTTCACCTCTTGCTATTTCTTCAGCTCTAGTTCCAGTATCTACAACTCTTTGATTTCTATTTGGGTCTGCAGTTCCTTGAGTATCTACAGGGTCAGTAATAGTTGTAGTACTTCCTTTTCCTTTTTTAGGAGTAAATCCTACATCTAATGGGTCTCCCATAACAGGTAGATTAGCAGGATTTCCTAATAACCCATCATCTTTTAAAGTTATATTTTTTTCTTCAAGAGGTCTGTTAGGTCTATTATCTACAGGAATACGAACAGGCATATTTTTTGTATCAATAATTTTTTCTTCATTATGAAGACCACCATGTTTTAAAGACACTCTTCCACCTTTAGACATATCTACTCTACCACCAGTATAATACTTTTGTTGATATTTTTTCTTTTTCTTTTTAGCCATATCTTTTCCTATTTTACTTTACTTCAAAGAGTTTGTCAACCTTTTCATGTAATTTTTCTACTCTATCCATTAGAATATTCATGTCATCTTTTAATTCTTGTTTAGTTACATAGTC
>Ga0098043_1001066_pt1 | contig 9959 bp, 10 predicted proteins | sample 9B_taG_FD_92581 | JGI IMG/M metagenome (GOLD analysis project Ga0098043, IMG submission 92581) | Marine viral communities from the Subarctic Pacific Ocean - 9B_ETSP_OMZ_AT15188_CsCl metaG | ecosystem: Environmental > Aquatic > Marine > Oceanic | place: Subarctic Pacific Ocean | collected 2015-01-10 | reverse complement strand
ATGAGATTTCAGAGCATATCGGCTCCACCCGCGTTGAGTTGGAAGAGGAACGCGATGTCCGGTTTAACGATCTTGGCAGCGCATCAGATGTCAGCCCCGCAGATGACAGCCAGCAAGAGGTAGCGGTTTTCGACAGCATTATCCTGATGGACGCTGATGGCGATGGTATTGCGGAGCGTCGTCGGGTTTTAAGCATTGGTGACAGCGGTGCGCACGTTCTTGAAAACGAGGTGACTGATCATATTCCGTTTGCGGTCATCAGCCCCATTAATATGCCGCACCGGTTGGTCGGTCGATCAATTTTTGATCTGACAAAAGATGTGCAGCAAATCAAATCTGTCCTGATGAGGCAATATCTCGACGCGACTTATTTAACCGTTAATCCGCGCACCGTTGCTGTGGAAGGTCAGGTAAATCTTGACGATCTGCTTGATGGAACGGCTGGCGGCATTATCAGGGCTAGAAACGCAGGCGCGGTTCAAATGCTTGGTGGTCAGGGCGTTGGCAGCGAAGTCATGCCACTGCTCAATTTTATGGATGAAGTAAAAAGCAATCGCACCGGTATTTCCAAAGCCTCAAGCGGCCTTGATCCAAATGCGCTGCAAAGCACGACTGCATCAGCCGTTGCTGCAACGGTAAAGGGCGCAGGCCAGAAATTAGAGAGCTTTTGTCGTAATATTGCCGAAACAGGCATGAAGGATTTGTTTAGAGGTATATTGTTGCTCACAACGAAATACCAGCAAACAGAGCGCATTGTCCGGCTGCGAAATAAGTATGTTCCAATTGACCCACGCGAGTGGGATAGCGAGTTCGACATTGTTGTCAACGTGGGTCTGGGCACTGCCGACGATGAGCAAAAGATCGCTTTCCTGACACAGATAGCTGCAAAGCAAGAGCAAATTTTGCAGCAATTAGGGCCAGCAAACCCACTCTGCAATTTACAGCAATATGCTGAGACTTTGCGAGAGATTTGCGAGATCGGCGGCTTTAAGGATGCCAACAAGTTTTTCAATGACCCTGCGATGATCCAGCAAATGATCGCGCAGCAACAAGCACAAGCGCAACAACAGCAAGCATCGCCTGAGATGATGAAGGCGCAGCAAGATTACGAATTGAAGAAAATGAAGATCGAAGCTGACATCGCTCTTGAGCGTGAAAAAATGCAGGCCGAGCTGGAACTAAGGCGCGAAGAGCTAACACTTGAAAGCCAGCTTAGAACAGCAAAGGCAATCACTGACGCTGAGATCAGCACAAACTTACCGCGAGTTTAAAATGCCAAATATGAAAAAAATCACAGCACCCAGAAACACCACAATCAAAGGCCAGCCCCACCAGCTTGCTTATATCAACGACTTTGAAGAGGGCTTGCTTTTAGCTCTTGGTGGCTCTGGCAGGCCGGTGAATGGTGTCCCCGCATATTTCACTGATGACGATGAAGCTGGTGCCGGAGATTTTGGAATGGGGCCGGATGGCAGTGAGGATTCCAGTGATACTTTCAGCGATGGCGATGATTTTGACGCGGCTTTGGCGGATACCACTGGCGCGATTGAGGGTGTTGATTTTGGCGGCGGTGGAGCCTCTGACGGTATCACTGCCGCGCAAGTTGCGGCAATGGCTCAAGCTCAACAAAATTTACCTATAACACCCTATCAAGATGGCTTAACTCCTGAAGAAAGGATCGCTCAGTCTCGATTTGATTATGCAGATGTTTTTGGCCCCGAAATTTATTCACCGACCATAGTTGGTCAAGATTTAGGGAACTTATTAAACCTTGACACATATAAGAATGCTCTCGCAGGCAAGGGATTCAATCTTGGTGGAGTCCGGCTAGGCTCTAATTACATGGATATTCCTAGTTACCGCAGTGCATTTTCTAATATGGCAATCGACCGCATTCAGGACAGGATAGACGGTTATAACAACGACCAGAGTTTTCTGGGTCAGAAGGTTGGCCCTATAAATTCCTTCTTTGCTAACAACATCAAAAAAGGCTTGGAAGCGGGTGGCCGACCTGTTTTGGACAGCACAGGCCGAGTGGTGGGTGTTTTTAACGACGGCCCATTTGGGTTAGGCGAAGTTTACACTGGCATGCCGGTCGAGGGTGTTGCTGGGACAGGTTATGATAATATGGGCGGCGGCGGTATAAGTGATGATGAAGAGGTAAAACCAGTTAATCCACTTACCGGCACTTGTGAAGATGGTTACATTTTTGATGAAGATTTAAACGCTTGTCGATTAGCAACAGGCTCAAGCGGAAGTGATAGCCAAGCCGGAACCTTTGCGCCGGAAGATGGGCTTTATTATAAAAAGGGGCTTTTAGATGAAGCGCCCGCTTTTTTGCCTGAAGGTGTAAATTACGCTGACATGAATAAAAGCTTTAGACAGGCAGCGGCTTACAACCCTGATTATTTTGAAAACCAGATGAACACAACAGGGTTTTCACTTCTCACATGAGTGATGCAAAACTTCGCACCCAGCAAGAACGCGCAGCACACGCTGAACGGTTGCTGGCAGACCCTCTTTTGCAAGAGGCGTTCACCACACTTAATGACGAATTTATGCGCACTTGGCGACAAACCTCTGTGAATGACTCAGAGGCTCGCGAGCGCATTTATGCACTTTGCACCGCGCTTGACGCAATCAAACAGCACATCGCGTCTGTGATTGTTGATGGCAAAATTGCAAAGCTAAATCAGGAAAATCAACAAAAAAATAGGTGATAAAAATGGCTGATAATTCCACGCCGGAAACCAGCGCACAAAATTCTTTTAGTTTTAATGATGCAGTGACTTCTCTCATTGACCCGCCTCAAGCGGAAAACCAAGAGGAAGTGGCAGCGGAGTCTCAAGAAGAACTTGAGGCTCAACCCTCTGAAGAGGAAGAGGTTGAGGCAGAGGTTGAAGGTGAGGTCGATGAGACTGAGCCTGATGTCGATGAAGAAGCCGATTTTGACGCAGAGGAAGATGCCCTTGATGAAGATGACCAAGAGGATGACCAAGAGACACCCGACACCTACACTGTCAAGGTTGATGGTGAAAATGTCGAGGTTACGCTTGAGGAAGCCCTTGCAGGCTATCAGCGTCAGGGAGCGTTCACAAAGCGGATGCAAGAACTCTCAGAAGGCCGAAAAGCACTTGAGGCAGAAGCCTCAGTTGTCCGGCAAAATCGAGATAAGTATGCGCAGGGGCTAGAACTACTCAGTAATCATCTGCAATCCGTTCAGGCACAAGAGCCTGATTGGGACAGATTATATAATGAGTTGGATGCAAAGGAATATGCCAGAGCCGTCCAGTTGCATAATGAGCGCAAGAATGATCTTGCGGCTGTTGAAGCTGAAAGAGGAGAAATCCACAGGCAGCAAGCAGCCGAAAATCAAGCCGCGTTTCAGCAACACTTAGTCACAGAGAAACAGAGATTGCTGGATGTAATACCAGCATGGCAAGACGAAACCCGCATGAAGAAAGAACGTGCGGCGGTTGTCAATTACGCTAAAACTCTTGGTTACACTGCCGAAGAAATACAAGTCGCAAGCGACCATCGTGCAGTTAAAGCCCTTTATGACAGTTGGCGTTTGTCCACCCTTAACAAGGAGACAGATGTCGCAAAGAAGAAGGTGCGTAAAGCACCGAAGATGGCAAAAGCTGGAACTCCTCGTCCAAAAGGTGAAAGCCAAACGAGACGCAAAAAGCAATTAAGTCAGCGTCTTAATAAGGAACGCAGCGTCAATGCTGCCGTTGATCTTTTACTTGGTTAGAAAGGAGTTGTCCTCATGGCAACAGCAACAACCGCAAATGCAGTGGGCGAAAAGGAAACGCTTGCTGACGTAATTTATAAGGTGGACTCAGATGAGACACCGATTTTTTCCTCAACCGCAAAGACAACCATCAATGGTGTTTTTGCCGAATGGCAGGTTTAGTTTTGAGCCTCGCTCATCAGTAATGGTGAGTTGTAACTGTGTGAACTCAGGGAAACCCCTAACGTAAAGTCGAGGGCAATCCTGAGCCAAGCCTCAGAGATGAGGAAGGTGCAACGACTATCCCTTCGGGGAGTACACTCAAGCGAGTGGAAGCGCACAGCCCCGCGATAGCGGGTGAAGATATAGTCTGCTCTTATGGGATAACCATAAGCTGCCGAAAGGCGGTCAGAGGATTAGCGAACTCTGATGAACAAAATGTCAAGAACTAGCTAGTGCCGGAGCAAACCACGTCAATGAAGGCGCGGACATGGCTGACACTGGTGTGACAGCCACCGTAAGACTCGGAAATTACGCACAAATATCACAAAAAGGTGTAATTATTTCAAAAACTTTGGATGCCGTTGAAAAAGCGGGACGCGACCGTGAGGTGGCATATCAGAAGGTTTTGAAGGGTCTTGAGCTTCGCCGTGACATCGAACACATGATCGGTAACACCGACGTGGCTCGCGCTTCATCCGGCCCACGCAAATCAGCATCTCTGACTTGCTGGATCACAAACGGAAGCGTTGGTGGTGGTGCTGGTGCATTTGCTACCGGAGACGGTACTGACACAGTGACCGGTGGAACGGATCGTGCTTTGACTTTAGCACTGATTGACGATGCGACACAGGACGCATGGGCTGATGGTGGTTCTCCAGAACTGCTAGTCTGTTCAGCGACCAATCGTGCGAACATTAGCGATCTGAGTCAAGCAGGCACAAACTTGGTCACAAACCAAGTGAACGCCACAGCAAATGCTGCACCGTCATTCATTGGCAGTGTGAGTGTATATCTCAATGACTTTGGTCAGCTAAATATTACGCCGTCCAGATTCATGGGCAATGATCGCCTGTTTGTGATCGATCCTAACTATGTTGAGGTCGGTACACTTGCAGGGCGTAACTTCTCTGAAAACGAGATTGGCTCAACAGGTGACGCTGAGAAAATTCAGCTAATCTGCGAGTGGACTTTGTGCGTCAAAGCACCGAAGGCTCATGGAATGATCATGGACTTAAACGGTTCATAATCAGGCCATATAATCAAACTGAAAGGGGGGCGAAAGCCCCCTTTTCTTATGAGGGAAAAATGAGCAAAAGATTATTAAGAAGTGACAGTCAACGTCGCAGTCAAACTTGGCTACATGAGAACGACGGCGGCGGCTGGACAATTGAGCAAAAGCAGCACGTCGGTCATGTTCTTGAGCATAACAAGCGTCTGCGCGATAGCTGGCAAAAAGGTCAGTTGACCGGCAATACGCAAAAGCACTGGCAGCAAGTCGCTGAGATACCGGCAAATGTTTTCATGGAACTCAAAGAAAAGTTTGGTGACTACAAGGATAATCCGAAGGCGTGGCGCAAGTGGCTTAATGATTACGATAACCGGTTTTTCAGAACCAGTGGCGGGAATGTCTAATGGCAACAGCGACATATTCAGATTTGCAGACAGCAATCGCAAACTTTCTTGCGAGGACTGATTTAACAGCGCAAATCCCTGATTTTATAAAGTTGGCAGAGTCCAGAATGTCGAGGGAGTTGGAAACGCGGTCTCAGGAAAAGCGTGTGCAGGCTACTCTGACATCTGGCGATGAATATATTGCTTTGCCCACTGATTTGAGAGAAACCCGCGAGGTTAAACTAAACACCTCACCTCTGACAGTTTTGCAATACAAAAGCCCATCGCAATTAGACTCCGATTTTAGCACATCTGGTCAGGGCAAGCCTCTTGCCTTTTCGATTGTTGGCGATGAATTAAAGCTCCGGCCTGTCCCCGACACCAGCTACACGGCTGAGATTATTTATATTGGTGATATTGATGAGTTATCATCAACAAATGCCACAAATAACATCCTTACCAGACATCCAGACGCTTACCTATCCGGCAGTTTAGTCGAGGCATACACCTATCTGATGGATGAGCAAAGGGCGCAAATTTACGATCAGAAGTTCAACCGGTGCCTTGAAGAAATCCGAAAAGATGAGCAGCGAGCGCATTATGGAACTGGCACTCTCCAAATCCAATCAATTTATCAGCGACAAAATTCAGGAGCCTAAACCATGTCAGCGATGAGCGATTATCTTGAGCTAAAATTCTTAGATCATTTCACTGGTCGAGCCGCAACATCTGCGCCTAGTGCCGTCTATCTTGGCCTATCGACCGGTTCGATGGCTGACGATAACTCAGGCACAGAACTTAGTGGAAATAACTATAGCCGCAAGGCGGTGACTTTCGCGGCAGCGGCAAGCGGTTCTATTTCCAGCAATGCGGCGGTCGAATTTGACGCTGCAAGTGGTTCGTGGGGTAGTGTATCCCATTGGGCTATTTACGATGCCTCGTCTGGTGGAAACCAACTTTTTCATGGTGCTTTCACGGCGGCAAAAACAATCGGCTCCGGTGATATTCTAAAGGTTTCAAGCGGTAGCGTCACAATTTCAGCCGACTAAAAATCATGGCACTAGGAATCCCAAATCTAGACCAGATTACAACTAATCTTGATGCGATTTCTGGAAGTCTTGACTCGACTGATGATCTGCACAAGGTCGAGTGGTCTAACCCTAATTTAGAACAGCTTGATAGTTGGGGAACGCTTGAGCAGCTTGACGCTCTTGGCACTCTTGACAATCTTTCGTCACTGGCTGTTTTGCAGGCAGTGGCAACGGCAGCAACTTCGGCAACGGCAACGGCTGAATTAGTCTTTGCTATCGAAGTTGAGTTTTCTGTTTCGTGTTCTGCCACTGCAACAGCCACAGCGACAAGAATTGTGCCGATGGTTGCAGCAGCCGCTTCGATTGGAACGGTTACGGCTACAGCCACAGCGACTAAGATTGGTGTTGCAAATGCAACGGTTAGCGCAACAGCAACCGCGTCTGCAATACCGGTTCGCCAGCTAGTTGCAACCGCAACAGCGTCGGCAACAGGCACAGCAACAGGAAACATTGTTGTTCTGGCTGTTGCTTCGGCAAGCACTTCTGCGTCGGCAACGGCAGCACCGACAGGCGAGTTTGTGATGACCGCGACAGGAGCAACATCTGTCAGCGCAACCGTAGCGGGTAAAATTCTAGGTGAGGATTGGTCAGTTATACCATCTGGAACTGAGACTTGGACGCTTCAAACTGTCGGCTCAGAAATATGGACAACACAATCTAAAGGCAGCGAGGTCTGGTTGAGTCAATGATTAAGTTTGGTGAATGGCTACCTGATCAGCCTGATATGGAAAACGGCGGTGTGACGGTTGCGAAAAATGTTGTGCCTGCGTTGGGCGGCTATCGCAGTTTTCCAAGCGGTGTTGTTTTTTCAAACGCGGCCACTAGCCGTATCAGAGGTATGTTTGCGGTCAAAGATGCAAGCTCTTCTGTTTCGCTGTTTGCTGGCGATGATGGGAAGCTCTATAAATTCAATCAAGGCACAAGCAATCTTGACGATGTAAGCAAGGCCGGTTCACCAGCCTATGATTTAACTGCGGATGAGCGATGGAGATTTGTGCAGTTTGGCACGAATGTTATTGCGGCAGGCGGTATTGGTGAGGAAATCCAGAAGTTCAATGTCGGCACAGACTCCGCTTTCAGTAACTTGGCAGGCACACCGCCAAAAGCAGATTTCATCGCAGTGGTGCGAGATCAGGTCTGGACAGCGAATATCGATGAGGGATCAGGCAGGGTCAACAACAAGGTTCGTTGGTCAGGCATCAATGATGAGACAAGCTGGACGATAGGAACTGATCAGGCAGACAGCCAGATCATACCGGATGCTGGTGCTGTCACCGGACTATGCGGCGGTGAAAGAGGCATCATTCTGATGGAGCGAGCCATCGCGGTTGCAACATATGTTGGCTCGCCTTTGATCTATCAGATCGACCGCGTTGAGACCCAGCGTGGCTGTGCTTTTCCAAACAGTGTCAGTCAGGTCGGCGGTGATGTTTTTTATCTAGCAAGAGACGGTTTTTATAAATTTTCAGGAAATCAAAGCATACCAATCGGAGCAGAGAAAGTTGACCATTTCTTCTTTAAAGATTTTAATGAAGCCCAAATTGAAAAGATGTCGACTGCGGTTGATCCTGAAAATCAACTTGTGGCGTGGTCATATGTCAGTAACGATGCTGTCGATGCGACGCCGGATAAAATCCTTATTTTCAACTATGCGATAAATCGTTGGTCACTTGTTGAGACAGCTTGCGAGCTTCTTGCTCCGCTGTTCACGCCTGCATATACACTTGAAGATTTAGACAATCTTTCGTCCTCAATCGATACTTTGCCAGCACCTTTAGACAGCACACTTTACAAAGGCGGTCAGTATTTTTTCGGCGGTAGCCAAGCGTCAAAACTATTCGGTTTTACCGGCACTGTTCTGGCGGGGACAATTGAGACATCAGAATTAGCGGTGCAGCCAAACAGACACAGTGTCGTCACAAGGTCAGTGCCTTATTTCACTGGCGGTTCTGTGACTATGCAGATCGGCGCAAGAGACAGACAGGACGACACTGAAGTTTTTGATACCGCCTCAAGTCTGACTGACGAAGGCTTTTGTCAGCATCGTGTTCAAGGGCGTTTTCATCGCGCTCGCATGAATATCGAAGGAAACTGGAGTTACGCACAAGGCGTTGAGCTTGAGGGTCGGACTCTTGGCAGAAGGTAATTTTCTCAGGCTACCGTATGAGGCTGATAACCCGCGCCAAATATCACAAGTCGTCAACAATATCTTAGACGGAAAGTTAAACAGCACAGGCTCATTCACTTGCACCGCGAGCGCGGCAACAACCGCCATTGTGGATTTCAGGGCTGGCAAAGACAGCATAATCCTGTTGATGCCGACAACAGCAAACGCTGCGGCGGAGGTTGGAGCAGGGACGGTTTATGTCAGCACAAGAGCAAAGCAAAGTTTTACCGTTTCCCACGCAAATAACACGCAGGCCGACAGAACCTTCGGATACATCATTATCGGATAAATGGGATAGATGTGCGCCGTTTATTGAGGCTGCATTGGCCCATGCTAACGGCACACACTCGCTCGCTGATGTTTTGCGGTTAATCGTAGAAGGCGAGGCGCAATTCTGGCCTTTTGAAGATGCGGCGATTGTTACAGAAATAGTGAAATATCCGCAGCGCACAATTTTAAGATTTTGGCTTGCTGGCGGCAAATTGGAAACTCTGCTTGAGGCGGAGCCAGAGATGATTGAGTGGTCAAAGCAGTGGGGCTGTGAAGCAGTAGAGATTATCGGCAGGCGGGGATGGAACCGCGCACTAAATGGTTACAAATCTAGTTCAAGCATAATGATAAAGGAATTTTGATATGTCAAAAGGCGGCGGCGGCAACAAAACAGTGAACACTCAGGTGGAGCCACCAGAGTATGCAAAGCCTTTTTTAGAGTATGGACTCTCTCAGGCAAAAGATCAGTACACCTCTGGGAAGCCTACATATTACCCAAACAGCACTGTTGTCGGGTTTTCACCTGAAACAGAGATGGCTTTGACAGGCATTCGTGATGAGGCTCTTGATCCCAATTCCATGACATCTCAGGCGCAAGGGATTGTTCAGCAAAACCTGATGGGGACAAACCCGCTTTTAGCGGCAGCGTTTCAGCCAGCAATCAACACTGTGACTAGCCAGTTTGCTCGCGCAGGCAGATATGGCTCCGGTGCTAACCAGCAAGCCCTAGCGACAGCTTTAGCCCCAATCGCGTATCAAGCTCAACAGGACGCTCTAAAGCAAGCACCAGCCGCAGCGTTGATGGATGAGAAATTGCTGACTGGTGTTGGTGAGGCTCGCGAGGGTATGGATCAAGCTATTTTGCAAGACAATATAAATCGCTTCAATTTTGAGCAAAATCAGCCAATGGCAAACCTTCAGAATTATATGGGGTTAGTTGGTGGTGGAACCGTTGGAAGCAACACGATCAATCCTGTTAACCGCAACTCTGCAAGCTCTGCGCTTGGCGGTGCGCTAGGCGGTGCGCAGTTGGCTCAAAATTTAGGAATGTCGGCTGGTATGGGTGCAATCGGCGGCGGTCTCT
>Ga0098043_1001065_pt1 | contig 9964 bp, 18 predicted proteins | sample 9B_taG_FD_92581 | JGI IMG/M metagenome (GOLD analysis project Ga0098043, IMG submission 92581) | Marine viral communities from the Subarctic Pacific Ocean - 9B_ETSP_OMZ_AT15188_CsCl metaG | ecosystem: Environmental > Aquatic > Marine > Oceanic | place: Subarctic Pacific Ocean | collected 2015-01-10 | reverse complement strand
TTCAAAATATACTTTAATCATTACATCTCCAACTGTTCTATTAAATCTGCATCTCCATAATCTTCAGGCTCTAAAGATAAATCTCCTTCAGGACAATCTATCCATTCGCCATCAATTTCAATACCATCATTTTCAAGTATTTCTCTAGCTTGTTCTTCACTCTCTGCTACTATGGTATAATTCATGTAGCATGGAACTGAAAATATAAATTCATATTCCTTAGTGTCCCCATACTTATCTTTTTCTTTTAGTTCATCATGTTCGTAACTCATGTTTACTCCTACTTATAAATTATTGATTTAATGACATTATAGCAAAATAAAAAGGGACTTGTCAAGTCCCCTGTTGAAATTAATATATTTAAGATAGTCATCAACGACCACCAATAAATCTTTTAATATCTTTATTTATTATGTTTGCTTTCTGTAATTCTTTTCTTGTTTCTCTTGCTTGATTATAGATTGAATTAGTTATCTTTAAAATCTTCCAATTAGTATACAATAATAATCCTGTTAGTATTGTAACCATAATGGAAGTCCAACCTATGATAGCAATGTAAATGCTATTAAGTTCCATTCTTCTCCTCATTAAGTTCTTCCATATCTTCTATCCATTTAGTCTGATCATAGTTTCTTCTAGGTGCAAGTTGATTTAATGCTCTCAACCAATACCTAAAGTCTTTCTGTTTCTTGACTTCTTGGGCATATTCATTCTCCAATAGTAAAGCTAATATCTTTCTCTTTAGATTGTATCCAACAGGGATACCCTCAAATCTTGCTTGACTATTTGCTACTTCTCTCAAAGCAAGTAAGTCAGCTTCATCTACTTCAACTAATGCTTCTTTGCCACCATTACTTCTATCTGTGGTAAACAATACTGCACTACCGACTTTGCTTATTAGATCCATTGATACAGGAACACTTGCTTGTCCTGACATACCTCTTAATGTAGTCAAGCCACGCATCTGTTCTCCATCAATAATAACTGTAAAAGCATCATCTAAGAATAAACTTTCTTCTTTAGTCAAAGATATTATTTTACTTGTCCCCTCTGATAATACAGGTGGTCTATTATCATCAGGTTGTGAATTTCGTTCTTGCATATATTTGCCCTACTTTCGTTTTATATATTTATCTATATTACTATTATACTCTTTTTTCTCATCTAATTCGTGCAATTTGGCTTGAATTAATGCGATCTCTTTGAGCATAATCTCCATCTTCTTATCAGCATCTTCTTGCAATTCTCGGATCTGATCTGCAATCTGTATCATATATTCCATTAAATTACTCATTATTTACCCTCTACTCTATTGATCATGTATTGAAAGTCTAATGTATCTTCGGGAAGTATAGGTTCTATCCCAACCATTTCATATATTTTGTTAAGTGTTGACTGACCACTTGTAGTCATTCTTTGAAATTCCCACGCCAAGTCATCTAACAATCTATATAATTTCTCTGCTTTCTCTACTTCATTCATATTCTATCTCCATAATCTTTCTCATCTTTAGCATCTTCATCTTGTTCACTCCACAACCACAGACCAAAGTCATATCCTCTTTTATAAAAATGGCTAAAGAGAAACTCATCTAATTTCTTCTCATCTCTACGACCATGAAGCAAAGCATCAGTTATACCATCACGATAAAACTGATACTGCTTTGTTGATGTAGGTTCAGTCCATTGACTTAATATCTTCTTAAACATTTTCTACCTCTTTCAAATCACTATATTTAAGTTCCCCACATTTATCACACCACACATCTGTATCATACCAAATACTATCACTCTCTAATTGAAAGTTTTTATCTACCCATACTTTATAAGATAGATCTGTACCATTACATACTGTACATATTAAGTTAGTCATTCTCATACCACCAATCATATAAACTTTCTTCTATTACTTTGATCCAATCATTTGTTCTACACAAGATATCAGGCATGAAGAATTTTGCAGTTACAGGCATAGTATGAAATCCAACTTGCCCATTAGCACCACTTATCATATTAAAATCCATTGTCAACCAAAAGTCAGAATTGACTCTAGCATCAGCATATGTTTCGCCAATCTCATCAACTAGATGATGGTTCTCATATTCAATATGGCTCTCACTAAAGTCCCCACTAAACCAATCGTCTTTGTGGCTACCAAGATGCCAATTACTATCAGATGAATTTACCCACATCTCAAATACATTCTTAAATGTAATGATATCTCCATAGGCTCTATCTGTTAAATTGTATTCATGATAATCACTATCGCCACCCATCTTAAAAAAGTAACATTCTCTTGCATCTAAAACATCACTCATTAAAATTTGAGAGTCATTTGATAGATACATTCTTTCTTCTTGTTGTAAACTCATAAGCTAATTACTCCAATCACTAATCCAAATGTGGATAAGTAAACTAATATTCTGATGTACATTTCTGTCTTTGTCATATTATCATACACCCCTCTGTTGCACTTGCTATTAAACCTAAAAACATTATCCAAAATAATGCTGAAAGTGGATTACTAAAACTCAATAAAACCTCGCTTTACTAATTTGTATACTTCTAATATAGTCTATCATAAATGAATTAGCCATGTCAAATCCAATGATAGTCCATGTCTAATTGTTCTCCCCAACCATATTGACTATAAAAGTCATAGTCTTTTCTTAAAAGATTTGATCTGTGAGAAGCATGGACTTTCTCATCTCCGATCCAATCGGGCATATCAAAATTCATGATATGTGGAATATGTTTCATAGTGTTATTATATCCTCTATCTATCCACTCATCTATACAAGCATTTTGATAGTATGCTAACGCATCAGGATAATCTTCCCACATTCTATTTACAGGATGGTGTGGATATCCACCTTTACCTTTTGTAATCTGATTGTAAGTTTGCATAGCTTCTACTCTTTGCTTACCTAATCTTCTGTAATCTAAACATCTGACACTTTTATCTATGTCAGCATATGGCATAAAAGTTTGCATAAATCTCCTATACTAATTTATATCTTATAAGTGAATTATAGCAAATTGAATATAGCCATGTCAAGTAATAAAAAAATCCCCTACCTTTTACAGTAGGGGACAAGTTTGAAAGTTCTAAAAGGGTAGGATCTTCTTTATTATCCACTTGACCTTTCCTAGTATTCCTAGTATTAAGCCTAAGACTGTTTCCATTATTCCAGTAACAAATTCAGTCAATAATTCCCAAATCATTTGTAGTATATTAACTCTCACAAATATCTCCTTGATTAGTTTATTATTAATCTAATCTTGGCAACCACACTCACCACCACAACAACTTTTTTCTATCTCCTCATCATTTTCACAAGTACATTCATCTTGGTCGCAACTGACATCTTCGCAACATTTTTCTTCATCCTGACAGTTTGTCGGTTTCATTTTTCGCTTCCTTTCCTATTGGTTTCCCATTAAAAATATCAAGAGAGCTTTCCTTTGACTCCCTTTCCTTTATTTGTTTTTGGATATCGTACTTAGTTATTTGTGTAGGGTGAGTCCCCCACTTCTTTGTTTTCTTAATAAGTGCCATAGCGTGTCCTCTTGTTTCCTCTGGAATAGCTTCCCCTTCCAATTCCTATGTTCTTCTTCCCAGTAGTTCTTGGTTTCCTTTTGTTGGCGGTTTTTATTTCATAGATAACAGTTTCTGCTCCATCTTTGAGAAAGAGAGTTTTTAAGATGTCGTAGTAAGATGACATCCCCTTTCCTAGCTTTCCTTTAATTTTTCAGCTAGTTCGTTCCTTTTTTCCCTTCCTTCGCTTCCTTCAGAAAAGTCTTTGAAGCCTTCCTTTTTAGCTTGAGAAGTAGCGATAGCAAAGGCATCTCCTTTATCTCTCTTTTCCATCCACTCTAAGAAGGCTTTTGTTACTGGTAGCGATCCACCTTGATACCTCTTTGGTCCAAGTTTAGAACCTGCTTCTCCTACAACCCATGGGGCGTAGTTAGGGTTTTCCATTACTGGTGTTACTCTAGCAAATTCAGGATCTAGTTCCTTCGGAAAACCTTGTCTATCTAATTGATTGTGGTGTTCCTTTTCTCTACCCCTATAATTTTCAAGAACAGCAAACATCTTATCCCCTACTAGAGGATCAGTTGCTTTCCCATTCTCTTTTGAAAGCCATCCAAGAAAAGTCTGGGTGAAGTCTACGTTTCCATTTGATTTCAATACCATATTTATTTCCTCTCTTGGTTCAGGAGCCGACTTTGTAAGGCAGCTTCCATCAGCACATGATTTCTGTGCTGGTTGATCTGATTTTAATAAGTCAAAAGATGCTCCTTGATTTACTCCCTTTTCACATACTGTTACTTCAGCGAGTTCCAAGTCATCTACTTGCATGTAAGATTGTAAGCCCTTAGTCATGTTTTGCATCTTAGTTGCTGATCCAGCAATAGAGTATGACTTTAGCTTTCCTTCGTTTATCTGTTCCTTCACTCTGTCAGAGATCTTTGTATCATTTCTCATCTCAGTAATAAAGAACAGACCATTTTCATTTACACCACTCTTAAATATCTGTCCAGACTTATTGATGTAAGCTGGTAAAGCCCAACCTACTTGGACATCAGAGTGTAGAACCATAGCGTTCCTAGTTCTAAAACTTTTCATATAGTTCTCAAATGCCTTTCCTAAAGCACTTGTTGTGATCAGGTGTCCCTCTCTGTCTACTAATTCAACAGAAGCGGGACCTCCTAATACTACTGGTTCGATTTCTCGTTTCTCCAGTTTCCTTGCTTCCTTCTGATAAACTTCATTATCAGGGAAAGCTCGGTGTAATGTCATAATTTCTGCAGCTGATGCTATTCCAGCTTTGTATAATCTTTTAAATTCGTCTAACGCATTAGTGATATCTTTGATTGATACTTTCCCACCTTCTGCCTTTTCCAATAAAGAAATGGTAGCATCTTCAGACACGTTTTGATACATGTCCCTGTTAGTATTTACTATTTTTTCTGCAGTCATTGTAGTCATAATTTTATCCTATCGGAGTATGTATTCCAAATACTATTCCTTCAAAAGTTGTTGATGAGCCACTACCGATTACTGAAATGTTCTTCCTGAAATCTATTGGGTGACTTGTCTCAAATGATTCGCCTGCCGCTAATTTTAAACAAGTAGCAGAGGCTTCTGCTGTAGCATCAAAGGCAACGAACAGATTCTGTGAACCATGTGTGTTTTTAATCTTAACGTGTCTTATTACACCTATAGGTGAGATATGTCTTGACCTAGAAAGGTCTACTGTGCCTTCCCATTCATAAGTATTACCACCTGCTAGGTTTCCATCTATGTAATCTGGTACATGTGAATCATGTCTAATGTCATACATAAGTGCATCAAATAACATGTTAATGTTGTGTTGCGTACTTGAACACCATTTAACTCTGTATGTTGCTGGTGTAGTTCCAGCTGGTATATTATAAGCTACTTTTATTGTTTGGTAGTCAGTTGTTAAACTAACTGCTGTACCTGTAGCTAATACAGTCCCACTTGAATCTGTAATCTGCATTACTGCATCTCCTGATGCTGATGCTCCTCTTACCATTCCAGATGCTATAATATAAGTCGGGGTGTTTCCTGATGTATCACCCGCTGCTCCTGCTCCTATAGAATCTGTAGTTACATAAAAACCTTCTTTGGCTGCAGAGTTCGCTGGGTTTACTGTTAGTTCAGCTGACCCTAAGAAAGGTGCTCCAGTTGTTCTTGATATAGCTGACCCATCTGCTGTAAATTCTGTTATAGTCGCGTTCTCTATTGATGGATTTAATATTCTATTTATTCCCGGTGAACCAGTCGTAGCTAATTCTAAGTTAGCAGACGTGTTTCCTTGATCCAAATTATAATATGGACCAGCATAAATATTTACTGCGTCTGCTGCGGATGTTCCTACTGAACCGCTAAGAGCCACATATCTATCTAGTGGTGCAACTGAGGTACGAGTGCTGGGATCAGTATTCCACTCTTTCCATTCCCATGAATGTGAGTAGCTGTTTGTGAATCCTGCCATTTAATTCTCCTTTAAATCTATCCTAATCTATCAGGATGTCTAAGAAGCTGCCCATAATACAATATAGGCAGCCCTTTATATATTATTTATTTTCCGTAAGCGATTAGTCTGATTCCGATACCACTAGCATCTGCTGTGTCACCGAGTTCGTCTAATGCAGCACCATCTGCACCTGCTTCATAAATCTCTAACTTTTCGTTACTGTAGTCATATTGTACTACATAACCGTCAGACTTTTGTGAAATAAGAACAATGTATACTTCCTCTAATCCTAATTGAGTAGCAGAAAGTCCTTCACCACCAGTTGGATACGAGTCATCGAAAGTAATATCTTTAATTACATACTTTACGTTTCCGGGAACACCAACTACAGGAGAGGATGATCCGGGATTTGTGATTGTAATTGCCATAATTTAATTTCTCCTTTTATAAAATGGGTGGGGAGACTAGCTCCCCAACCCATCAAAATGTTCTTTCCAAGTTAGACTACGCGTTTAAGTCAGTAATCTTAGCTTGTGTGAAGAAGTTGTGACATCGCATTTCTGCCATAGTGTATAGTAAACCTCTTACTACTAGAGCATTAGCTGCAAAGTAGTCTCTGTTTTCTATATACTGTGTTGGTTGTGCCACAGCTATTTCAAGGTAGTCTGTGTCCAAAACGTATACGTTTGAACCCAATACTGCGTCAGCTGTGCTAACACCTTTTGGTGTATCAGCGTCTGGTAGAATTGGAATACCTTGGTAAGTAGCGAGAACTAGACCAGTTCTTGTACCCGGGAAAGTTCTTTCAGAACCTACACCAACTTGGTACTCTTCCTGTCCTAAGTATCTCTGTTGTGATTGTAGTAATCTTTCTAGCTTGAAGTATTGGTCGTGTCCCATAACGATTAGTTTTGGTTCTCCACCATTATTTCTTACTGATTGAATACAGTCATCAATTAAGTTTAGAGATAGTTCCCTACCTACTCCATTGTTGTGCTTAACTGTAGCAGCCGCGTTCCATTGTCCCGCAGGTCTGTCACCGAATGTTAAGTCATATGCCCTTACTCCACCGTTTGCAGCGAAGTTGGCGTTTGTGTCGAATGATCCACCTACTGGTGCACCATCAAATTGTACTACGTCATCAATAGACGTTAGTCCTGCTCTTTCTACAACGATAAGACCGTCACCATCAGCAATAGTTTGCGATGCAGTTCCGTGAGTAATAGCACCCGTAGATGTGTTTACTGCTGAAACTGTTAGTCCAGATGTATCAATGTAGTCATTTGCAGATGTATCGAAGTAAGCAACTTTGTCACCTACCTTAATGTTCTTAGCAACTGATGCTGGTACAGTACCTGAAGTAGTTGAACCAGCGGATACAACGTATCCTGATCCTGCTAATAGCTCTTCGTTCATTTCTTTAACGTGGTCGAGCTGTGCGTTTTCGTTTTCCAATGCAAGAACATCACCAACACCACCTTCTAATTGTGCAGTAAAGACTGACTTCACTGAAGCACCGAAAGTAGTTGAAACGATTCTAGGTAAACTAGCTACGTTTGCGATGTCTGAAACATCGACTGTAGGTAGAGCACCAGTCTCAGTCACAGGTCGTGATCTTCCACTACCTCTGTCTGTCCTGATTCTCCAACCAGCTGTGTTACCCCAAACTGTTCTTGGGATTGCATTGAAGAAACGAGTTTGGTTGTTTAATGCATGCCAAACTTTTCTACCATAGGTAGTGTTAAAAATACCTGTAGCAGTGTCCACTGTAAAGTAAGTCTGCTTCTGCATGTATTCTGGTCCGAATACAGACGAATATAGACCTCTTTGAGACTGAGCAATATACTCAGATAATGATGGATTTGTAGCCATAATTAATTTCTCCTCGTTCTTTCAAAAATTATTTGTTATTATCCAAGTAGTTCTCTTGGCACACCTGAAGTGTCACCTTGATCTATCTTGTGTTGTAAGTCCCTTAGTTGTTTGTAAGACAAACCACTTAGGTCTTCTACAACATCACCACTTGTTGCATTAGCTTTTACAATTGGAGTAGTTCCATCTGTTCCTAATGCGTCTTGGTTAAGTAGAGCTGGTCTTTGTAAACCATTCTCTTCTCTAAAGCCCATCTTTCGCAGTCTTGATTCAGACTGATCTTCGATAGCTTTCTCCATGTTAGCTTCGTAAGCTGCAACAGTTTTTCTCAAAGCATCGAGTTCTTTTCTCATTGCCTTCATTCCGTCATCATCTTCGTCATCTTCATCTGCTTTCATAGAAACTTTGTCAACAGGTTTTTCATCAGACCCGTTGTCATCGTCATCTTCATCAGCTTTTCTGGTCATCATACCAGCAGCTTTCATAGCTTTCTCTTTGTCATCATCCGAGTCGTGTCCCGGTACATGATTCTTTTTCATAGCTTTTTCTTCATCATCATCTTCCATATCAGCAGCCTGTATTGTAGCCTGTTGATCTGCGATATTAGTAGTCGGGTTAGCTGCATTTTGAGCATCATCAAATTGAGGTTGCGTTATTGTTTTAGCTTTCCTTTCTTTAGCTCCGTCAACATCCATTCCTAGTGGGTTCTCTCCGCCTTCGGCTTTGATCATTGATACCACTTCAGATGCGACTGCTTTTACTAATTCTGATTTTTCAGCTTCTAAAGCCTTCTCTTCTTCTTCCATTCTGTCGTCTTCTTCTTCTTTTGTGAGTCTTTCATCCATTTTAGCAAGAACTTCTGCTACTGCAGATAATGCTAGGTTAGTACCTTGCATGTGATTCTCTAAATTATTGAATTCTTCTGACATAATTCTCGACCTCCTATGTCCTTTCCAGTCTCTTTCCAGACTAAAAGTTAGTTAAAAGTTTTGTTAATTCTCAAGGTTGGTCTTAGCCACCCCCGACCTTTATAGAATTATAATATAAAAATAGACACTATTCGCCTATCCTGTAATATTATACTATAAATAAAGGTATTTTTTACATAAATATTACGAATATTATAAAATAAATTATAATTTATTCATTTGAATCTTCTACGAGTTCACCATTAGCCATCTTCAACATCTCGTTCCTGTAGTCATATAGTGGAACTTGAATTAGTTTCTTTAGCTTTTCGAGTTGGTTTCCCTCTGGCATAGATGCTTCAACTAAATCTAATACTTTACCAATCATCCTAGAATGTCTGGCAATAATGTATTCTTGTTCAGCTGTAACTTTACTTACGTCTACCATTTTAGCCTCCTTTAAATCGATAAAAATCTTCTTAGAATCTCCTGTCTTCCCCTTCCCAACTTCTTTGGAAAGGTGATTCCTAAGTCTCTACTAATATCTCTATACTTTTTTCTTCTTATTACTTTGCTATAAGCATCATCAATAAAAGGTTCGGGAGCTTTTGCTGTAGTGTTTACAATGCTCCACTTACCAGTTTCTGTATTTAATCTTGGTCTACGCCCAAAGTATTTCTTTGTATGTGCTTTTACTTTATGTGTATTAGATTGTTTCTTTATATTTAAAAGTGATTTTAGATCACTATATGTTCCTTGTCTAGGCTTTTGCCTTTCAGGATTACCTGTCTGTATTCCTTTCGTATCTATTACGAAAGATAAAGCTCCTTTTCTATTTCTATTTCTTCTTTGAAATTCTTTTACTTTCATTTCATAATACTGTTCTTCTTGTTCTTTACCATCATGTATTAATCTAGCATGAGGAGCTTCGTATATAATTTCAAAACCACCCATATTAGGTATTAATTGACCACTACGTTTTAGCCAACCAGAACCTTCTGGGCATAGTCTTTGAGATTCTTCAAATACTTCTTCTCCCAGTTCTTGAACTATCTCTAGAATTTCGTCTTCCATGAATTATTATACCTCTTTTTAACATAAATTTTTCTTTTTTAAACACATTTCTTTACGCCTTCTTCACAGGAACTTACACCTTCATATGATTTCCAATAGTCTT
>Ga0098043_1001061_pt1 | contig 9989 bp, 10 predicted proteins | sample 9B_taG_FD_92581 | JGI IMG/M metagenome (GOLD analysis project Ga0098043, IMG submission 92581) | Marine viral communities from the Subarctic Pacific Ocean - 9B_ETSP_OMZ_AT15188_CsCl metaG | ecosystem: Environmental > Aquatic > Marine > Oceanic | place: Subarctic Pacific Ocean | collected 2015-01-10 | reverse complement strand
TATAAAAGGAATGATGTAGAAGACGCTAGAGAACAAATAGGTGTTTTAGCACAAGACATGGAAGTAGTTTTACCACAAGTTGTTTTAACGGCAGAAGATGCAATGGAAACAAAGTCGGTTGATTATGGTAAACTAACGGCAGTCTTAATAGAAGCTATAAAAGAATTAAAACAAGAAATTGATACATTAAAAGGTGAATAAATGGCAATCCCAAGTTCTGGACAATCATTATCTTTTTCAGCACTAAGAACTGAATTTGTAGGTGGTAACAGTGCTATTAGTTTAGGAGATCTTTATAGAGGTGGTAGTAACATTGCTAAAAAAGCAGGAGATAATACTGCTACAAATCTAGCCGCTTCTGTGGCTACTTCTGGTACAATAGACACAAGTGACTATTACTCTCAAGCAAAAGGTTTTACTTTTACTTATACAACGGCTGGATTAAGTGGCTCGTCTGCGACAGATCAAGATGCTTCAACTTTATTTGGAGACGATTGGGATTTAGATTATCCAAAAAATATTCTTATTCCTTCTGATATAACACTGGGATCAAACAATACTTCTGAATATGCTTTAGAAATCAATGCAAGTGGTGCAGGAACTATCACAGTTACTAATAATGGAAACATTATTGGAGCGGGTGGTGCAGGTGGGTCTGCTGGAGCCGCAGGAACAAGTAGTACTGGAGGAAATGGAGCGGATGGAGGAGCTGGAGGTGATGCAATTAAAGTAGCCTCTGATTGTACCATTGTAAATAATGGCAGTATACTCGCTGGTGGCGGTGGAGGAGCTGGTGGCGGTGGAGGAGGTAAAGGCTCTACTAGTCAACAGCAACAACAAGGGACTGCTCAACAAGGTCCTACATATGTAAACAATGCTCCCACATATGCGTGGAGTATGTGGCAAGGACAGATACCAGAGAAGTCACAGTTTACATGGAACAATCAAAGCAGTCAGGAATTTAGCGGGCAGGTAACTTCTTACACTTCTGGTCAATATACTTATTACAGAGGTCCTGCTGCTCTTAGTAGTTATACAGTATTTGAACCTTTGTATTATGTCATTACTTCTTTTAATATTAGAAGAACTTTTCCACAACAGCAACAGCAACAACTTGTAGGAGAAAACGGTGGAGCTGGAGGAGCTGGAGGTTTAGGAAGAGGGTTTAACAATCAACCAGGAGGAGACTCTGGTGCATCGGGTTCTAGTGGAACATCATCAACACCAGGTCCAGACGGTGGAGCAGGTGGAGCTGGAGGCAACGGTGGTGGTTACGCTCAAGCAGGATCATCGGGTTCGGCAGGGTCTGCGGGAGCATCATCGGGTTCGGCAGGAGGTTCGGCAGGATCTGCGGGAGCAGCAGGATTAGCCGTTGAAAAAACAAGTCCTGCTAGTTTAACTTTTACAAATAACGGTACTGTTACTGGCACGGTGCAATCTTAAGGAGAAATAAATGTCTGTATCATATACATGGGCGATAACAAAATTATATACAAAGAATATTACTGAAGGTGGTAGTACATACGCTGATGTGATTAAAAGGGTGGAAGGTAATTTAACTGCAAAAGAAAGTAGCACTAACACAGAAAAATCACATGCGTATGATTTAGATTTAAAAAACCCAGCCGATTGGTCTGGCTTTACAGCTTATGGTTCAGTATCAGAATCTGCTGTTCAAGCGTGGGTGGAAGCAAGACTTACAGATCCTTCAATAGCCGAAATAAAAGCATATTTAGAAGCACAAATAGCATATACAGATGAAATTGCTGGATCTTCTGCTAAAGGAACTGGGTCTGGTGATGATTTTTCTGCAACTTTTCCTTGGAGTTAATCAAATAATGTAATATAATCTCCCATATAGAGAGGTTGTTTACAAATGAATAAAGTCGTAGATGCTTTAACTTTTTCACAAGTAGAATTAGTTAGGTCTCATATACATTATCTTATAACCACAGGTCTTACAAAACAAACTCCAGAGGGAATTGAGTTCGCAGGTTGTTATCAAGAATATGTTGATCCCGTAACTGAAAATCTTTGTCATTTTCTATTGCCAAAAATATCAGAAGCGTATGGAGAAGAACTCGTTCCGTCTTATTCTTTTTGGAGAATGTATTTAAAAGGTCAAGATTGTCCCCCTCATAAAGATAGACCTGCTTGTGACGTTAGTTTTTCTTTGAGTCTTGGTGGAGATGGTGGAGATGATTGGGAATTTTACGCATCAGATGATTTAAACAAATCTGACTTTTATAAAATAACAAAAAAAGATAAAAAGTTTACGTTACTTCCAGGACAAGGAGTAACATACAAAGGATATGAACAGCCTCATTGGAGAGGTTCTTTAAAATATAAATCTCATACACAAGTCTTTTTACATTACATAGATAAAAAAGGTAAATTCTATCCCAAGTATATTTATGACGAAAGACCAAATTTGTATTGTCACCCAGATTCTAGAAGAGCGAGTAATTAATGAGAAGAAATATAATTATTGCAAAAAAGGCACTTAGTCCTGCCCTTTGTAACACCATAATTGAGAGAGCTAAAAACAATTATAAGTTGGCAGAAACGGGTAGTGGAAGAGAACCTACTGTAAGAAAAAGTGAAACTAGTTGGTTAGCAGGATCGATTAAGCATTTAGATATTTTTCATCCCGTTTTAGAATTAATACAAAAAGTAAATAACGATTATTATGGTTTTGATTTAATGGATCCAGAACCTTTTCAAATAACCAAATACGATGAAAAAAATCAAGGATTTTACAAGCCTCATCAAGACGGTCAATATGATGAGGTTCCAGTTAAGGGAAATTATATGGTGCGTAAATTATCTGTTTCTATACAATTAACTGCACCAGAATACTATGAAGGAGGTACTTTTGAATTTCCAGACGACAAAGAAAAGTTTGTTGTTGAAGATTCAATGGAACAAGGTACTGCTATATTTTTTCCTTCTTACATGAAACATGGCGTTGTTCCCGTTACAAAAGGAACACGATACAGTTTAGTTTGCTGGGTCGGTGGTTTTAATTTTAAATAGGTGACATATGTATTATATCGTATACGACAATTTTTTACCAGCACATGAGTTTGGTGATCTTAAAAGTTATCTTGGTCCAGATGGTCTGTTTCCTTGGACATTGAGTGGGCGAATTAACGCCATGCAAACAGAAAATGAACAGCATTATTTTGCAACTAATGTCTTTCATTCTAATAATCCTCCTCGAGAACAATGGAATAGCGGAGTCAATTTAAGTAAGTTTTTTTATATAACTTCAAAACTTTATGTAGATGGCTTTCAAAGAATTAAAGCGAATCTATATTTTCCTAGTAATACTGGTAAAGTAACTCATCATGCTCCACATGTGGACTCAGATTTTAAACATAATGGAGCTTTGTTTTTTACACAAACTTGTGATGCTCCTACTACAATGTATGATGGAACAGAGATTGAAAGTGTAGAAAACAGATTGTTACTTTTTGATCCAACTACAGCTCATTCAAGTTCTTCTCCGACAAATGCACCATACAGAGTCACCGTTAACATTAATTACTTTGGAGCAGGAATACAACCTAATTACCAAAGGGGGATGACTAATCCAACTCCTACTTTAGTTAAGAATGGAGAGTTAATAGACAACTGTTTTTTCACAGACGGTGAAAACAACCCATCTGGAACATCGACATTTGCTCCTGATAAAATGATGAGAACAACTATACTTAATGTTCCAAAAATAAAGAAAAAAGATTCTGGAGAAGAAACTCCAAAGGCAAAAAAATGAGTGCCAATTATAAAGTTTATGAATCCAAATTAATACAAGACAAGCACACTACTTTTCTTAGAGATACAGATGTTGCTTTTGATAAATTACAAAAAATGTCTGAAAATAAAGATAAGACATGGCTGTACGACAAATATAATTTTTTTAATTTAGTTGGTGGTAGTTCAGAATATTATGACTTGTTTCAAGAATTAAAATGGTGCATAAGGCATTTTACAAATTATAAAGGCAGATTGTGGATGTATTGTTGGTTAAATTATCATGAACAAGAAGCTATTGGTTCTTTAAAGTGGCATAATCATACCGATTTGTGGCACGGTTATATAGCAATAGATCCTAAAAATACGACAACACAATTCAAAGAATGGGAAATACAAAACAAAATAGGTCAAATATATATAGGTCCAGGGAACAAGGATCATAGAGTTTTAGTTAATGAACCCTACGAGGGACCTAGAATAACTTTAGGTTTTAATGTATACGATGAAAATAGTCCTTTGGTAACAGAAAAACCTGGTGAACGTCAAGGGACTAAAATTACTTTGAATGAAATAAAAGTTTCAGCATTGTATTCAGCTATTCCAATTTAATTGGGATATTGTTTAATTTTATGTTTTAGGGTACTATAGCTTATGCCTATTACAAGTTTAAAATTTAGACCAGGAATAAATAGAGAAGTAACTTCATATTCAAATGAAGGTGGGTTCTTTGATTGTGAGAAAATTAGATTTTATGCAGGCTTTCCAGAGAAAATAGGTGGTTGGGTTAAACAATCTGAAAACACTTATCAAGGAACAGCAAGAGCATTACATAACTGGTTAGCTTTAGACGGCTCTAATTACATGGGCGTTGGAACACATTTAAAGTATTATATAGAAGAAGGTGGTAGTTTTAACGACATAACACCTATTCGTAAAACTTCTACTAATTCTATTACTTTTTCAGCCTCTGAGGATTCTGCTGAAATTACAGTTACAGATAGCACTCACGGTGCAGTAGTCAGTGATTTTGTTACAATATCTGGTGCAGTAAGTTTAGGTGGTGCTATAACAGCAAGTATTCTTAATGCAGAACATCAAATTACTTCTGTTGTAAACGCTAACTCTTACAAAATAACAGTCAGTGTAAACGCTAATGCCTCGGACAGTGGAAACGGTGGCTCTGGTGTAGACGGAGTTTATCAACTTAACGTAGGGTTGGATACTTCTGTTGGTGGTAATGGTTGGGGTGCTGGTGGTTTTGGTGGTGTGAACGCAGATCTTTCAACTTTTGGTTGGGGACGAGCCGCTGCAAGTGGAACAACTGCTCAAATAAGATTATGGTCGCATGATAATTTTGGTGAAGATTTAATTATAAATCCTAGAGATAGTGGTATCTTTTACTGGGATGAATCAAATGGCACTGGTACGGCAGCAGTAAACATAACAACTTTAGCAGGTTCTTCAAACGCTCCTACAGTAGCAAAGCAAGTTTTAGTGTCAGACATTGATAGGCATGTTATTGTTTTTGGAGCAAACACACTAGGAACAACAACACAAGATCCTTTACTTATTCGTTTTGGATCACAAGAATCCATAACAGATTTTACACCAACTGCAACAAATACTGCGGGAGATCTAAGATTAAGTAGCGGGTCTACTTTTGTTCAAGCAGTAGAAACAAAACAACAAGTATTAGTATTTACCGATAGAAGTTTATTTGCAATGAAATTTATCGGACCTCCATTTACTTTTGGTCTTCAAGAACTATCAAAGAACATTACAATAGCAAGTCCAAAAGCAGCAGTTGCCGTGGAGGATGCAGTTTTTTGGATGGGTAAAGATAATTTTTATGTGTACGCTGGTCAGACAGCGCAGATACCTTGCACAGTTAGAGATAAAGTATTCCTTGATTTTAATTTAACACAAGCAGATAAAATCATTTCAGGCGTAAATTCAAAATGGGGTGAGGTATGGTGGTTTTATGCCTCTGCTAGTTCAGATGAAAACGACAAATATGTTATTTATAATTATTTAGAAAAAACATGGTACTACGGATCATTGTCTAGGACTGCATGGCATGACAGAGGAATTAGGCAATTTCCTATTGCCGCGGGTTCTTCTTATTTATATGAACATGAGAATGGGAATGATGATGACGGATCTGCCATGACATCCTCCGTTGAATCAAGCCAGATTGATATGGGTGATGGCTATCAATTTACTTTTATAAATCAGATAATACCAGACATAACTTTCCAAGGCTCGACTTCGACTAGTGGTAATCCAAATGCAACCTTTACTTTACAAGCAAGAACAGGACCTGGCAGTGTTTATGGGACTAATTCTGGAGGGACTTCGACAAGAACTGCGACATCTCCAGTAGAACAATTTACGGATTTTATAAACGTAAGATTAAGAGGTAGATCTTTTAACATGAAACTAGAGTCCACAGATCAAGGAGTTGCTTGGAAACTGGGAACGCCTAGAGTTGATCTTAGACCAGATGGAAGAAGATAATGTTTGTAAATGCAATACCACAGTATATACAGAACCTAACAAATGCAAAGTTAGATTTATCATCAACTAACATTACTACCTTATATACTGCTCCTAGTGGAGCAGACTTCAATGCTTCTATAGTAAGTTCAATATTAGTGTCGAATGATTCTGGAAGTTCTGATACAATAACTTTGACTGTTACAAACGGCAGTGATGTATTTAGCTTATTTCAAGTAAAAGCAGTTGCAGCCAACACTACAGTTGAGCTGTTAACCAACGAATTAGTTTTACAAGCAGGTGAGATTTTAAAAGCTACTGCTGCAACGGCGGACAGATTGCATGTAGTGGCAAGTATTCAAGAATTAGCACAGAACAGAAACACAACAAGTGCTGGAATATAAGATTGAAAAAAAGACCATTTATTGATAGAGTATTAAATTATGGGAATATTTAAAAGTTTTACAAAGATTTTAAAGAAAGCCGCACCAATAATAGGTGGTAGTATTGGCTTCGCTATTGGTGGTCCCCTAGGTTCTGCCGCTATAGGTTCTGCTTTAGGTGCCGGTATAGGATCGTTGGCGGCAGGTGCCGATACAGATGACGCATTGAAAGCTGCACTTATGGGTGGTATTGGTGGATACGCTGCAAGTGGTGGTAAATTATTCACGGCTTCCGCACCAAGTGCCGCGACTGCTGGAACATCTGCCGTTACAGACTCTGTCATTACTGGACCCGAAATGATGATCTCTCCAACAGACACAACATCTATTAGTGCAATACAGCAAGCCTCACAACCTTCAAGTTTTTTTGACAAAGCAATAGGTTTTGCAAAAGAAAATCCATATATTACTGCGGCGGGAATAGGAACTTTAGCTAGTCTTGGTGCAATGGAAGAGCCAAAACAAGAAGTGTTTACACAAAGACCAGACCCAGTTGGTAGATCAAGATTAGGACTTGGCTTTATTGGCGATGAGAGTTACAATCTAGATGATAAAGAAGATAGAGAAAGATATTTTAAAGATTTAGAAAAAAGAAAGAAAGGGACTAAATCATCAGATGACGAGGTAAGAATACTTAACTCTGGTGGCGAGGTCGAAGGACCTGGGACTGGAACAAGTGATTCCGTGCCTGCTAGACTTTCAGACGGAGAGTTTGTATTAACTGCTCAAGCAGTTAGAGGAGCAGGTGGTGGAGACAGAGATATCGGAGCTGCAAGAATGTATGAGATGATGTCTGAATTAGAAAGGGTTGCATAATGGCTACACAAACCACAGAACAAACGATCAGACTTGCTCCGTTTCAAGAACAATTTTTAGCAGATATATTTAAAAGTGCAGAGAATATTACGGGTGATGGTTCATCAATGCCATATTCTGCTCAACAGGTAGCAGGATTATCTGATGCTCAAAAATCAGCAATAACACAAGCTACTCAAGGCGTTGGAGCATATGCTCCTTATTTACAAAAAGGTAGTGAAGCCATAGGTCAAGGCATTGGAGCCGTGGGCAGTGGACTTGGAACTCTTGGAGCTGCGATAGGGCAAACTGCTCAAGCTAGTTTTGACCCAACATCTTATCAACAATTTATGGATCCGTACACAGAAGATGTAATTGCAGCAACACAAGCTGATATAGCAAGGCAAGGACAAATGCAACAGAATCAAGTTGCTGGAAATGCAGTTGGTGCAGGTGCTTTTGGTGGATCAAGGCAAGGCATAGCTGCAGCAGAAGTTGCAAGAAATGTTATGGATCAACAAGCACGGACTGGTGCACAATTAAGATCACAAGGTTTTGCACAAGCACAGAATTTAGCACAACAACAAGCCTCACAAGCATTACGACAAGCACAGCTTACTGGTCAGTTAGGTCAATCGGCTGGTGCACTTGGTACACAAATTGGGCAACTCGGAACACAAACCGCGGCTCTTGGACAGCTAGGACAACAGATGGGTGTGCAAGATGTAAATACGTTGCTTGGTATAGGCGGTCTGCAACAAGGACAGACACAGAAAGAATTAGATGTTACAAGAGCTAATGAGTTAGCACAAGAAGCGTTACCTTATCAAAGAATAGGTTTCTTATCTGATATATTCAGAGGTGTTCCAGCGTTGCAACAAACAACATCAAGAATGTCAACACCACCACCAAATAGAGGATCACAGATGCTTGGACTAGGTATCGCGGGTCTTGGAGCAATAGGACAAGCAGGTGGTTTTGGTAACTTCTTTGGTGGACCGAGGACTGCATAATGAGTGTACTTAATAGAGCAATGTTTAGAGTACCTGGTCAACAAAGCAGAGGTATCATGCGTTCTAGTCCAGAGTTGATTAGAGTAAGTACAGCTAACGCAAGTCAACTAAATCCAACTATAACAGGCGCACCCGAGTTTAAAGTTGGTAATCTTAACTCTGGTATCACACGGATACCTTTTTATGGAAAGATACAACCAGGAGATAAATCTAACAGAGAGATAGAGGCTGCTGATTCAGTTAATTATAACGTTATACCTGTAGATACAAAAACATATGGTGCAATCCCAGGTACTTCGGCTATAACAGAAGAAGTTGGCAGTGGCAATCCAACAAAAATAAATGACGTAACCAAAAAAATACTTGAAAAAACAGATGATTTTGATGCAAACCTAGCTACTGAAACTGGTTTGATTCCAGAAGATGATTTTGATGCAAACCTAGCTACTGAAACTGGTGCAGCTATTAGTGACGAAGGTCCTGGCAAAGCAAGTACAGAACCAGGCCCAAGCATGTTAAGTGGCTTTGAATCAAAACAAAAAAAATTGTCTGATAGAATGACAACAGCGATTGCTAACTTGTCCACAGGTCTTGCAAAGGCAGACGACATAAAAATAGGTGGTAAAACAATACTTGAAAACTCAAACGCATTAGTAGCGAAACTCCAAGAAAAAGGAGAAACTCCTACACTTGCAGACGTACAAGATGATGCAATTAAATTATTAGGTTTTGATCCACGAGAACTAGAAGGCGAGTTTGAAGAAGATAGAAAAGCCTCTATCTTTATGAACATGATGAAAGCGGGTCTTGCTGTTGCTGCTGGTCAAAGTGATGATGCTATAACAAATATTGCAAAAGGTTTTGGCGTTGGGCTGCAAGGATATGGTGAAGATGTAAAAGGCTTAAGTAAGCAATTAAGAGAAGATAGAAGAGAAGCAAGAAATACTATGTATAATCTTTTGAAAGATAAAAAATCAGAAGCACTTGCACAAAGAACTTTAGAGATACAACAGATGGAAGGTGTTGTAAATATTCAAAGACAACTTGGAGCAGATAAAAGACAACAAGTACAAGATGTCTTTACTCAAGAAATGACTCAATTAAAGTTTAATGCAAACTTATTAAGTTCTGCCGCTGAAATGGGATTTAAAGAAAAGCAATTACAAGTTACAAAAGACAACGTAGATAAAACCTTTAAAGCGGCTATTTTACGATCACAACCAGAAATTATTTCTTTACTTAAAGCAAAAGGCGACATGAAATTAAAAGAAGGTATCACAACAGAAATACCTTACGGAGAAAAAGGTTATTTAGATCAATACGAACTAACTCCAAAAGGCGAAAAAGCCATTGAAACTTATCTAACAGAATTAAAGAAAGGCACTTCAAAAAGTTTAAATTCTGGAAGTGAGTTTAATGTAAAAAGAAAAAATATCGCTACCACTGGACAAGTTGATATAGTTCCAACACCTCCAAATTTTGG
>Ga0098043_1001060_pt1 | contig 9992 bp, 27 predicted proteins | sample 9B_taG_FD_92581 | JGI IMG/M metagenome (GOLD analysis project Ga0098043, IMG submission 92581) | Marine viral communities from the Subarctic Pacific Ocean - 9B_ETSP_OMZ_AT15188_CsCl metaG | ecosystem: Environmental > Aquatic > Marine > Oceanic | place: Subarctic Pacific Ocean | collected 2015-01-10 | reverse complement strand
TATTCCAATTTTACAAGCTGGTTTCATAATGCGACCAACAGGAAGCAACCATATTCAATTCGCTCAATCTTTGACTTTTGATAGTCAGTCTTATATAGCAAACGGATGGACATATCGAGCTTATGAAGAATCGTACAAAGGAGAATGGTATCTCACAACAAGCGACTTCACTGGATTAACAGAAACAGAAGAGATTCAAGAGAGTAATGCAGAGTTCATTCAAGAAATAGGTTTTTAAAATGGGAAAAGCAATAAATAGCAACAACTTTAGATTCTTATCTTCAAATACTATCGCCAGTGTTACAGCTGAGAAAGCTGCTGGGGCAACTACTACTTTGAGCATAACTCCTCCAGGTGTTGATATATTGAAAGAAGGAGATGAGCTAATTGTTATTACCTCTTTTGGATATAGTGCCACAATCACTCTAGCTGGTTCGGTGGGAGCTACTGACACGACCCTAAGATTTTCCTCTGTGACTTTTCCTTTTGTGATTCCAGTATCTTCAAGAATCATCTTCACTGGAAAAAACACTATCACTCAAGCGAAAAGCAAAAGACTCTATACGCAACAATCTTTGTACTTAACAGCTGGAACAAATGGAAACGACTATCTTTCGGCTTTTGGAACAAGCACTTTCTCAATCAACTCAGCAACAACTCTAGCTGATGGGAACTCGAAACCAAATAGATGGGCGGCTCAATTCTCCATCTTTGTAGCTCCAGAAGATTGCACTCTTGAAACCATAAGAGGATGGGGTTCAACTGATGCTGGAACTGGTGAAGATGCAACGATCAAGATATGGAATGCAAGTCCGAACGCTAGTTCTACCAGCAACCTCACTATCAATCTAGTCACTTCTTTTGCTATAAGCAGCCAGAACAATCAAAATCATCTTTTCTCTTTGAATACAGCTTTGACTTCTGGAAATGATTTCACTGCTGGAGATATTTTGTTCGTGAGTATTCAAAGAAGTGGAAATCTAAATGGTTCTGTAAAATGGTATGCCGACATCGGCTTTGATTTTAAAATGGTAAGATAATGAAAACACTGCTCAAAGATTGTGGGGATGTACTCACTCTAAATATTACAACACTGGCAATCAGTTTCACTCAAATTGAGATGATTTTGAAAATTGTGCTTTTGACTTTGTCAATAATTTACACAGCGGACAAGCTAATAAAAAATAGAAAAAATGGCTAAGGGATTGAGTTTTACTTTTCGTAAAAAACCAAAAAAGAAAAGACCTGGAGTTCATTCAAAGAACACTTCCAAGAAACAACGCAAGAAACCATCAAGAGGTCAAGGAATAAAATAAACAAAAAGCTGAACTATGGAGGAGATTTTAAAATTAGTCGAAACTTATGGAATCACTTTGGTTCTTTTATTAGGGAGTGTATATGCGCTTTACAAGTTTTTTATTTTCAGCATCTACGAAGTGAAGGGACAATTCTCCAAGTATCACGAAAAGAACTCAGAGGATGTTGCTTACATAAAAGAGAAAATCAACATCATTCTGGAGTTCATAAAAAAACAAAAATGAATCTTCTAGTTTTACGCATAAGCAGTCAATCGGATTCCACAAGTGGACTTCTATTTGAAAATACTGATGTTGGAATGAAGTTTCTTTGCTACACTTTAGAAGATGAGAGAAGAGCTTTAAAAGTAAAAGGAGAAACAAGAGCTCCAGCTGGAACATACAATCTCAAGTTAAGAAAAGAGGGTGGGTTTGATGCTAGATATAAAAAGAAATATCCTTCTTTTCATAAGGGAATGATTCAGGTGATGGATGTTCCGAACTTTGAATATATTTTGCTTCATATTGGGAATGATGATTCCGACACCTCTGGATGTTTATTGGTGGGAGATAGTCAAGAGAACAACATCATCATCAAAGATGGATTCATCGGTAAGTCTGCAAACGCTTACAAAAGAATCTATCCAATAATAGCAAAGCAACTAGAACTCGGAAACGAGGTCACAATTACATATCAAGATTATGCTTAACAATTTATTAGGAGGAATTTTCGGAAAGGTCGTTGACAATGCTGAATCTATTTTGGATGAGGTTATCACAACGGATGAAGAAAGACTCAAAGCAAAACAAGAGCTGAAACAGATTCTTTTGAATGCTGAAAAGTCAGCTCAAGAACAAGTGACAAGAAGATGGGAGGCGGATGCCAAAAGCGGACACTGGCTCTCTGCTAATATTAGACCATTGACATTGATTTTCTTGACTGTGATGTTTGTATTCATTTCCCTATTTGACGGGAATGTTGGTGGCTTTACTATTGAGGAAGCATATAAGCCAATCTATCAAACGCTCTTGATTACAGTCTATGGAGCTTACTTTGCTGGAAGAAGCATCGAGAAGGTAAAAAACAAACAATGAAACATCAGAAAAGATATCGACTATCTGAAGATGAGTGGAGATTGATTGATGAATTTAGGAAGGACAAAGAGAACAGAAAGCTGCTAGAAAAGGAATGTGAAGAAGCTGGGATTGATGTCAACTCAGTCCATCACTATTGGTATAAAAGCAAACGATTCTCAATCTTTGCAAAGCCAAACGAGTTCTCAAGAGATGAGTTTCTTAAAAGTATTGAAGAACTCATTTCAAAATACTCACCGAAATATCCTTCAATAGACTATCCAAAACTCAAAGATGGTCATCTTTTGGTAATTAATCCAGCCGATGTTCATATTGGAAAATATGCTGATGCTTTAGAAACTGGAAGCAACTACAATATCAAGATTGCTCGACAACGCATTTTAGATGGGGTGAGAGGTATTATCTCCAAATCTGAGGGGTTTGCTATTGATAGAGTATTATTTTGCATTGGAAACGATATTCTCCACACTGACAATGTTCAAGGAACTACAACAAGAGGGACACCACAAGACACTTCTGGAAAATGGTATCGACACTTCACAACAGCTCTGGAAGTTTATGTTGAATGCGTTGAGATGCTTATGAATTTAGCTCCAGTGGATTGTGTTCACTCAATGAGCAATCACGATTATATGAGTGGATTCCATTTGGCTCACGCTTTGAAAAGTTGGTTCAGAAACACCGATTCGGTTTTTGTGGATGCTGATCCTATTCATCGAAAGTATTATCAATATCACTCCAGTCTTATTGGATTGACTCACGGTGATGGAGCAAAAACAGATAAACTTTCTTTGTTAATGGCTCAAGAGAAGCCGAAACTCTGGTCCAAAACTACTCACCGATACTGGTATCTTCACCACATTCACCACAAGCAAAGATTCAAATATCTTACCAGCTTTGATGATATTGGAGTGACTTGCGAATTTCTAAGAAGTCCGAGTGGGACTGATGCTTGGCACTATCAAAAAGGATATTGTGGTTCTCCAAAAGCGGTGGAAGGATTTATTCATTCAAAAGAAAATGGACAGATTGCACACTTGACACATATATTTTAATATATTTGCGCTCTTTCATCGTTCTGATGAATTTTTGTACTTGTTTTGTTAAATGGAAAAGGGGGGTTTTTGACCTCCTTTTTTCTTTTTAGATAAAAAAAATCAACATTTCTTTTCTCTAGTAAAAGCATTTTTTTTGCATTATTTGTGTGGAAAAGTTTGCACAATAAAAAAAAGGTCTTATATTTGTACCATCAAACAATAACAAAAACAACAAAACAATGACAAAAAGAGAATCAAATACAGAACAAGCAATCCATCAATTGGCAAGATTAGAAATGATGATGTTAGAAGAAAGAGGAATTTTTATTTCATATAAAGAAGCAATAAAAAGAATAAGAGAGAAGAGATAGTAAACTAAAAAACCAACCCCCCGCACTGAAAGAAATGCGGGGATTTGGTGGTAGTAATTAACAAAAACAAAACAATGAAAAACGATTTGATTTCAAGTTTGTTCTTCAATCCAAAAGAAGAACTAAAAACCAAGACTCTGAATGCTGATATTGTGGAAGCCACAATCAATCAACTTATAGCAGAGCTGAAAGAGCAAGAGATGAGAAACGATGAACTTATCAAATTATATAAGCAAGAAGGAGATTTGACTGACTTAGCCATTACGGAAGGAGTCAACAAAGGGATTCAAATATCCTTGATACATTTGAGAAGATTAAACGCTGACATCATATTCAAACAACTAAACGTGAATCTAAATGGAGAATCTTAAAAAATACTTGTGGGACAATGCTGGAGCAATTTTCTGTTGGTCCGTAGCTGGAGCAATCTTAGCTCTGATAATAACAATGAATCAATTATCAATTCTAAATTTAAATATATAATGAAAAAGACAGTGAAAAAAGTTGAATATCAAAATGATTTTGAGAGCCAATATGGACACTTTTACAAGTGGCTAATTGAGTTCCACGATGGAATGAATGCTGAATACTTATCCAAGACAGAAACTCAAAACAAATTTGTGGAGGGACAAGAGGTGGATGTTGATATTACAACGAGAGAATATAACGGAACAACAATCAACAAGGTCAAACCAGTTTCAACTTTCCAACCAGGTTCAAAACCTAGTTTCAAAAGGTCTGAAAAAACTGAGGAAATGATTGTGAAACAAAATGCACTCTCCAATGCTTGCAATGTGATTGGAGAAGCTGATGTTGCAAGAATCATTGAAGTTGCTGAGGTGTTCTCTAATTGGGTTCTAAAAGGTGAAAAACCAGAAGGATCAAAAGATCTTCCGTTTTAATGAATATAAAAGATACATATTTGACAGAGAATGGGTTGGAGTTTGAGTTTACAGTTTGGGAGGACTCTGGTGACTATCACACTCCATCCTATCACTCTGTTGAGATTGATAAAATAACTTATGAAAAAACTGATTTGACTGACTTGCTTTTCAATATAGCTGATGACTACGTTGAGAAAATTAGATTTAAAATAGAAGAAAATGAAAATGATTAAAAAGGCAAATGATTTAATGGAGTTGAGTGTAAAAATTCAAAAAGCAGTTGAAATTTCTTGTGTGGTTTGTAACATAAATGAAAAGGATTTTTACTCAAAATCAAGACTCAGACACATTGTAGATTCTAGGAGGTTAGTTTATACTTATTGTAGAGATATGTTGAGATTGAGTTGGATTGATATTGCAGCTTCTTTCAAGATAAACCACGCCACTGCAATTCATCATTATAAAGTTCACAAACAATTGATGGAATCTGACAATTTTTATCAAAGCAAAAATGATTCTTTTATTAAATTGATAAAAGAAGAAATAACTCTTTTTGATATTGAAAAAGTGATTTTGTTAGCTAAAAAACTCAAAAGCTATGAAGAAGATACTAGTCAAGAAAAGTGAGAATTTTACCACGATCAACAACGAGTTCATCTTCAATAAAGAGATGAGCTTGAAGGCAAAAGGACTTCTTTGTCATTTATTGGCTTTGCCTAAAGACTGGGATTTGTATGTTGAGGAAGTGGAGAAATGGCACAAGGACAAAAAGGATTCTGTCTATACTGGATTCAAAGAATTGATTGCTCTTGGATATGTAGAAAGAACACAAAAGAGAGAGTCTGGAAAGTTCAAAGGGTTTGATTATATTGTTTATGAGATACCGATTCGGGAAAAACCGAATACGGAAAAACCGAATACGGAAAATCCGCAACTACTAAATACTGATATTAAACTAAATACTAATAATACTAAAAAGGTTTTAAATATTCCAGAAGAGGTTTTCAAACAAAATAATGATTTTGAATGGTATAATGTAAAAGATTTAAACATTCCAGCTTGGAGAGAGTGGCGGATTTACAGAAAAGAAACATTTCGCTCTAAATACAAACCAATAGGAGAAAAAGCTGCAATTGGAAAGCTGATGCGACTTTCTCAAGGGTGTCAAGAATTACAAAAAAAAATCCTTCAGCAATCTATTGAGAATGGTTGGAAGGGAATCTTTGACCTTAAACAAGAAAAACAATCAAAAACAAAGAGCGCACTGGATAACTGGCAAAAAGCAAGAAATTTGATAAATAATGGATAAAAAACACTTCTCAAATTGCTGTGGTGCTGAAATAAAAAGACCAGAGCTTGAAAGATGTTCAAGATGCTTAGAAAATTGTGTAATAATAATAGAAGATGAAAGACAAGAAACAACAAATTTGGAACAGATGGAAGAACGACCTTCCAAAACTCAAAGAGGAAGCTGTTGATATCCTCTCAAGGACTTATCTTGAGATAGGACAGAAGCCAAGCGTGGAAGATATTGTGACAATGGCAAACATTCTAGTCGATGATTTAGCCAATAACACTCAATTCAGCACAATGACGATGGAAGATGTTTCAAGAGGATTCAGAGAAGGAGTGAGAGCTGGAGATGAATCAAGTGTCTTTCTGAATGTAAGGACTTGGAATATATGGTTAAGAAATGAAAAGAAAAAGGTTGCAAAGAAAGTGATTGAATTCCACAAGCAACAAGAACTCGAATATATTGAAAATGCTCGTTTATTGGGCAAAACTATCAACAAAGCAAAATTATTAAAATGAAAAAAGGACAACTAAAAACAGAAACAGTCAAGATTCTTGACTCAGTAAGTAAGTTTATTAAAGAATCAACAACCGATTATGATAGTGAGGATCTGAAAGCACTATTTTCAGAAGCTCTAGCATATTATGATCTGTATCTTTTGAAGAAAACAAATAAAACAAATCAAGCTCAAAAACTTGAATCAATGCTTGTTCCAAAATGGGAAGAGGGATTGAGAGCAGAGATAAGAGCTTATTTCGATGAGGTATGACTGGTCTTAAAATTATATTGATTTTTATTTTGATGTATACTGGCTTGACATTATACTTCGAGTACAGACTAGAAAAAAGAAACAAAAAATTCAAAGAAAAATTAAACAATTATGAAAGCAAAAAACAAAGTAAAAACTCTATTGACTAAATTTCCAAGATTTAGAGATTCGGACAATAAATTGATTGCAGCTTATTGGCTGGAGGAATTAAGGAGAAAAGGAGTGAATCCAGATGAAATGAGTGGAATGGAGTTCCTTCATCAATTTGCTGATTCTAAAATTACCAATCCAGAAACAATTAGAAGGAGCAGAGCAAAACTTCAAGAAGAAGATTCATCTTTGAGAGGAGAGAACTATTCAGCAAGAAAAGGACCTCAACAAGACAAATGGAGAAGGAATTTAGGATATGAAGGTTCTTGAATTGTTTGCTGGTAGTCGTTCAATTGGAAAAATTGCAGAACAAAGAGGACACGATGTTTTTTCTATTGATATAAACAATTTTGAAGGAATCGATTTAGTGAAAGACATTGAATATTTGATCCCCAAAGATATTCCCTTTGTTCCAGATATGATTTGGGCCTCACCTCCTTGCACAACATATTCAATCGCTGGATTGTCACATCACCGACCAATTGATGGAGAGCTTTCAAAATTTGCTCTAAAAAGTGATAAATTAGTAAAAAATACAATTAAATTGATAAAACATTTCAATTCGATTTATTACATTGAAAATCCAAGAGGACTTCTAAGAAAACAACCAATGATGATAAACATTCCAAGAACAACTGTTTGGTATTGTCAATATGGAGATAAGTCTGCAAAGCCGACTGATATTTGGAGCAATAATTTATACTCCTTATTCAATGGTGGTGGATGGATTCCAAGAAAAGAATGTTTCAATGGAAATACTAAGTGTCACCACGATAAGTGTCCAAGAGGAACAAATAATGGACTAGGGACTCAAGGTAAAATGAATAATTTTGAAAGAAGCAAGATTCCAGAAGAACTTTGTCTTGAAATAATAAAAGCGACAGAAAATGCCCAAAACAACTACTTCAAAGCTAAAAGCAAAGCTAGACAAGCTCTTCTCTGAATACATAAGAAAAAGAGATTCGGACCATAGAGGAGTTTGCAAGTGTATCAGTTGTGGGAAAGAAGCTCCAGCATTTGGAGGTTCAATACACGCTGGACACTTTATGAGCAGAAGGCACTTAGCAACCAGATGGGATGAGAAGAATGTGAATGCTCAATGTGCTGGATGCAATACCTTCAGAGGGGGTGAGCAGTATCGACAAAGCATCGGAATTGATAAGAAGTGGGGTGAAGGAACTTCTGCTGATTTAGAGCAAAGAGCAAACACGATTGTCAAGCTATCAAGAATAGATTATGAAGAAGCCATTGAAAACATCAAACGAAAGATTGAAGAACTTCCTTAACAATGAGTTGTTAAAAACTTTCCACCCTAAAGATTGGGAGTTGATTTCAATGTTTATAATTTGCGAAAATGAAAAAGACAGTAATATTCGAGGGAGGAGTAAACAAGGTGGGAACTCTCGCTGATGGATCTTTGTCAATAAACATCCACACTCAAGAGTTAACGGATGAAACAATGATGAGAGTCTTTAATTTGAGAAAGAAGCCAGGAATGGTCCTCATAAGCTCTGGAGATATTACAAAGAAAGAGATTGATGCAGTTGAGAATTTCACAAGCGACTTCGAATTTAACGGAAAGACCCCCAGCCAACGACTAAGGTCAGTCCTTTATAAAGTTTGGGAACAAAGCAGTCAAGACTTTGATTTCCCAATTTGGTATGAGAGCCAAATGGAAAGAATAATAAATAAGTACAAAGCGACTCTCGATGCCTAAGAGAACAATCTCACAGCTAATATGGAGAAGCACGAAGAACGGAGCTGAATTGAGATTGCCTAAAATAATAAATACCGACATCGGATTTCAATTGATGTTCGGAGAAGCAGAGAGTCACGCAGAATGGACTGAGAATTATGAGAAAAATAGTAAGAACTATGAAACGAGGGTTTACAGAAATTTACTTGATTTTAAGAGGAATCTTTAACATTACTCTGAAAATTCTATTTATGATGATTCTTATGCCTTTTATGGCTCTAGTTTTTATCTTTGTGTATTTATACCAAATAGCAAAAAATGAAGCTGAAAGCAATTCTTGAGGTTAGTGTGTTGATGATTGATGAGGAGTCAATTGAAGAAGCCAATGACCGAGCGATAAGAACTCTCATTGATGTTTGTGATGAATGGCTCAACAATCCAGAGGGACTCACTCCTTATATTAAAATAGAATATGATGTGGACAATGACTTCATCAAAGATATTAAACTTCCAAACTGATGCCATCACTACCAAAAGGAAAAAGAAAAAAGTGGATAGCATCAAGCAAGAAAAAGACTGGATTCACTAAAGCACACAAGTCAGAGAATGCGGACTTCTATAATTCAAGAGCTTGGAGAATATTGAGGGAGTGGCACTTTGCAAGACATCCAATCTGTCAATGGTGTGAAGAGGAAGGAACACTGAACACAAAAGATAAAATAATCATTGACCACATTGTTGAGATTAAAGATGGAGGAGAGGGACTTGATCCAGAGAACTTACAAACTCTTTGCTTACCTCATCACAATCAAAAGACAGCGTGGGCAAAAGCTAAAAGAAAAAAAGGACTGTGAACAAATCTCAATACTATTACGACTACACAAGAAACGGAATGGATGAAACAACAAAGAACATTCCTAGATATTACATCGGATCAAATGGATATGAAGCAAGGAAGGTAGTTGAGGCATTTCAGCCAGAAAATTACAACATAGGTACAGCCCTCACTTATTTGATGAGAGCTGGGTCAAAGCTATACATCAATAACGATTCAAAACTTTCAATGATTGAGGACATCAACAAAGCAATTGACCACTTGAATTTTGAACTAGATAGATTAGAAAACAAATAGGATGGATGATAACATAGAACACTTACTTAATACACTTGAAGAAATTGTGGACCGACAAAACAAAACAATCAAGGCACAGATGCAAGTGATAAAAGAAACACAAGAAAGACTAGAGGGATTGAATCTAGACACACTCTACCAGAAATATCTAGTGAATAAGGCAATGATAGAGAAGGGGTCTACTTTCTCAAAAATAAAAAAAAATAAAAATGAGTTGCAATAGTTACAAGGGAGGGGGGGTAAAAAGTATGGAGGGTGTCCACGTACAT
>Ga0098043_1001058_pt1 | contig 9994 bp, 12 predicted proteins | sample 9B_taG_FD_92581 | JGI IMG/M metagenome (GOLD analysis project Ga0098043, IMG submission 92581) | Marine viral communities from the Subarctic Pacific Ocean - 9B_ETSP_OMZ_AT15188_CsCl metaG | ecosystem: Environmental > Aquatic > Marine > Oceanic | place: Subarctic Pacific Ocean | collected 2015-01-10 | reverse complement strand
GGACTTGCAAAATTTACACAAATGCTGGCATCCACAATGGAACCAGTAGACACACAAGCAACAAGCTAAATAAGAAAGGATAAATAATAATGGCTAATACATATAAATGCGTGAGGCTAGAGCCGATGTGCGACTGCGATGAACTGGATACAGTTTGCAGTGTTGTGATCGGTTTAACAGCTACGACTGAAGATGAAAAACATAGTGCCTACATAGATGGCATATATCAATACGACGAGGAAAACAAACCGACAATTGAAGAGTTCAAGGCTGGGGCATCTGCTTTAGTCTCACAGTTTGCTGCCGATAACGGTTGGATTGCCAGCTTAGACGCACAAATAGAGGCAACTAAAAAACAAGATGTTCCTGTCCCAGACTTTGAGGCTCCAGAGATAACGGTTGATACTACTGTGGAACCAGCACCTGAGCCTGAACCGCCAGTTGTTGAGGCAGAGGAAGAAGAGGAGGAGGAAACTAATGATGAAGAGTAATTGCGATAACCCTAATTGCTTTGACGACACTTGCGAAGGAAACTGTAAAGGAGACTAATGGCAGCGAAGAAAAAACAGAGTAAACCTAAACCAACTAAACCTGCGCTTTGGTCTAAAGCTCAATCAGAAGCTAAGAGTAAATATAAAGTGCATCCATCTGCTTATTCAAATAGCTATGCTGCTAAAAGATATAAGGAGATGGGAGGAGGCTGGAGATAATGGCTTACTCTGGAGGCTTAAGGCGTTGGCACAAGGAGAAGTGGAAAGACGTTAAGACTGGTAAGGCATGTGGAAGATCCAAAGGAGAGAAACGAGGAACCCCATATTGCCGCCCGTCTAAACGTGTAAACGCATCTACTCCTAAGACGAGCGGTGAAATGTCTTCATCAGAGAAGAAGAAAAAAATTAATGAGAAGAAAAAACTTGGGCAACCATCAGGTAAACCTAGACGAGTTTCTAATACAAAAAGAAAAAAATAATACAATAGGTAGCAGTACAGTGTACTTGTACTAACACCTTTTTTTCTTTAAAATATACATTCGTATGGACGAAAAAGATAAGTTCCAAGAAGCACAGCAACAGTTACAAATACTGTTCAATGCGTCACAAATGGCATCCCTCCCAGCGAGGGATCATCAAGCTGTTCAACAAGCAGCACAGTCATTAGCAGATTTTCTGCAAGGACTAAATCCAAACTCAAATAGTGGCGGCGACACAAGTATCGCAATGCCTGATGAAGTTTCTGCCGAATAAGGCATCATGTCCTACCCTTAACACGAAAATGAATAATGAGATATTTAGACGATATAAAAATATTTGGAGCAAGTGTGTTAGGGGTGGGCAATCATTTTGTTGAGCACATTGACATTGGCGTCAAGTTGCTAATCAGTTTGGTAACACTAGCTTATGTTGGTGTTAAGTTATATAGACTAATAAAAGAAGGAAAATAAAACATGTTAAAATCAAAGACATTGTGGACTGGTATTACTGGAGCAATAGGTGGTGTAGCTGCTTATTTCACAGGAGACCTAGAACTAGGTGCAGCGGCTAACGTAGTTATAACTTCGTTGCTAGCAATTTTCTTGAGGCACGGAATCAAGAAGTCAGATAAGTAAGTTTAAGTGGGTATTATTTTTTCAATATTAAAAGCTTTAGCATTGGTTCCAGCTTTAAAAGGAATAGCTAAACAAATTGAAGATGCCCTCAGAAGATCAGAGGCGAATAGTAGGCGTGATGAAAAACTCAAGTATATTGATGATGCCATTGCTGATGCTATTACTCACCCTAGTAAGCGGGTGCGTGATAACGAAGTACGACAACGCTCACGATCTGATAAAGAAAAATCCTAAAGGATTTAAGGATGCAGTAAATGCTAGCCCTGAGTCGCGTCATTTTGTTGATGATGCACTCAGGGTTATTGTTAATTTAGAGCACAAAATAGAAAGTGGCGACTAAAGGAAAAGGACAGAAAGCTGAGTGGCGAGGACGGAAGGTGACGCTACGCCGACCTCGCAAAATCAAAGGGGTTACGCCAGCTAAAAAGAAGTACACAGTTTTTGTGAAAGACAAAAATGGAAAGATTCGTGTAGTTCATTTTGGTGCTGTTGGATACAGCGATTTCCTTAAACATAAGAACAAAAAACGCAGAGCAAATTTTAAGGCCAGACACAATTGTTCAACAGCCAAAGATCCAACTACTCCACGCTATTGGGCGTGCCGACATAATTGGTAATAACAAGCACTATGCCATCATCAAGTAAACCAAGTGATTTTTCAAACCTAGTATTAACCTCGTCAGCAACACTGTGCGACAGGTTCAAAGCTGTCCTGCTTACTTTACCGAGTAAGATTTATGACTTAGCAAATTATATACTAGATGCAAACGGAAACCCGTCAAAAGCTTTTGCTAAAGACTTAGCGTCCAATACTGGTATATGGAGTATTGGAGATGTAAAAGCATCATTAAACTCATCTACACCTGATGGATGGATTGAGTGTAACGGTGCTTCAATTAGTAGAACAACATACTCGGATCTGTTTGCTATAGTATCTACTACATATGGAGATGGAGATGGGACTACAACATTTAATGTTCCTGACATGAGAGCAAGAGTTCTTATGGGATACAATGCTTCAGCAACTCAATCTTCAGGTTTTGATGCTTATGCTTTAGGGGGTGAGTACGGGTCTGAAAAAGCTAAGTTATCTGAAGACAATCTTCCACGACATAATCATGTTGTATCTGGTGCGGTGGGAAAGAAAGTTTGGCACGACGAACAGACAGGACTTTCTAATATTATGCGTAACGACCACTTTGGAAAAGATGACGCTGATGCTGGTGTTTCTTTTGTTGAGGATTTATTTGAAGACGTTGGAGACGGGACAAGTTTTCCAATAATCCAGCCATCTCTTGCTTGTAGGTTTTTAATATACACAGGTTATTTCACTTCATAAAATGCCAAGATTACCTAAATTCAAAGACTATCATGTAAGCCCGTTAACTGGGCCTATGAATTCTTTGACTCCGCTTGATCTACTTAACGACAAGCAGTTTAGGTATGTTAAGAATTTAAGGGTTGATGGAATCGGTAGGTTAAAAAGAGCAGGTGGCTTAAAGGCATTGTTTGATGATGGTAACTACAATGTTGGTGGAGCCATTAAAAATAACAGTGACTTACATGATCAACTTGGTTCCAAGCAAACTCCTACAAACACAATTAGGGAGCCGATTACTTTATTGTTTGAATTTGAAAGTGGTAGTGGATCGAGAAAACTTATTGCTGCTACTAAGAGTAGAATATACGCATTAAACCAAAGGTCTAGAAACTGGATATTAATTGGAGACAATGGAGGTGCTGGGTATTCTAGCGGAACTTCATCAACGTATAGTTCTACTAAGTTCAAAGCGGCTCAGCTTGGTAACAATATTATTTTTACAAATAACTATGATCAACCGCTGAATTGGTTCTTTGATTCTAATCCAGATAGGACGGATAAGAATTTAGCAATTACGATACCAGACTTAGTTAAGTTAAAAATTACTAAGGCTGCTCATCTATCTGAGTACAAAGGCTTCATGTTCTTAGGAGACTTAGAGGAAGCAAGTACGAATCAAGTATCTAAAGTTCAATGGTCTGATTATGTTGATGCTACTAGTTACTATCCATCTTTAGCGTCATTAGCAGGTCAGCAAACAGTAGGTGATTTAGGGGAGCGTATTATTGGAATGTCAGTGCTTGGTGATCACTTAATGATCTACAAAGAAAGAAGCATATGGAGATGTTCCCTTGTTAGTTCATCTAATCTATTTGTTTTCAAGCAGGTTTATCAAGGTGAGAACACACCGTTTTACGAGGACACATTAGTTAATACTGGTGATGCACATTTTTACATGTCAGAAACTGGTATATACAGAATGACATTATCATCTCTTAAACCTCAAAGAGTTGATTGGATGCACAATGCAGCAGGAATTATTTTTGAAGACGAGGTTGTAAGTGGCGAAGACGGAATTGGTCCGAGACATATTACTGGCGGTATAAAGAATTTAGAAATAGATCAAGAAGGTGCTATAGCATCTGTTTCTTCATGTCCAGTTAGGCCTCCAGTAATAACTGCACATCCCGGTAATCTCACAATAAACGCTAACCCTTGTAGTGCAAGCTACACATCATCAACTTCTTTAACTGTTACTGTAACAGGAAAAGAACCGTTTGCTTATCAATGGCAAGAAAGACAGTACACTACAACATGGAGCAATATATCTGGAGAGAACGAGAGTATACTAAATATTGATAATCCATCTGCTAAGTCTAATAAGGATAAACAGTTTAGAGTAGTTGTTACTAACAGTGATGGAACTGTTAATAGTAATCATGGGTCAGTAACCCTTGCTGGATTTGATACAGTTCCTAGTTTCACTACTGTAATGTCATCTCAGGATCAGCAGTCTTCAGTTGGTGATGATGTTACCATTGAAGCAAGATGGTGTACCGCAGTAACAAGCTGGACATGGAAATCAAAATTACCTTCAGGTTCTTACTCAAATGTAACAATAGATGGAACTAATTTCACAGAGGAGTCAGGATTAGTTCCTCCTATAGGAAGCACTGCTGGTTATTATTTCAGCAGGATTACTATAAAGAATATTCAATCTTCCCAAAATGGAGTTAAGTATAAAATTAATGCTGTTAATCCAGCAGGAAATACTGACTCTGGAGAGACTACAATTTTTGTTACAGTTGCAACAGGTGGATCAGCTATATCAATCCGATCAGAAGGCGAAGATAGATACCCAGTTATTGATGAAGATAGGGTTGGCTGGGAGTATGAAAGCTATACTGCATATGCTGAAAACGGAAGGGGAACAAATGCAGAGTCACCTTATCCTTTAGAAGGTGTTTTTTATCCAAGTGGTGAAAGTTTTAATGACGCTCGATCTGACGGTCCGTTTCATGGAAATGATTATTCAGATTATGCTGTTTATTATCCCCCGTTTAAGTGGCAGGTGCTAGGCGGAACGGCTCCATTTAAGTATGAGGTTTACAGAACTAATGATACACACGGAATCAAAACAGCGGAAGCTAAGGCTCTAGTTTCAAATCCCTCTACAACTGCTGTAACACTTGCTGTTGAAAAGACGCATACATGGTTATCTGTTGGAGATGTATTAAAATTTAATGCAACAGATGGGACTGCTGTATTTACATTAACACAACAAGCTTCACATTCATCAACAACATTAACAGGATACTTAACTGGTGCGGCTTTGCAGGATGATTTGGTTAGCATTAGGCATTGGAATAGCAACGACCAACCAGTTACAAAATTTAAAAATAATACATGTGACCTTACTGCATATACAATTACTGGTTGTACTCTTAATCGTGATTCTGCTAACGGAACAACAGCGGTAACAGGGTTTAGCGGATTTACAAATATTGCTGCTGGGCAAAGAGTTACTGGGACTTACACAGTTGGTTCTAATATACATAATATTCCAGATGAAACATTTGTATTAGAAAGCCCTGCACCAGCAGCGACATCTTGCACTTTAAATAAAGCAGTACCTGAAAATGCTAGTTCTGTAACTCTTATTTTTACAACCAACAAAATTACTTGCGACTCGAACAACTACATAGAAGTGGGTCAGCGAGTTTCTGGGACTGGAATACCAAGCGGGTCTATAGTTCAAAGTCTAAATCCTGGTGGTACTGCTCCATCTGGTATTAACAGGGCTGTAACATCTTTTACTATAACAACTCCAGTTACAATTACCTCTAGTCAGTCTGATGAAGAATTAACTTTCACGCCTAAATTAGATCACGAATTTAATCTTAGATTAACTAAAACTAAAAACGAAAAAGATACTGCTGAATTATCTTTTAATGTTTTCCCAGCTATAGGGGTTAAGTATGAAAGTTTTAAATATCCGATTTCAGGAGGGTTAAGTGGAGATCATAATTTTGCTAATCAGGTAGGTTATGAACCAATGTTTAGATTAAAAATTACTGATAGTTCATCTAGCCCGATAAGTTCTTTTTCAGAATACAAGTGGCTTAATGTTTACCCAAGTTCAACATCATCTAACGATCAATCAGATTAATGGCTGAGAATAGACATAAGATACCAGTAGCTGGATACAACCCTAGAACAAAAGAGTTGTTCTTTTCTTGGCGTTCTGATGAGTCAGGTAGCAGTGACGCTCCTGATCGTACTTTGGTTTACAATCTAGAGTTTGGACATGCTAGCTTTATGGATCATGGTTTTACTGCTATGGCCAACTATCAGTCTTACAATCAAATGTCTATAAGGGATTTCTTGATTGAAACTATTGTAGATAATTATGAAGCAAGTATTTGTGATTGTGACGATTCTCTAACAGACATAATGCAGGGAGATCCTTATGTCTTAGGAAGAACTTCTACATTCACTGATAACACTTGTGATACTTCTAACGGAAGTGCAACTGTTAACTGTGATTCAACAGCTAACATGAAAGTTGGCATGACGGTTACTGGTTCAGGTATAGCTTCCGATAGTTTAATAAGCACAATAGTTAACGCTACTTCTTTTACTTTAAGTAAGTCAGCTACTAGTACAGCAACCAATGCTACTCTTACATTTAAGACCACTCTTTACGAAAGTCTTTGGAACTCTTCGGAGAATACCTCTAATAGTTCTGATGCAGACAGTTTATGTTCAAAGCTTGGGACTATGAGGCTTGAGGATTTATGTGAAGATGGGACAGAAGGAAGCACATTTGTTATGGCTAGTTCTTCAGACAAGTGTTTGAAACAGTATGAAGAGGATTACTATAAGAGAGATATATATAATGGTACTGCTTATGTAGCTTCAGGGTATAGCAGCATATTAGAATCTGGTGCTCTTCATTTTGATACAGATGATGAAAAGATGTTGCAACGTGTTACTTTGGAGTATTCAGGTACGAACGACACTCCAGTAACTGCAACAATGAAATTTGGAAAAGCTAACCAGCCTGAACAATTACTATCTGGGATTAACTACACGGCGTTGAGCGGCACGCAAGTATTGGATGATCAATCTTCTGCAACCAACGAAAACATTTTAACAAACAACATTAACCCAGATGATAAAGCTTACTTTAATAATATAACCAGAGGTAGATACCTTGGTTATCAATTGAAGTTAACAGGTGATGGGCCAGCAACCGTAACCAGACTCACGTTGAGTCTTAGAAGGGCTGAGAAATAATGGCAGACGCAAGTGAGCAAATAGCACGCATGGCACTAGATAGTTCTGCTATCATAGAATCAAGTGGTATTGAACCACCTAAAATGCCTGAAGAAGTTTTAACTAGGTTTCCTAATATGGTTAATTATCAGGAAGAACTAACAGAATATTTTAACAGGCTGGAGAGTTATTTTACTTCCCAGCTTATAGCAATTAAACAAGAAAACGATTAAGGAGAATTATTATGGGGCCACTAGCAGCAGCAGGCGTAGCACAAGGAGTAGGCGGTTTAGTTAAAGGTCTTTTCGGTAAGACCAAGACTAAGTTAAAGCGCAAGCCTAAGACGGCAGCAATCGGCGCAGCATTAGCAGCAGACCAGAAAGCACTAGAGGGAGACATGTCTCAATTAAGGTCTGCTGGAGATGCTGCTTATGGTGATATATCTGGCAAGATGGCAGGGCTATCTGACGCATATGACAGAGGGGTTCAAACATTAGACCAGTACACACCAGAGGGTAGACAATACAGAAGGTACGAGGCAGGTATAGACAGGCTTGGTGCTGACCTTAGAGCCGCTAATCAAGACGCTACCGACGCTGTTAGTCGAAGGTTTAACCAGCAGCAAGCTTTAATGGGTGGAGGTGGAGGAATGAGTCCTTTCATGCAAATGGCTCAAGCTAATCAGTTAGGTGCTATGAACAGGGGAGTTGCCGCTAACATTGGGGGTATGCGGTTAGACAACATGCGTAGGTTTCAGGACTATGGTTACAATAACCCAGCGCAACGGTTTGCTTTGTTTAATACTTATGCTGGATCAAGACAGCTTCCGATGCAAGTGCTTGGCAATAGAAATCAATTAACGAATCAAAGAATGATGGGTTCTCTTAATGCAGAGAACGCTGGAACAAACACTATTGTTCAGAAGAAGGATAACTGGGCTAATAAATTAGGGGGTGCTCTTCAATCAGCAGGTGGCGCAGTTGGCAACATAGCGGCATCAAGTGCTATGCTAAATAGTCTTGGTCAATCTGCTCCGACATGGAGCAGTATGTTTGGTGGTGGTGGAGGGGGAAGTAGAGTTAATCCTTCTACTGGCAGGTTAAGTTGGCTTCCGTCGAGAAATGTTTCTACTGATCAAGTAGGCGCGAGTGGAATGCCAAGCTGGGCGTTAAATGGCTAAAGGAAAAATAAAATGGCTACATATTATATAGACGACACGCAGGGTTCTGCTTCTGGCTCAAGTGCTGGGGGCGGCGGTAATTCTTATCTAAGAAGTCTTTCTCAGTTGGCAGAGTCTCAAGGTCGGCAGCGTTACTATGACTACTTGATGGGAGCTGAGGATCGTAAGGACACTCAATTTGAAAGAGTTAAAGAAACTGAGAGAGAACAATTCAGATTAAACTTGTTGCAAAACGTAGGGGTTGAAGACCTCAAAAGAAGGGAGTCATTAACTCAATACAATGGTCTTAAAGAATTGATTAATGCAAACAATGCCGAGATGACTAACGTATCTAATGCATTGTCTAATTTAGGTTTGCAGATTGATCCTGCTGGAAAATTAGATAGCACAGCAGTAACTGGCATTATAGATCAATACGGAATAGATATGGCAGATGATGAAGATTTTGCTAACAAACGGAGTGCAGTTTCAGGTTTACTTCGAGATTTGCAAAACATTCAAGAGTCTCGTCAAAAATTGAATGCCTCTATGGCTGGTGTTGACGGGGTAGTAATGAATTCAGTAACTGGCCAAATTCTAGGTTTTGAATATCCAACAAGGCTTAAGGACTTTTACATGAACGAGTTTAAACTCGATCCGTTTAATGGTCAGCCTCTTAACAGGAAACAGATTCCTGACGCCCCAGATCAAGAGCAGGTGATAGAAGCTAATAAAAAGGTTGAGGAGGCTAAGGCCACTCTAACACCTGAAGAAGCTAAGGAGGCTGATTCTAAAGCATTAGGATCAGAGATTATGAAAACCTCTACCTCTTCTGCTCCTGATGTAAATCCGCTTAATGCAGCTAGGAAATATTTATGGGGAGAAGATATGCAGCCTGAGTTTTATCAGAAAGACATTCCTACTGATGAATTAATTCCTACTGCTTTGAGCAGATTGAATGAACAGAGAAGCGAACTTCAAAACAGAATAAATTCACTGGAGTCGCCAACTTTTGTAACGAGGTCTTCTCCTTATTCGAGATACGAATATCGCCCAGTTACTGAAAGCACACAGATAAAGGGTGACTCTAGAATGAGAGAAGATGCGGCTGAATCAAAAGCCCTGCTTGGTGAGCTCGGTGAGATAAACAGTCTTATTCAAAGCATGAGTCCCGCTACTACTGCACCTTCTTCCCCTGCTCCTGCCGATCCTAGAACCTCTGGTCAAACGATGGGGCCAGAATTCTTTAGGCAACAAAATCCTCAAACACTAGATCAAGTAGGGCCGATTGGTATTCCAGCAGAAGCTGTACAAGATCAGGTAGGGCCAAGCGGTATGCCTGCTGAAGCTTTAATAGACATGGACGAGGTAGGGCCGAGCGGTATGCCTGTTGAAGCCTTTGAGGTTCCATCTGCATTACAATCTGCGCCTGTTGGAATTACAGACCCAAGATATGTTACGCCTATTCCTGCCCCTCCACCTCAATCTGATATGAGGTTAATGGAAATGGATGGGTCTATGGGGCCAGATTACATACCAACTTCAAACACAGGTTTAATGGATATGGATGGTAATCTTATGCCTGAGTTTACTGCCCCTCCAGTTAGAAGTTCAGGACTTATGATGAATC
>Ga0098043_1001054_pt1 | contig 10001 bp, 7 predicted proteins | sample 9B_taG_FD_92581 | JGI IMG/M metagenome (GOLD analysis project Ga0098043, IMG submission 92581) | Marine viral communities from the Subarctic Pacific Ocean - 9B_ETSP_OMZ_AT15188_CsCl metaG | ecosystem: Environmental > Aquatic > Marine > Oceanic | place: Subarctic Pacific Ocean | collected 2015-01-10 | reverse complement strand
GCCGTTTTCTCCAGCGCAACAGGCAGAACTTTCCGAAGGACAGCAACAAGCCATAGCCGCCGCCCTTTCTGGTGTGGGTTCATTTCAGCCGTTTTTGCAACAGGCTCAGACGGGTCTCGAAGGCGCAATGCAAACTGCCGCTGGTGCCGGCATGTCGCCAACGGCTTATCAAGATTACATGGACCCGTATCTCGATGACGTGGTTCAGCGGGCACAGGATGACATCGGTCGCCAAGGCCGGATGCAAGAGCAGCAAGCAGCAGCGCGGGCCGTAGGTCAAGGTGCTTTTGGCGGCAGTCGTTCGGCTGTTCTGCAAGGTGAGATTGGTCGTAACACTCTGGAGCAGCAGGCTCGTACAGGTGAGCGCCTCCGCAGCGCCGGATTCTCGCAAGCCTCGAAGCTGGCACAAGATGCTGCCAAGCAGCAGTTGCAGCAGGCGCAGCTTGGCGGTGCCCTATCGCAGGGGATCGCGGGCCTCGGACAAATGGCACAGGCCGGCGGTGTTCAGGACATCAACACTTTGCTGGGTGTCGGCGGGTTGCAACAGCAGCAGACGCAGACAGGTCTCAACATCGAGCAGCAGAACCAGCTTGCTCAACAGCAGCTACCATTCCAGCAACTTGGTTTCTTGTCAGACATCTTCCAAGGTGTACCGGCGCTGCAACAAACAACCTCGCAAACCTTGACGCCGCCGCCTAATCCGATGTCCCAGATCCTCGGTCTTGGAATCGCGGGCCTTGGTGCTGCTGGTCAAGCTGGCGGTATTGGTAACCTGTTCAACTTCGGCACGAGGGCTACATAATGAATCCCCTGAACCGCAAGATGTTCCGTGATCCACGGGCCGCGAAACGTGCAACTGGGATCTTGGCCTCTTCTGCTCCGTTGATGACGGCAGCGCAGAAGGCTATGGCGCAGAACAAACCAATGCGGGCGCAGAGCGGTAGAAGCGTAAACACACAAAACCGTACGCTGCTTGAGGATCTGGCTGCACTTCCGTCAGATGTGCGGGCGGGTATTGCACAAATGATGTCTGGTGTTTCTCCTCAAAACAGACGAGCTATTCAGTATCCTTTGGAATATTTTGGAATGCCTGTTCCCGATAGTGCGCCGGGAGTACCCGTTGGCACTGTTGTTTCAGACTTGAACCGCCTGTTATATGGCACAGATACCTCTCAGTCTCCCGTTCAGTCTGCCTTACGCACTGCGGACAGGGCTGTTACAGATGCTTTGACAGCGACACTTAAAGAACCTTTGCCAGGAGTTAACCAAGAAAACATAGAAGCTGCGGCTAGAGGTATTGTGGGCGCGTTCACCCCAAGGCCGGTTGCTGTGAGTGCTTCGCCGGAGGAGCAACAAGCTATGGGCGAGGCCGAGGCTGCTAGGTTTGCCGAAAGGCAAAGAATCATGGAGTTGAATGACAGCGCAGCGGCAGCGCCGGGGGCAGGCACAAATGCGAAGCCGACTCCAAAAACTTCAACTCGCCAAGACCCCAGCTACACTCCTACGGGGGGCGCTTCGGGTGACACTGGAGAGCTTTCTGCGCTAGACGAGGCTCTGCTATCGCTTCGAGGCACATCATCAGAAAGCCCTTCTTCTGCGGCAGAACGAATGCTTCGTGACAGGAAAAACGCACAGTCAGGGGCGAGTAATCAAACTGTGCCCGACGCAGCACCGGGTGCGGGGGAAGAATTAGCAGGGCGGTCTTCTGCTTTGACTTCTGTTCAAGAAGCAATAGGCGAGGACGCGCAAACAGTCATAAAGCCGGACACCTCTGCTGCACCGGCAGATGCAGCGGCGGACATAGCTGACGAAAAGAAAAACAGAAGCCCTGGTAGAGGTGTAACCGCCACTCAAGAGCAAGCTGACGCCAACGACGACTTGCTGGGTATTCCTAAAGAGGATCCCGACGGGAAGAAACTTTCTCGAAAAGAACGTAATCAGCTTCGGTATGAAGAGCTAGTGGCTATGGTCGGTGAAGACAAGGCCAAGGACATTCGCACGGACAAAAGCTACAACCTGATGATGCTGGGTCTTCGGATCGCAGCGGGGCAGGATCCAAACGCACTGACGAACATCGCCAGAGGTGCAGGTCAGCAGCTAGAAGAGTTTGGCGAAGTGTCCGGAGAGCTTTCTCAGAAGGAAGCTGAACAGTCACGGGCACTGAAGCTGCAAGCTGTCAACGAGGTTGGAGCAGAGATCGCTAGAGAGGAAGAGCGGAAGTATACTACCTCCGAACGTCTTGGTGCCCAGTCATTCCAACGTGCAATGCAAGACACACAAATTGCATCTCAAGAAGCAATGAAGGCTGTTGATCTACAATGGCGCGCTGCCGAAGCCGCGCTTGGTAGGGAATTGACTGCTGACATTGCCAAAGCAGATCGGACTTTGCGCTTGAAGCTACAAGAGATTCAGAGTCTGGATCGTGAAGAAGATCGTGAAGCTGCATACAAACGGCTTATGGCAACGCATCAATTCCAAGCAGACCAAGCCGCAGAAGGCCGTATCTTCGATCTTGAAAAACTGGTGGCAGCGCAAGACTTTGCTGTGAAACAGGGTCTGAATGAACAAGCGTTTAGACTTACCCTCGCAGACTTTACAGCCAGCCTTCCAACCGGCACTCAGGCGCTTTACGAAAAGTACCTCAAGCCGGAGCAAATTGCTGGCGTCATCATGGCTGGGGTTACAGGAAACACAGCAAAGGCTCCAAGCCGCGCGGCGTTTATCGCAGACTTGCAGAAAAACCCAGACTTCATGGATCAGATCCGCCGTGACATAGCTACTGAAAACAACGTAGACGCCAAGTCCGTAACCAGCGAACAGGTTCTTGCGGGCTTGAATAGAATGTACGACGTGATCGAAAACTACGTAGCACCAAAGAGTAACTAATGTCTTTGTTTGGCGGTATTGAACTTACCGAAGAGCAGAAGCGACAGCGTGACCTTGGCATTTCAGGGGCGCAGGAGAAAGACGAGTCAACCTTTCAAGAGATTGGCGAAGGCATTGTCTCTGGTCTGATCGGCATTCCACAAGGAGTCGCGGAACTCGGTGCTTCGGCTGTTGATCTGGTTGCCGACACCGATTACGCACGAGATGTAACGACTTTCTTTGATGGTGTTCGTGCTGCCGGCGGTATTGATCCCGAGGGCACAGCAGGTGAGATCGCCGAAGTTATCACACAGTTTGCAATTCCGGGCCTTACCGCAGCCAGCCTTGTTAGTAAGGCGAAGATTTTAGCTAATGCACCTAAGTTAGTACGCGCTGCGTCACAGGCTGGCGCTGCCGGAGTGACCGATGCCCTTGTTACCACTGAAGGCACAACCACAATTGGTGACTTTTTTGAGGGTGGACCTACACAGACAACAGACCTGATTGGGCTTGAAGGTCGCGAGGCAGCGCTTGCCCGCATGGGCAACAAGCTCAAGTTTGGGTTTGAAGCGGCTGGCGCAACCGCATTAATCGAGCCAACTCTGAAAGCCATCGGCATGGGAGGACGAGTCGCGGCGACTGCTGCTGCACCTGTCGCTGCACCTGTCGCGCGTAAGGCACTTGAGGCTGGCACTGCGCTTTCAACAGCCGCCTCGGAGTTAGTTCCTAAAACTCCGTTTGTTGGTAATTTACTAACACCCGAGCGTATCGATAACATCGCATCTGTTTTCCGGTTTCGTGGCAATCTTCCTCAAGATGTTGCCGAGGTTCGCTCTACAATTCGTGGCAAGGTAGAGGCGGAAGCTACAGCGGCGTACACCACGTTGTCTCAGCTTCGTAAAAATCTGGATCAAGCCTACAAGGGTGTAGAAGAAGTCATGGTGGGACAAACACCAATGACTCGCGCCGACCTCAACAACAATCTTTACGGCTATCTGACCGGAGAAGTTGGTGAAGAGGCTCTTCCTAATTTTGTCAAAGCGCAAGCGAAACAGATGCGTAAGCAGGTAGACGGTCTGTCACGCAAGATTGAGCAGTCGGACTTCTTGCAGGGTAAAGAAGAAGTTTTGTCACAGATCAGAAGCAACATCGGGTCTTATCTGCGCCGTAAATACAAGCTGTTCGAAGACGATGGTTTTCAGAAAACGGATGAGTTCAGGCAGGCTCGTGCTGATACGGTCAAACTATTTAAGAACAACCCGAAGGTGTACGAAAAGTTTTACAAGCGCGTATACGGCGCTGGGAAAAAAGCAGAAGATGATCTGCCTGTGATTGTGCCTGAAGAGGATTTTATTGGCGTTGGCAAATCAATGCGCGTCAAAGAGTCCGCAGCCGAGGATTTGGTCGCTAAGTTTCTGGCGACTGCCACCCAAAAGCGTAGTGCCTATGCACCTAAGTCGGGCACGGTGACTTCGCGCACGGCCATTGATAAGCTGAAGACGGACATGTTCAAAGCACGAACAGTCAACAATGAGACCATCCGTCGTCTTCTTGGTGAAGTGCGGGATCCGGAGGAGGCGTTTGTCTCTACAGTCGCCGACATGGCTGAGTTCACAGCAACCGATGATTTCCTTTCGTATCTGGCAAGGCAGGCAGATCGTCCAGGCGAAGGTATTTTGAGCAAAGAGGCGTTTGAGCAGCTACCTCCTGAACTGCAAGCCAGCTACAATGTCCTGAAAGAAGACTACTGGGGCATGGCGCAGGGCATGGCTGTGTCAAATCGTGTTCACCGCGATCTAACTCGTGTGGTTAGTGGCGATCTCGGGATCATGGCTAACACTGCCCGCGCTCTGTATTCTGGGTTTTTACGTGGAAAGGGTGCTACTCAGTTTTCCAAAACCGTACTGTCACCAATTACGCAGGTTCGTAACGTAACATCTGCTTCTCTGTTCGCACTGGCACAGGGCAACGTGGGGCGTGGTGCAAACCTGTTCGAGTCTTTCAGCACCGTTTTTGACAACATCACAAAGCGCGGCGATAAGGTTGAGTATTACACCAATCTGCAACGGCTGGGCGTCATCGGCAACCAAGCACAGATTCGAGAGATCGACCGTCTGATGCAAGAGGGTCTTGGTGTCACTCGAGAAGCTGACGAAGTTATTGCTGGTGTCCGTGTTGGTAAACAAGGCGGGAATATATTTACTCGATCTAAGGGAGGCGCGTTCCTACAAAAGGGGACAGGTCTTGCCCGAGAATTGTATCAGGGCGGTGACGACGTTTGGAAAATTTACAATTTCGAGTTCGAGCGTAACAAGCTAATCTCTGCGTTCGGTAGCGTGAAGAAAGCTGAAGAAGCTCTTGGTAGACCACTTGATCAATACGCAGCAGACATAGTTAAAAACACTGTTCCAAACTACGAACGAGTGCCAGAGTTTATCAAGAACATTCGTAAGCTGCCCGTCGGTAACTTCATTGCTTTCCCCGCAGAGATTATTCGCACCAGCGGCAACACACTAAAGCAAGCACTTACCGAACTTGCCAGTGAGTCCCCCGAGCTACAGCGTATTGGCATGCGCCGACTGACAGGTCTTACATTTACAACTATGGCAGCGCCTGTAGCAATCCAACAGACGGCGATGATGCTGACAGGTGTTGATGAGGATCAGCTAAACGCCGTTCGTCGTAGCGGTCCCGAATGGTCTCGCAACAGTCGCTTAATTCCTACGAGCGTCGATGATGACGGCAACCTCACAGGCTACATGGACTTCAGCTATACGAATCCATACGATTATTTGCAGAGACCGATCCAAGGTATCTTCAACGCTGTCATAGATGGGCAGGATCTCGGTAAGGATCCAGGCAAGATAGCTCTGGACGCAACAATGGAAGCTGTAACGGAAATATTCGAGCCGTTTGCAGGCGAGTCCATTATTACCGAAAAGATCATCGACACAACGCTGCGTGGTGGACAGACAAAAACCGGGGCCAAAGTTTTCCGTGACGTGGACGAGGTTGGAACCAAGGGGTACAAGAGTTTAGTCCACATTCTCGATGCGTTTAACCCGGGCATGTCTCCTGTTGATTTGAAGGCGCAGAAGAAAACAACTCAGATGCCGGGCGTTGAACTAGGTCGATTCTTCCGTGGCATGACCAGTAGTGAGGCAGACCCCGCTGGCAACGAGCGTTTTGCTGCGACAGAATTTCTTCGCGCTATCTCGGGGTTATCTGAAATCGAAGTGAAGCCAGACAACATCGTTATGTATTCCTCGTTTGATTACTCCGGCAACATCACTGGCGCACGGCAGAACTTTAACACTGCGGTCAAGACTCGCGGTCCCTTAACAGATGAAGAAGCAATAAACGCTTATCAAAACGCAAACGAAGCTCTGTTCCGAGTGCAGAGTAAGATGTACCAGACTGTCAAAGACATGCGGGCGCTGGGCATGGATGACGCAGACATCCGAAGATCTTTGAAAAAGTATAAGATAGGAAATGTGCGTGAGCTTATGAAGGGTGAGTTTGTGCCGATGACCATAAGCCGAGAAACAAGGCGAGAAGTCCGAGAGAACGGAAATGATCTTCCGATGTTCGAACTGAACGACATTCGCTTTGATCTTAAAGGCACTCCTCTCGGATCGCTGGAGGAGCCTGATGAAACTCGGTCCTCGGATCTTTCTGCGGCACCAACGGGCGGAGGTCTTTTTTCCGGGATTCAACTGACGCCACAACAGCAATTAATGCAACAGAACACGGGGGCACTTTCTCCCTCTGCCGCTGCTCCTCCGTCAGCGACAGTGGCCCCCGTACCCACAACAACCACGCCGCAGACTCGTCTGGCTCTGGCTGGTCTCAATCCTGCAACGCAGACGATTGCAGCGAGGAACCCGTGATGATCCGCTGGCTGCGTAACCTGTTGCGTCCTGTTCGCGCCGCTGACCTGAGTCAGCATCGGCTGCACACCACCCGCTATGAAGACCTTTGTATGTAAGGAGAATCCCATGAACCTTGAACAGTTACAAAAAGAACTAGCCGCCGACGAAGGATGCAAGCTCGAGATCTATTTGGACCATCTCGGCTACCCAACCGTGGGAATCGGCCACCTGATTACCGAAGATGACGAGCTTTACGGCTTCGAAGTAGGCTCAGAGGTCTCTCAGGAGCACGTCGATGAACTATTCCACGACGATGTCCAACGAACTCTACGAGATTGCGAATTTTTGTACAGTGATTTCAATGACTTGCCAGAAGAGGCGCAATTGATCATTGCCAACATGTGCTTCCAACTAGGTCGTCCACGCCTTACTGGCTTCAAAAAAATGAAGGCGGCGGTCGATTCTAGGGACTGGCGCGAGGCCAGCCGCCAGATGTTGGACTCGAAGTGGGCTAAACAGACCCCGAATCGGGCGTCACGTCTGTCTCATCGGATGGCGGCGTTGGGTGATACATAAGGTAGAACACATCGCAGTCCTTGCAGTGTAGGTTTGAGACGATGAAATAGTCTTCGTCGTCCTCGGTGTCGTGGTCGCCACCCCAGATCACGTCACCGCCGCAGGCAAAACATTTCAAATTCATCCTACCTCTCCCCAGTTGTCGCCAAGCTCGGTATCCACATCGAAGGGAACCTTCAGTCCCTTCACACAAGTTGACATAATTTCACTAATACGCGCAGCTTGTTCATCAGAGTTCACGTTAAAACACAATTCATCATGCACCGTGAGGATTGGTGTAAATCCTTCTGAATAGCACACAGCCATTGCCTTCTTGGTCTGGTCGGCACTTGAACCTTGGATCAGTTTGTTCAGCGCCTTGTATGTAAACGCCGGCCTGATTGCCCCACGACCGCCATATTCTTTGGCAGCTTCTTCGAGTGGCAGGGGCTTGTGGTAGCCGAACATCTTTGGCTCCCACATATTGAACCGGCACTTGCGTCCCAGAGCGGTGCGGATGAATCCGTTCTTTTCTGCCTGCCGCATGGCAAGATCCGCCATGCCTTTCACGAACGGCACCTTGTCGTGGTACTTGCCCAGCAGTTCGGTTGCCTCGTCCACCTCGATGTCCATGACACCGGCCAGCTTCTTCTTGCCCATGCCGTACATGATCCCGAGGTTCACGGTCTTGGCTTCCTTGCGGCTGATCCCAGCAAGGTCTGCCACCTTCTGGTGGAAGTCGGCATTACCTTCTTGATACTCCGCAACAACCTCGGCGATCATCGGATGCGGATCCTTCAAGGACGCGCAGTAGTGGGCCAGCCACCTCGGCTCTTGTGAGGCATAGTCGAAAGATCCCCATTTGTGTCCCTCTTCTGGTATAAAGAGACCACGAATCATCTTCTTTATTTCTGGATCTCTGGCCGGGATCTGCTGGAGATTCGGGTTGGACGAAGAAAATCGTCCGGTAACTGTGCCCCCTTCATCTGAACGAAGAGGGTGAAAATCACAATGGATACGCCCGTTATGAGAATGCTCGAGTATAGTCTCGATAAAAGTCGTGTTGGCTTTGTTAAACTCGCGAAGACGTACAATCTTCTGCGCGACAGGGTGCTCGTGATTCGCAAGAAATGCTTTTGTAAAGGCGGGAGCATTAGACTTTTCTGTCCTTTCGTACGTCAGCCCGAGCGAATCGAACGCCTTTGCTATCGATGTGGCAACCCATGGCTCCACAAGGACGCCGGTCTCTGCCTTTATTTCTTTAAGTAGTACGTTCTCGCGGGACTTTAGTTCTTTCCTGACCTGCTCTGCACGGTCAATATCAACACGGACGCCGACCTCTTTCATGTCCAGCAGCAGCGGAGTAAGGGACGACTCCAGTTCAAAGATGCCAGTGCACTCGTCCTCACGCAATTCCTGTTCCAGGCGATCCCACAGGCGCAACGTAACTGCCGCATCCTGCTCCGCGTACGGGCCTACAAACTGACTAGGCAGTTGCCACATGCCAGACTTAGGATCCACACCGAAGTATTCTGCTGCTCGGCGCAGCATCTTTTCGTTCTTCCACTCGCCGAGATACTCACCAGCAAGGCTGTTCAGGTTGTAGTACCGGCGGTTCTCGTCGAGCAACGGCGCCGCCACCATTGTATCGATCACCCGACCCTGTACTTCGATGCCAGCCCAGCGTAGCCAGCCCAGATCGTACAGCGCGTTATGCATAATCTTATCAATGTTAGGCGTGGCTAACTGTTTTTGCAGCCAGTTGACCACCTTCTTCTCTGAGATATTCCCACCGCCTTCATGACGCACGGGATAATACCCCACAAAATCCCCAGCCGCGACAGCGTAGCCAATGACGTATCCGTCGTTACGACACCAGCCGGGTCCGAGCCGTGTCAGGTTCGGGTCTCGAGTCTCGAGATCGATGGCGATGCGGTCGAATCTTGTCAGATCAGGGAAGATAGATGGTGGGGACCACGCGCCTTCAACTCCTGACGCTGCTACGCGTTTGAGTTCTTCCGCATCAAATATGTCAAACTGGTGTGTCTTCGCCATCGTTCGAAATCTCTCCCCCGAGTGCTGCGTACCCGATGATGTCTACCCACGAATCGTCCTTGTGCATGTCTTGGGCAAGGCGGGCCAGCTTCAGGCCGATCATCATCGCCGTAACCTCGGTTGCCGTGATCTGTTTCAGCAGCTTTGAGCGAAGCAGCACGTTCCAAATCGCGGCGATGCGTTCATGGTTCAGAACTGCCGGACCGTAGTCCTCGGCCCTCGGACCGTTGATTAGTTCTTCTGCCTCACGCAGGAAGTGCTCTCTGTTTTTACCCATTTTTTCTTTCTCTCTTTGCTCGTCCCAAAAAAGATTTGCGTTCTCCTGCTCTTTGTCCCATAGAGCCTCGCCAAAAAGCATCCGCAGGCCCGGCTCTAGTTCCTTTTTAAGTTGTTTTCTGGAGATGCTCATATCGCATACCTCACTTTGCCGGACTCGACGACGTGCAGGTTCTGCCGGGCGCGAGTGGCACCGACATAAAACACCCGCGCCTCGTCATCCGGGTCGTTCTTCTCGCAGGTCTTTGTGGTCTCTGTCAGTAGCAGGACGTTATCCGCCTCGCCACCTTTTGCTTTGTGAATCGTCGAGAGACGGATCCTCGGTTTCGCATCCCCCAGTATCTTCTCGCCACTCCTCCGGATAGAGGCTATGTACAG
>Ga0098043_1001053_pt1 | contig 10007 bp, 8 predicted proteins | sample 9B_taG_FD_92581 | JGI IMG/M metagenome (GOLD analysis project Ga0098043, IMG submission 92581) | Marine viral communities from the Subarctic Pacific Ocean - 9B_ETSP_OMZ_AT15188_CsCl metaG | ecosystem: Environmental > Aquatic > Marine > Oceanic | place: Subarctic Pacific Ocean | collected 2015-01-10 | reverse complement strand
TATTGCCTGATGGGAGTCTGCGCCTTTCAAACCTTAACAAAGATTGTTGCAACTCTTTCCCTAATGGAGTGCTTTCCCCAGTTCGTTTTATATCCTGTATATTTGCCGTTTCTTCTTTAGTTCTTTGATCAGCTAAAAATGAAAAGACATCATCTGCAAAATCATCATCGTCGTATACAATACTAAGATCATCTTTTTTTCTAACTTTTTTTACTGTATCGTCGACTCGTCCCTTTGTATCTCTAGGCTTGACAGGAGTAGGCTTATCATCTCCCAATCGTGTTCCGTCAGGTTCTTTAGATTCTGGGGCAGGTCCTTCAAGTAATCCTGGCTCTGGCTCTGGTCCGCCAAGCAACGGAACGCCACGTTCAAGTCCTTCTCTGTCAGGGACGTCAAATTCAAGTTCAGGGATTGTAGTATCGACATCATCTGGGGATCCTCCTAAAATTTCATTAAACTCTACATCTGTTACTTCATTTACTTCTTTATTGAAGTCTCTTTTTTTTGCGTCATATGTTGCTTGTTCTTCTGTTGCCTCTTGTGAAAAAGCTATATCACCAGCAGCACCTAAAGGTGCACTAGCTAGCCCTTCTAATGTTCCAGCACCGACAACACCTTTAAGGGGGTCGGTTTCAATGCCTTCTCGACCTAAAGCTAAGTTTCGTGCAAGTTGTTCCTCTGCTCCTTGTAAAAACTCAGGCACTGCTTCTTTTACTGCCCCCTCTCCTATTTTTCTTGCTATTCCTTTAGACACGGCGTTTTGTATTATAGGTGTCATAACTCCTTTTTCTAAACCAGTTAAGGTAGCTAAAATACCTAATCCACCACCAGCAAAAATTTCCTTATAGTTCTTACCAAAATATTCTTGAGCTACCTTAGCTCTTTTCTCGGCTTCTTCTGGAGAAGAACCTTGTTTAATTAGTGCCGCTTCTACTTCATCATATATAGCGCCTTTAACAATACCGAGACCAGACGTAGCCCCCAAAGTAACAGCCGTACCCACTGCAACTCCTGCACCCAAAGGCGCTACCGCGGCAATAGCTATTAAGTCAGGTAGAGTTGTAGCTAAAGCTTCTCCTATTATTTCTGCAGGTGCTGCGGCAAAAGCTTCAAGGGCAGCTACAAGTTCTGCTTTTGTTCCTTTACCTTCTGCTTCCTCCATTATTTTAGAAGCCTCATCTAGTCTACCTTGCGATGCAGCAGATATTAATTTACTAACTTCTTCTTTTCTCTTTTCTATAGCATTAGAAAATTCAGTGCCAGCACCAAAAAAGTCGGAAGCTGCTCTTATGCGAGATAACACACCTCGTTCAGCAAGAGCCCTTGATGATATATCTTCTTCAGTTGTAGGAGCTAAAAACCTAAGTGCAGGAGGTATCATTGACGCGACAATAGGCTCTTCTAATAAACCCGTAAGTTTGTCAATTGTGTTACTTATTACCCCCGGTTCAGACTCAGACTCAGGTTTAGATTCTGATGTAGCCAACACAGACTCTGCAGGGTCCATCGCAGGTATACTACCTTCTCTATATAACCCCTCTGGCTTTTCTGCTGTCGGTGTTACTGGAGCTGGTGCAGGTGATGGTACTTTGTCTTCTTCTGTAGCAAATTGAGGATAAGCTTTTAGTATACGCTTACGTACTTCAGATTGCGGCATATCATCTGGTATGCCCTGTATAATCGTACCGTTTGGAAGTTCTACTTCATATGGCATTTAATTTACCTTACTTTAAATCAGAAAATTGTACTTTATTCCCTGTAGGAAACCTCTCTTCTACCATCCGGGTGATTGTTTCACGACCTGTACCAACAGCTCTCAACCCTTGAGAAATTTCCTGTTCTCTTCTTTGATTTAGTACAACTGAAGCTGCTTGTGCATCAGATATAGAGTCAGGACTTACGTTTTGTTGCTTCGCTAAATCTTGTTTTGCACTATTTATCATATCTTGTATTGATGGCTCAAGGTCTTTAGCTTTTGCAGTTCCAACTCTAACTTTTTCTAATCCATATAAAGTTCCTCCTGGCCCTATTAATTCTGCATAGGATTTTGCTCCAGCATCTACACCTTTTGCTGCGATTCCCGCTATTGCAGCATCTACAGATGCTCCAGCGCCTACTACTTTACTTGCATCAAACAAATCGGTGAAATTAACTTTATCTCTACCTCTTATTTTAGCAAGATCTTTAGCTATTTTTTGAATTTTAGTAGGAGCTTTAGCTTGCAATTCTGCTATTTTTTCAGCACCTGCTTGTTTCTTATCTTGCAAATCTAACTGGAATTGTTGTCCTGCTTCACGTTCTGACTTGGTGAAGGCTTGCTTTTTCTTCTCTTGTTTCAAGGCAAGTGCTGTTTTAAGTGCTGGTTTTCCAGCTTTACCTAGTGCAGTAAAGAAGTTTTGTTGGTCAGTCCCAAGTAACTCAAGACCGAACTGTAACCCCAACATAGCAACATCATCTCCTGAAAGACCGACAAACTCTTTTGGTTCTGCAGGTTTATTTTTATTGCCTTCTTGTTCTTGTTTAATTTCTTCTATTATATTATTTGTTGAGGTGTCTTTATCTTTACCACCCGTATCTTCGCCGGTATCTATATTATCTACTAATTTTTTAATTTCTTTATTATTTTCTCGTACTTCATTTGAAACTTGTTCTGGTGATTTTGATGATTCTTCTGTTGTTACAGGTACTACATCATCAGTTGTAACTTTTTCTGAAGTCAAAGTTTTTTTGCCAAACCTTTCTTTCACTAGTTCATCTATTTCACTTTCAGTCAGTTCCTTTTTTTCTTCGCTACCTCGATTTAGAGAGTTTATTAACTTCTCTCTTTCAGCGTTTATTATTGCTTGTCTTCTAGCTTGACGGTCGTAAAAATTAGGATCGCTTTCTGAAAGTGAAGTTATTCCTATTGGGCCAGATTGTTTTTTAGGCTGCTCCCCAACACCTATAATATCTATAGCAAGAGGATCCCGGCTTGTATAATTTTCTGAGGTAATACCATACCTTGCTGCTTCTTTCTCTGTAATCCCTATATTTTTTAAATAATCCATAAACCCCCCGGCGTTAAACGCAACAATACCACCCCCTGCCATACCTCTTCTGTACATATCTGGTCTCATTGGAGCTGAGGCAACACCGACGTTTGTTCTATTCATAGGGGGAGCAGCTTCTCTGGCTGCGTTTTGTGCAATAACTTTCTCTATTACCGTGCTTGGTGGTGCTCCTCCTGTTTGTGCTTTCTGCATAGCTGCTTGCATCTGCATACCTAATTGTGCGTTCTCTGCTTTTTTTGCAAGAACAGGAGCTACCATTGTTTTAGGAATCTGACCTTTTTGCGCCATTTGCATAATAAACGCTTGAGGTAAACTAGCTAATCTATCTATTGGGGGCACTACAGAATTGTCATCGGGTCTAGCATTACCCTCTATTGCTTCAAGTGCGCTTAATATGCCTATTGCCATTTTTTAACTCCCTGATAGTAATTTAGCTAAACTTATACCTGTAATACCAAGCCCAGATAATTGTGCTGCAAAGCTTGGTGGAGGCGTTGCAACTGTTTGTGTTTGTCCACCCATAGGTATGCCTCTTAGTAAATTAGATAACTGACCTAGTTGTTGTTGTCCAAACTCGTCCTGCTCCCTTTGGTATGCAGCTTCGGCGCTTAACCCCTCTTGTGTCAACGCTCTTTCTAAATCTCCATACGCACCGAGTGTCTTGAGTCGGTCTAGTTCTGCTGCTTGTTGCTGAACTCCTAATCCACCTAGCTGTTGTCCTAATGTGCCTAATCCTTGAGCTGCTGTCATCTGTGCAGCACGGTCTGCCCCAAACTGTTGTTGAGCATTTAAGAAAGCATCTTGTAAACCTTTAGCTTGTATATCACCAAGTTGTGTTCTAAGACCTGATTCTCTAGCTCCTGTTAAAAGAGCCTGTCTTGCACCACCGTATGTACCTTGTCTGGCTGATGCTAAGTTAGCATCTAGTTGAGCTTTCTTTGCGGCATCAATTGCTTTTCTCTGCTGTATATCTACTACACCTTGTTGGTACGGTGACATATAAGCTTGAGCTGCTGCAGAATCAAATCTCCCAGGCGCTGCCAATAATCCTTGAACACCTGCTTCTTGAGCTTGTTGTGCTGTGGTAAATGCGTCCGGTGCTTGCAATCCTGCTATTTGTTGGCCTAACTGTTGTTGTGCATCCGACATTCCTGCAATACTACCAAGACCCATAAGGGACCTAGACCCGGGGCTATACACATCTTCAAAGCCTTTAGAAAATAGCTCATAACCTTTTGGTATAATCCCTTCATAACCCGGAGCACCCGTATAAAACGGTTCTAGTTGTTCAGGTATTGTTGGGTCTATTTGTTGTACTGATTGAACCTGTGCCATATTTATTCCTCTACGCTGGTAACGTTTTGTTTACATTTACTTCAGGCGGTTGTTTAGTTGTTCCATGACGTGCCTGTCTAATTCTATCCATCATGGAGTATAATCTTTCGGCTCCTGCATTTGAGGAACCATTACCAAGGTCTGCCACTACATCGGCAGGTACTACAAACTCTCCATCAGCTAACCTCGCTTCTTGCATATCACCTATATTAGCTTTTATTGAATCACTCATACCGTCACCCGCACCATCTAAATATCTAGCAGGAAGTGAAGATACGCCCCCTTTGTTATAGCCAAATGAAAATTCTTGTCCTAACCTAGAAGCTAAATCACGATATTTTTTTCTATCTTCTTCTCTTGCAGCTAATATGCCTTGTTGCTCTCGTTTTCTTTTTTCTGCTTCTACCATACCTTTTTCCGCACCAGTAAGTGTTACAAATGCAGCGGCAGGAACGGCTGTACCTTTAAACCCAGAAAAATCACCACCAAGTGCTTCAATCCCCCTATCCCTTATCCCCCTTCCAATTCTCCCAAGCCTATCCATAGTAGAACCTGTAAGCTTTTGTATTCCTGATTGGCCTATATTAGAAGGAGCAGTTGATTGGGGATTAAAGTAAGAAGAAGATGGTCCATCTGGCGTAGTGCTTGAAGGTGATCCCATAGCCTCTCCTATTTTGTTAGCAGCAATTACTTTTCCGGCGGCTATTGCAGCTTTTTTTGCATCAAACTTACCATCCGTAAATCCAGCATCTGCTGCCGCAAGAGGCACTCCAATGACAGGAGGTAGCATATAAGGTACAAAAGGTTTAATAGTTTTGTATATTGGTTTGACTATTCTTTTTACGCCTTTATATAATTTTTTTATCGCTCCACCAATACCGTAACGCATTATACCGTCATCTATTTCGCCACCACGTTTATATCCTAAACTAGCAATCCCACCAGTTCTCATACGAGATTCTTCTGGTATACCATACGCATCTTCTACTTCTGTTTTTACTTCATCTCGTATGTCTTGTTTAAATTGCTCACCAAATAAACTACCAAAGTCTGAAAAGGTATCAGGCATTTGTGCGCCAAACTTACTATAATCGGGAGCTGGTTGTTGAGGATTCGCAAATACACCAGCCATTGTTCCTGTTGTGTCTGTAGGCCGTAATCTTTCTATTCCTGCTGTTGCTGTCGGTCCTGTAGTTACAGGGGCTTTATTAAAGTTTGAAAAGTCTTGTGTTGGTATACCTAAACCAGAACGTATGCCAGATTGAACTTTAGCCATAGTTTCGGGATTTCTAATAAACCTATTTACTTCATCAGGAGTAATTAAAGCTCCAAACCTCTCCCTCCCTTCTGCTATATCTTGATCAGTAGGTGATGTTCTAAATAAATCTTCATATAAAGGTTTAAAAGCTCTATCAAACCCACTCCTGTATGTAACAGCTTCTGGAGTAGATCGAAACTGTCTAATTTCTCTAGGGTCTATAGCTTCTCCATATTCTTTTTGGTAAAAAGCTATCTCTTCAGCATTAGGATCTCTACCAACTTCAGTTTGATATAAGTCTATTATTTGAGAGGCTGGTATTAGGTTTGCTTCAGCTTCTATTTTTTTGTCTAATTCATTGAACGTACCCGTTTCCTCTACTATAGCTCGCCGTTCAGGAGAAACAGAATCAAATAGCCTTCGTTCTAAACTTTGTTCTTCTTCCGCACTATATATTTTATCTGCTCCAAACTCTTTAACGTATTCGTTTATCTCGTCTTGGTTAGGGTCTCTATCAAATATTTCATTATATGATTGTTTTATACCTTCCTCTAAAGGTGTTTCTACTACTGCCGGAGGAGGTGTTTCTACCGCTGGAGGAGGTGTTTCTACTGCCGGAGGAGGTGTTGAATCTATTGCGCCAATACCAGATGCGCCGCTATTTGCCAAAATTTGGTTAGCTTGGCTTATTATTGAAGCCCCCTGATCGTACATGTTTGCACTGAACTCAGATATTGTAGGCTGTCTGCCATACACTATTTCAAAAGCTGTTCTAAAATTCATTATATTTTCTCCAAAGCCTGCCAACCCCCAAGGCAGAGAGGTAGGGTGGTGATTCCACCGAGGAGGTTGTTATCGCAGGTTAAAACTATATTCATGTTATTGTCACCGTTACTGATCCTAAACCTGTCGTTGCTAAATTTCCTGCCACCACCGCATCACCGGGTAATAATATTTTTACGTTGTTCCCATCTCTATACAAACTAAAATTAGGGAGCCCAATAGGGTTATCTGTTAAATCTGTTAATACTAAACCGTCTAAGTGCAACGGATTTTGAGAATCTAATTGTGTAAAATAAACTTGAAGGACTTTTATAAGCTGGTTAAAGTATTGTGCATCATAATTTAACGGTGGTAAAGGTAAAGGCGGAGACCTAAAAGACCGCATTCCCATTATCTTCTCCCGTCCGGTCTACCATCTAATCTAGGAGACCCAAACTTCCAAGTTGTACCTAAAGTGTCAGATGTTATTTTGAAACCTATCTGCCTTGCCCTTGCTCTTAAAAATATTTGATCACTGTAGACACCTACAGACGTTTCTATAACATTTTTATCATCTTCAACTCTATACGCACTACCCGTAAAATCTCTAGGTTTGACTGTCATTTTAACTTGTGGTTCGTCGGCATTAGAACCTGTAAAATCTACATCAGGAAGTATTCTTTTAACTAAAGTAAACTTTTCACCATCAGATATATCAAAATCTGAAGAGGTTATAAACGAAGTCATAGCTGAGCCATCAGCATCTACGCCTCTCTCTTGATCATATATTATACTACCTTCTATAGCTTGTGGGAACTGTCTTAAATTACCGTCTAGCCAAGCCGATCTGTTTATACTTCCGTAGTACCATAAGTTGTCTTTATAATTATATACTACATAAGAATCGTTTATTTCGCTACCCGCGGATGGATAAAACCACCATATTTCATTATGAGATTCCACAGTTCCAGAATATACGTAAGATAGTGCTGCAAAATTAATATTATCAAACACATGATCTCTTAATGTAGAGGGTAAAGTATCTACACGACCGTTATATAAATAAAACTTATCCGACCCCATCCAAAATAAAGCGTTACTTGCTGCTGAGATTGCACGAGGGCTGGCTATAGATACGTTAGTTTCTAGTTCTTGTAAACCAAATACATCTGATGTACCTAAGAATTGTAAAGAATGCACTGACATATCAGTAAACACTAAAGTTTCTTGTCTTGTTCTAGCTACCGCAACAATTCTTGAACCACTACTAACTCTTAAAAATCCTGCACTATTTGTGGTAGTTGGTTTAAAATCTTGAGGAGCATCTTGAGCTGCAAAACGTATTAGTAAAGGGTCAAATGTCCCTGTATCTTCTGTTGTGGTTAACCCTGAAAACGGAGTTGCTCCAAAAGCTAACAAATGTCTGTCTGTTTGAGACACCATAATCTGACCTACTTCTGCGGGAACATTTTTAGCATCTGTTAACGAAGAAAGTTTTACTGCTCTTGTAGCCAAAGAGCTTGTTGGGTCTGTTGAAGAACCTCTCTCCCAATAATAAGCTGCCCCTTTACCGTCGGTATTTACATTCATGACTAAATCATTATCAAAGTTGTCAAAAAACCAAATGGTCAAAGGCAGTATCACAGGTTGTAAAGAACCTGATCCCCAAGCTAATCTACCCCACGTATCTGTATCCCAACCATAACCAAAAGTTAACACACCATTACCTATTGGTATTTCATATGTTCCAGTTGTTGCGTTACCTCCATTTCCTGTGTCAGAAGAATTTGCAGTTGCTGTTGCGCTAATTTGATAGTTATTTACGTCTATTATACTGTCAATCTCGTAGTTTTGATTTAGCACACTAGCTGTTATATTACCTCCCAAAGATGAAGCTCCTGCAAAAGTAACAAAGTCTCCTACACTAGAACCATGCGCTGTAGCGTTAATAACTATTTCAGTTGAACCTGCTGATGCGTTAAATGTATTTATAGTCATTGTTGCTGAAGGAGAGTCTCGCAAAGGGGTTATATCATTAAAGTTTGTCCCTACTTCTAAGTACACTTTGCTGTTTGTTCCTACCGCTAATATATTGTCGTTAAAAGAAGTTATCCACCCAAACATACCTCTACAAACGCCTTGTATTACAAAAGGACTATATCTTTCCCAACCTTTTAGTTTCTCTGGATATCCATTTAAAAACCGAACCTTATCACACTCAAACCAACCTCCCTCGTTAGAGTAATTAGTAATGTCTCTGTTTATACCCGGCTTGAATTGTAGTTTTTGTAAAGTCATATTAATAAGACCAGATTGTAGGTCTAGGTCTACCCTCTGAATTTTCTAAAGTGTCTAAATGAATAAAGCGGCCTGAGCCCTTTTGTTGTATTCCTATACCTGTAAAACCTTTTGATAGTGCAAGAGATAACAAATGAAAAGCATCTTCTCTTGATACTGCTATATCAGCAGCTTGCCCCGTTGTATGAGCTCCTGGAGTTTTTTTCTTTCTTTCAATCGGATGGCTTGTGCTCCTGTAGCCAGAAGTAATCTTCATGGGCTTACCATAAGCTGTACGGAGCTCATTTAGTTTACTTATAAAATCTGGGTTCATATCACATTGTCCAGTATGGCTACATTTAAACTCATATTGAGTAAAGTAAGTACTCATATTCCAATCCATCATTTTTTCTTCGCCTGTTTTTTTATAGTTTTTTCAATTAAATCAGCTTGTCCTTTGTGTAAAGCAGAAGCTTTTCTAAGTTCTTTTACTAACTTCTTTTTTTGTGCAACTGTTAAATTAACATTCATTTTTTCATTAACCCCTTTATCTCTTCAGTTTTATCTTTACTACCTACCGAACTACCAAAATAATAGGAACACACTAGCCCTACTAAGGTTGTCAAATTACCTAATAAGAAAATTAAAATATCTTTGTTTGCAGGAGTCACCTCAAGAAATAAGATAACAGCAAACAAAGCAAAAGCAAGTCCTACAATCCCAAGAGCAAGTAAACTAGTAATTATTTTATTTAACCAAGGACTATGTTCGCTGGTAGAGATAGCCATTTCACGCTGTCTAGCACTATCTTTATCAGCAAACTCAGCTTCTATCTTTTTAAGGCTTCCATCTTGTTCCATCTGTTTTAGTTGTTGAAGAGCCTTTGCCTGTGCTTGTTTATCTGGAATTAGGCGTTCCACAAGCTTCTCGCCTATTGGTAATAAACCTGTTAATAAATTTAACATTACTTACTTGCCTCCATAATTGCTGTCCATAAAAAATGACTTATCCATATTAATATTAGTACAAGGGTTCCAATTGCCACTCCCATTTTGGTGTTATATATAAAAGCCTTCCTTCTTCGCATCTGATCGTATATTTGAGCCTTTCTTTTGGCCCTAACCTCACGGCGTATCTTGATGAGGGCTTTATATCCATATGGTCCATCCATGCCCAAATGGTGCAGTTTTCCCCAGGTAAATTCATGGCGGATTGCGTCTTCCATCTCTTTAATTTTCTTTTTTGCAATAAGTTCATCAAATGCCTCTGCGGTTTCGCTTTTGTCCCACGTTAATTTTTGCCATAGGGTCGGTTTCTTAAACTTT
>Ga0098043_1001052_pt1 | contig 10009 bp, 7 predicted proteins | sample 9B_taG_FD_92581 | JGI IMG/M metagenome (GOLD analysis project Ga0098043, IMG submission 92581) | Marine viral communities from the Subarctic Pacific Ocean - 9B_ETSP_OMZ_AT15188_CsCl metaG | ecosystem: Environmental > Aquatic > Marine > Oceanic | place: Subarctic Pacific Ocean | collected 2015-01-10 | reverse complement strand
AATGGCGGCTCTGACCATGCAATATTTGACTCAATAAGAGGGGTCAATGCAGGACTTACATCACATAGCACTAGTGCTGAAAATACAAATGCTAGTGGCTCTCAAGATTTAGTAAGTTTTGATGATGATGGTTTTACTACAGGCACACCATTTCAATATGGTTCATTAGGAAGTAATACACTTACTATTGTTACGTGGGCATGGCTGGCTGGCGGTTCTGCATCTAGCAACACTGATGGCGGTATAACATCTTCCGTGTCTGCAAATACTGAAGCCGGATTCAGCATTGTTAGCTACACTGGCACTGGTTCTATTACTACAGTCGGGCATGGTTTAAACTCCGCACCAGAAATGATTATAATTAAAAATAGAAACGGCACTCAGCAGTGGGTTACTTATGTTGAGGGTGCGTCATCAACTGCTGGTTCGTATTTGTTGCTTAACAAGACAGATGCTGTAGCTACAGACGATGCAAACTTTAACAACGTAAATCCTACGTCAAGTGTTTTTACTGTAACGGATGCTGATGGGGACACAGGCAGAAGTGGCTCAACTTACATAGCCTACTGTTTTCACAGCGTTGATGGCTACAGCAAAATTGGTTCATACACGGGTAATGGCAATGCTGATGGGCCGTTTATCTACACAGGGTTTAGGCCAGCATGGGTTATGATAAAGCGTACTAATGGCTCAGGTAACTGGGTAATTCTTGACAATAAGCGTGAGGGATATAACCCAGACCAAGACGGTTTGGATGCAAACAGTGCTGGCTCAGAGGGAACAGCCGAGCAATCTGACTTTCTTTCTACTGGATTTAAAGTGCGTAACAATAGCACAGGAAACAATGGCTCCGGCAACACTTTTATATATCTTGCCTTTGCAGAACAACCCTTCAAATATTCTAATGCCCGATGATAGGAGATAACCATGCCGTGGAAATATAACGGTTCAATATTAAAAGTCGGAAGAGCCTTTACAGGTACAGATGGTACAAAATACCCTGCAGTTTGGATAAGATATTCTGACTCTGAAAAAAATGCTATAGGCATTACATGGGAAGACCCACCTGCATCTGAAGCACATTTTGATAATCGTTTTTATTGGGGTAGGGAAACAGATGGAACACTAATACCAAAGTCGCTTACAGATGTAAACGAAGTTGATAAGGACGGTAATGCAATTATTGACCCTGTTACAGACAAGCAGCTTGTAACAAAAGGATTAAAAACAATTTACATTGAGCAAACAAAACAGACTGCTAATGATAAATTATCCGCAACAGATTGGTACGTCACACGGAAAGCAGAGGACAGCACTACAACGATACCGTCTGATGTCACAACATACAGGGCGGCTCTTCGCACCAAATCTGGGCAGATAGAAACATTGATAGCAGATGCGGCTGACCATGCAGCGTTTATGGCTTTGTTTGATGTGCCGATGGATAATCAAAAACCACCACAGCCAACTGGCAACGCTCCAATTAATGATTGGCCTGATGAGTTATAAAATGGATTTAGTACATATAATAGATACCTTAATAGGTATAGTTGTTATGGGTGTAGCATGGTATTTAGGTAGCATGGCTAAAGAAATAAAACGTATGGATATATTAATGAATAGAACACGTGAAGAATATGTAACACGTACTGAAGTACGAGAAGACATGAGCCGTGTTATGGAAGCACTACATCGTGTAGAAGATAAATTAGACAGAGCATTAAATAAATAAATAATTAGATAGGAATAAAAGCTATGATGCAGTTCAAAGCATTTAAACCAGAGGGTCTAAATAAAATAGCAGGGGCTATGGGCTATAAAGGTGATATGTCCAAGTTTCAAGATTTTATTGAGCAAGACCCGGCACGTATGGCACGTATGAATATGTTTACCCAAGCTGCACAGCAGATGGCACGTGGTGGCATGGTTAAGATGCAGACAGGTGGTTTTGTTCCTTTTGGAAGTGTTCAGCCCGTACAAAGTGGCGGAAGTTTTCAACAACAACAATTAGATGCCTTTAATGCTCAAAATCAACAACAAAAAAATCAACAAAACGCTGCACTACAATCTGCTGCAGATAATTTTCTTGCCAATCAACAAAAAAAAATAGATGCCTTTAATACTGCTCAGAAGGATGCCTTTGAAATACCTACTACACCCGGTTTTTATTCTAACATGCCGCCACCATCGCAACAAAAACAAGTACAACCACCTACATCTACACAAGACATAAAGATTGGTGATATAACTGCACAACGCATGTTTCAACCTGCTTTACCAATAGGTGGTGTAGTACAAGCAGCAGCAACACCTATAACTGCAGGTCAAGAACTTGACCCACAAACAGGTATGCTTACAGGCAGTGTTGCAATTCCAACTGCGCTGGCACAAACAGCACAAGCTACTGCACCACAGCAACAGCAAGCTAATCTAATGCAAGCACAACAAGCTGCACCAGCCATAGATGCTGCTGTAGGGGCTGTACAAGCTGCACAAACTAATCCTGATGACCCTCGTGCGCAGGTAACTGCTGCCCAGCAAACAGCTACATCTGTGGGCAACCTACAGGCTGCACAGGGCAATGCTATTCTGATAAATAATCCTCAACAGAGGCAGATTCAGGCAGGTGAACTTATCAGTGGTACAGGTGTAGATGCTACTAAAGCTGCACAGGCTACTGCTCAAACACAAGCTGCTGCTGCAACTGCACAGCCATCTCAACAAGCACTCGTACAAACACAGCTTGCCAATCTAGCTAATCAGTTTACTGGCACTAACCCACCTGCATGGGCTGCTGGTGCTATTCGTACAGCTAATGCACAGATGGCTGCTCGTGGTCTAGGTGCTTCATCATTAGCTGGTCAGGCTATTGTGCAAGCAGCTATGGAATCATCACTTCCAATTGCACAAGCAGATGCAAGTATTATAGCACAGTTTGAACAGCAGAACCTATCCAATCGTCAACAGTCAGCAATGCTTGCTGCAGAGCAACGTGCTAAGTTTTTAGGTCAAGAGTTTGACCAGACATTCCAAGCTAAAGTACAAAATGCTGCTCGTATATCTGATGTAGCTAATATGAACTTTACTGCTGAACAGCAGATTGCTCTGGAAAACTCACGCATTGCTAATACAATGAATTTAAATAATCTGTCTAACCAGCAAGCAATGGTAATAGCAGAAGCTAGTGCATTAGCAAACTTAGATTTATCAAACTTAAATAATCGTCAACAAGCAGGAGTTCAAAATGCTCAAAATTTCTTGCAAGTTGATATGGCAAATTTATCAAATAAACAACAAACAGAGTTGTTTAAAACACAACAGAGAATACAAGGTATGTTTACTGACCAATCAGCAGAAAATGCAGCACGTCAGTTTAATGCAAGTTCACAAAATCAAGTTGAACAGTTTTTTGCTAACCTTGCAAATCAAGTATCACAGTTTAATGCTACACAAACAAATGCTCAAGGACAATTTAATGCTGGGCAAACAAATACTGGTGAAAGATTTAATGCTGAAGTAAACAACCAGCGTGACCAGTTTAATGCACAGAACCAATTGGTAATAGGACAGAGTAATGCACAGTGGCGTAGAGAAATTGCTACTGCTGCTACTGCTGCAATTAATCGTGCTAACGAAGTTAGTGCTACAAATATTTTAGATATTAGTAAAACTGCTTACGACAATTTGTGGCAATACTATGGAGACACTATGGAGTGGGCATGGAAATCTGCTGAAAACCAGATTGACCGCAACAATGCACTGGCTATTGCAGAACTTGATGCAAAGACACAGGGTGATGTTGCATCCCGTCAGTCAAAATCTGCTGCTGGTAGTGCTATTGGTAACTTAATTGGTACACTTGGTAGTGCATGGATAATGTGCTGGGTTGCACGTGAGGTATATGGCAAGTCAAATCCTGAGTGGTTTTTATTTCGTGCTTGGCTTCAGTATGATGCACCAAAATGGTTTAGGACATTATACAAAAAATATGGTGAGCAATATGCTTCTTTTATTTCAAATAAACCTGTGTTAAAATACATTACCAAAATGTTTATGGATAATGTGATTGCAAGTAAACGGAGAAAACATAATGTCCAGACAGTATAATCCAGCTATTGATGCATATAAAAATATGGATATTGAAAATTTGCCAGATAAAACTGAGCCAGCAGAAACAACAGGGTTGCTTGCTAAAAGAACTAATATACAATCAAAAGGTTTAGACATGAATAATCCTGCTGTTCGTGTCGGTATGCAAATGAAAGTTTTACGCAAACAAAGAGAAGAAATAAAAAATGCTACAAGTTGAAGAAACATTATTTAATGCTCCTATTCCCGGTGAGTCTTTAGTTGCAGAACTAGGTGCAAGACCTTGGCAGTCACCTGCTAAGATTACAACTGTGGATGAAGCTGTTGACTACTACATGGAACGCATGAGTAGTGAAAAGTTTATGGAACAAGTTGTAGAAGTTATGGAATCAGGTGTTCCTGTTGCTGTAATTGCAAATACAATACAACTTGCCAGTGTTATGGACGGTGTTCATAGCGTAGATGTTGGTATGCTTGTAGTTCCAATTATTATGGAAATGATGATGTTACTTGGAGATAGTGCTGGTATTGAATATAATTTAGGTGATGAAGAATTTGATGAGTCTATCAGCGAAAGTAAGATTGCAAAAGCTGTATCTACTTACAGAAAAAAGATGCAGGAAGATGATGTTGTTGTACCAACAAAAGTAGAAGAAAAAGAAGAAGAGCCTGAAGAAGTTAAAATAACTGGTCTTATGGCGAGGAGAAAGTAATGTCATTTTTTATGGGTTTAGCTGAAGGTATTGCTACTGGTGCATCACGTACTATAAACACTGTTCTTGATAAACGTCAGGAAGAGGCTTCTGCTGCACGTAAGTTTATGATGAAGAGGCGCATACAAGAAGCTGACCGCTATAATGCAGATATGACAGAAGCACAAGAGCAGTTTGATGCGTTTGTAGGATTAGTAGGTGAAGGAAATATGGATAAAGCAGCACAAATTATGAAAGGTGCTGGTAGTTCAGAGCAAAGACAAGAACTTTTAAACTATCTTACTGCTGAAAGAAGAAAGAATAAAGATTTTGATATATTAGCTGCATATGACTTTTCAGAAAGAAAAGCTGGTGAATTTGGTAGAGATGATTATTTACGTACACTTGTTAGTGACCCAGTAAAATTAGCAATGCCAGCTTCAGAAAAAATTGGTCTTGGTCTTGCAGATAAAATGTTTGGTAAGCAACCTGACATGGCAGCAGGTTTGATGCCATTTCTTCGTGGTCAAAAGATTGAAGATTTTGCTGGTGCAAAAGCTAAACCGGGTGCATTTTCTGAAGCAGAAGAGTTTGAAAGAGCAAAGCAAGCTGATATTATTTCATTAGACAGTGCAAAGTTACAAAACGAAAAACTAATGAAAGAAATAGCTGGATTTGGTGCGCTTAATGTCAGTCAAGTAAAAAGTAGTTTTGCTACAATGGTTGCTGGCGGTTTAACTCGCAATGAAATACCTGCTACTGTTGATACGGCTGGTAATGTTTCTTTTCAATTAAAAGATGCATCGGCAAATTTTAATGAAATTAAAGATGCATACACAAGCGCACTTAAAAGTATAACAGAGGATGCAATTAGTACAGAAGCATTGGGTGTTGAGGGCATGAGGTCAATACTAAAAACAAACGCCCAACAAACATTAAACTATGCACAAGCAAGTTTGACTACTCCAAAAGGACCAGAAGAAATGGTTGCTGGTCAAATGTATAATACTAAAGAAGGAATTATATTATATGTAGGAACTGGTGATGGTTTTGATAAAGACGATTATATTGTAGTAAAACAACCAGAGTAAACCATGAGTATTTTTTACACAGAGCAAGAAATACAAAATCTTGGTTTTAATCCTGTAGGAAAAATAAAAGAAGAAGATAAAAATAAATCTTCCATATTTTTTACAGAAGAAGAAATACAAGAGCAAAAAGAACTGCGTTCTACCGATTTTGTAGAACCAGAACCTGTTCTTGTACAAACAGAACAGTTATTACAAAAAGAAAGAGAAGAAGCACCTACTGAACCACAGTCAATGCAGTCACTATATGAAGATGACCAGCTTGTTGAGGACATATTACAATATAGAAAAGATAGATTTGGTGTAGAAAAAGATGTAGGTGGTGCAAACCTTTTATTTGGTTATATGCAAACACCTTTTGGTTCTTTTGAACAAGAACTTACAAATGAAAACATCGTTGATGATTTCATGGATAACTACCGTTTCATTACTGGCAACTCAATGGATGCTGCGATGGAGGTAGGTTATTTAGAAAGTGTTACAGAAAAACAAACAGACATTGAAAAACAATTAGAAAATACTGATATTTCAGATAGCAACCGTAAAAATATAACAGACCAATACAATAATCTAGCAGAACAAAAGGCCAGAGCATTGCGCTTGTACAAACGAGCAGACAATGTTGCTGGTCTTTTTAATTCTAAACGATATGAGGGTATGGATGCTACAGAAATGATTTCAGATGTTGCTGATGCATTAGGCGGTAACATTCTGGCTGCTCTATCTGACCCAATGACAGCACTTACAGCAGGTGCAGGACGTGTTGTTGGTGGGGCTGCTGCATCTGCTGGTGTATCACCGTTTAGGTCTGGAATTATAGCTGCTGCTACAACTGCTCCTATTGAAGCTGGTGGTGCTGCCGTTGTAGACTTATCTGTACAAAAAGCTGAAATAGAAATGGGTGCTAGAGATGAGATTGACTATAAAAGAACAGCACTCGTATCTAGCACTGCTGCACTTATATCTGGAACACTTACTTATAAAGGAACTAAAAATACTGCATCACGTGTTGATAAAGCTACACGTGGTGATTTATCTAAAGCACTAAAATCTGTTCAAAAAGAGCAAACAGAACTAGCTAAAAAAACAAATAAACGTCTTGGTGTTAAAGCAACTGATATACGAAATCGTTTAGCTAAAAGTATAGAAAATACATATGGAAAAGAAGCTATTGTTCGCAATAAAGAAGGTACAGTAGTAAAGTTAAATAGCAAATTTATTCGTGAGTCAGAAGAAGCACAAAAAACTGCTAATTTATTAGAACTTGACCCAGATTTATATGAACCTGCTTTAAGTTTTAGTACATTTGAACGTGTTACTGCTTCTGTTGGAGAAGTCATTGAGGGGTTACGTACAGGTGCTATAAAAATAGATGAATCAAAACTACAGCCGGGTTTAAAAGTTTCTGACTTAACATCAAAATTACAAAAAGATGAAATGGTAAGTGAAAGACTTATTAACATTCTTAATTCAACTGCTGATGAATCATTTAATGCTACAACAGAAATTCTTGGAAGATATGGAGTAACACAACGTGAATTAGCTGCTAATATGTTTGCAGATGCAAGTCAGGCAGGTAGAAGATTAAGTCAACTATCTAATTTAAGTAAAACTGTTGGTAGAGTTACTAGAAGTAAAACAGCAGAACAACTTGCGGAAGAAACTGAGGATTTAGCTGTAAGAAATTTAGGAAATACTTTTCGTAGATTAGAGGATTTAAGACGTTTAACACTTGTTTCTGGTGTAGGTACTGCTGTTAGAAATAACTTATCTCAGGTTATTCGCTCTGGTGTAGATACACTTGTTTATGGTCTTGAATCTGGATTACATTCTACATTTAGAACAGGAAGAAAAAGATTTGGATTGCGTAGCACTATTGCACAATTAGAACACACCTTTTATGACCCTAAAGATGCCGCTACCATATCGCAGTTTTTGTTGGGAATGAACACTCCGCAAAGAAGAAGATTTTATAATATGGTTCAAGAGGTGGCTAATCCACTTACTCGTGAAAATTCAGGACAAGCATCTATAGCAGGTCAAGGAACAGGATTAAGGTCACAGTCCCCAATACTAGATAGATGGGAAAGTGTAATTAATGCATTTAATGGTTTGAACAGATATCAAGAAGCTATATATAGACAAGGCATGTTTACTGCTTCTATTCAAAGACAGTTATTTGATAATGGTTTGGATATGATGACTGTTTTACGCTCTGGTAAAGTAACAGAAAACATATCTGAAGACATGGTTGCAAAAGCTGTTGATGATGCTCTTGATTTTACTTATGCAAGTCAACCTGAGTGGAATGTTTTTCGTAATTTAAATAGTATGATTGTTAATTCTGGACTAACACTTGCCATACCATTTCCACGCTTTATGTTTAAAGCAATAGAAATGACATATAATTATAACATTACTGGTGTTGCACACGGCACAATGAAAGCACTGACTTCTAAATTTAAAGGTCAAGCTGTACCAGACCGTGAGTTTAAACGTATTGCACAAGGTATTGCAGGTGGTATACCTCTTATGGCACTTGGTTATTCTTTACGTGACCCTGATGGTCAAACAGCAGGTTCTGAATGGTTTAAATTAAAAGATGGAAAAGGTAATGAGTTTGATGCACGTCCATTTTTTCCACTTACACCTTACCTGTTGTTTGGTGAAATGATACACCGTGCTACAGATGAAAGGTTTGCAGGTGATACATTTAAATGGAAGGAAGCCGTAGAAGGTTTAACAGGTGCAAACTTCAGAGGAACTGGACCTGCATCACGTATGCTAGAAGACTTTTTTAAAGCTGGCACAGGTGATATGTCAGATTATGAATTTAACATTACACTTAAAGAAATGGGTGGATATTTTGGTGAAGCACTAAGTGGTTATGGACAGCCCGTATATCAGTTTGCTGATGTATTTTCAGATAATTATCAGCGTATGAGAGACTATAAACGTGACTTAGAATTAGGTGAAGAAGAAGGTATTATTCGTAATTTAAGAACATTTTTTGGCGGTGTATGGTCTCCTTTTGAAACACGTTTAGGAAGACTTGCAGAAGGTCTTGACACAACAATAGAGGGTTACACTGGTTATAATATTGAAATGCTTTCACAGAGTGACGTGCCTTTTAAAGAAGACCCACGTTTTTCAGACGTACCAGAACGTGTGTTACCATTTATGAAGATTATGTTTGGTGCAACACTTGACCGTGTACCACCGACATATATTCAAGAACTTGGACGCATGGGCTTTCAATATACTGACTTTATGTCAAAAAGTAACTCACCGTCTGTTGACAGATATATCAACAGAGAGATGGGCATCTTAATGAATAGAGAAATGCCCGTTGCATTGGCTACAGCAAAAGAACTTATCAAGTCAGGTGAAGCTAAAGATGAAGCTGCATTTATCAGAGAATACTTAACTGATATGAAATCTTCACTAAACGCTATGGTTAAAGAAGGTGAAGAAGATGTATCAAGAAACGCACTGCTGCAGCGTTACCTAAGACTTAGCCCATATAATAGAGTGTTTGCAAAACGTCAGTGGGAAAAAGAAAATAAAGGTAAAAAGATAGACATGACTGATGCTGCTACACTTGATACGTTATTAGAATATGCAAGTAGTACAAAATTTCTAGCAAAACAAAGATAAAATAAAGGGGGCAATTAAGCCCCCTCTTTTATTGTATAATGTATTATTGTACCTACATAATACATGTAATAACAGATTAGTGATAAAATAAATAGCTTACCTATTGTCTCCATCACCTCCAAGTGTACCTCTTTTACTTCGCCCTGATAGCTTAGAATAATTTTCAGAAGCAATATCAGAAAGATTAATACCCAAGTCATTTGCCAAATTAGCGCAGTACCATAGAACATCACCAATCTCCGCTGCTATTTCAAGTTTCTTTACTTCAAATGATTCCTTGTCAGCACCATCCCTGATAAACTTCTTTACCTTGTTAGCAACCTCACCTGCCTCACCAGCCAAACCAAGCGCAGGATAAAGTATCCTGTGCGTGGCTGGATAGATGGCAAACTCAATGGACTTACGTTGATATTCATTCATCTCCATGTCTTTGTACTTCTCCTTTATCCATGCTTTAGCTTGCGTTTCTAAGTTCATCTGTTT
>Ga0098043_1001049_pt1 | contig 10015 bp, 12 predicted proteins | sample 9B_taG_FD_92581 | JGI IMG/M metagenome (GOLD analysis project Ga0098043, IMG submission 92581) | Marine viral communities from the Subarctic Pacific Ocean - 9B_ETSP_OMZ_AT15188_CsCl metaG | ecosystem: Environmental > Aquatic > Marine > Oceanic | place: Subarctic Pacific Ocean | collected 2015-01-10 | reverse complement strand
TAATGGCAACTGGTGAAAACGCCGGTACATGGGGAACAAAAACTAACACCAACTTAAACATAATCGAACAAATTTCTGGTGGATATACTGCACAATCAATTGCAGGTGGAGCACAAACTACAGCGCTTACGGTTTCTGATGGATCAACTGGTGCTACCATGTCTCATAGAATGATTGAGTTTACAGGTTCAATCACTGGAAACCAAATTGTAACAATTCCTTTAGATGCACAAACTTTTTATTTTTTAAGAAATTCAACATCAGGTGCTTACACAGTACAATTTAAATATGCATCAGGTTCTGGTGATACATTTACTTTTTCTGCAACAGATAAAGGTGATCAACTTGTATTTGCTACAGCAAACGATGGAACTAACCCTGATATTTATACATTAAATTTTGGTGATGTAACTCTTGACGGAACACAAACTTTAACAAATAAAACTTTAACTAGTCCTAAAATTGGAACTGCAATTTTAGATACGAGTGGAAACGAATTAATTAATCTTACTGCAACAGGATCAGCTGTTAATGAAATTACATTAGCAAATGCCGCTTCAGGTAATGCACCTAGTATTACTGCTTCTGGTGAAACTAACGTAAGTCTTAACCTTGTTCCAAAAGGAACAGGTACATTACAAGGTAATGGTTCTGCTATAAAAATAGCAGGAAAAGAAACTATATGGGTTCCGGCTGCAGCAATGTATGCTTCAACTACTAATGGAGCTGATTCAGAACAAGTTGAAACAACAGCAACAAGACCAGATATGAAAGTATTTGATTTTGATGCTAGTACACAACAATACACACAATTTACAATAGCCATGCCAAAATCATGGAATGAAGGTACCTTAACTTACCAAGTTTATTGGGCACCTAGCACGACTAACACAGGAAATGCTATTTTTGGTTTACAAGGTGTTGCATGTGCAGATGGTGATACTATCGACGTTGCATTTGGAACAGCTATAGAAGTTACAGACGCTGGTATAGGAACAGTTGAAGACCAACAAATTACAAGTGAAAGTAGTGCTATGACAGTTGCGGGTTCTCCTGCAGCAGGTGAACAATCTTACTTTCAATTATTTAGAAAAGCTGCAGACGGTGGAGATACATTCACTGGTGAATGTAGAGTTCTTGGTGTTAAATTATTCTTTACTACTGACGCGGCTAACGACGCATAAGGAATTTAGATATGAAAAAAATAGACACACCTTTAGTATTCGAGGGTAAAGGAAATAAAAATAAAAAATCAAGTAGAGGTAAAATGTTTGGTTACCAAGTCTTAGGATTTGGTTCTGGTGGTGGAGTTAGTCCACCAATAGATGTTGATTATTTAGTTGTGGCTGGCGGAGCGGCTGGAGGCGGCGGATCTGGCGGCGGAGGAGCTGGCGGATACAGAACATCTTTTCCAGGAGGAACTAAAATTACAATCGAATCTGGATCTACTTATACTGTAGGAGCTGCAGGAACTTGGGATGCACCAAATCAATGGGGTAACCCTGGCGGAAATTCAACTGCTGGAAATATTTCATCAACTGGAGGAGGAGCAGGAGCACCTGTATCTGGATCTGGTAATCCAGATGATACTCCAACAAGATATAATGGTGGTGGAGCTGGATCAAATGGCGGATCTGGCGGAGGATCTGGACACCGAGGAACACAAGCTTCATCAGGAAATTTAGGGGGCTATTCACCATCAGAAGGAAATAATGGTGGTTCTCCAAGCGATAATGGTTACGCTGGCGGAGGTGGCGGCGGTATCGGTTCTGTTGGAGGAAATGGAAACGCTTCTGGTCCAAGCTCAGGTGGTGGCGCTGGTGGAAACGGTACAACAAATAATATTACAGGATCACCCGTAGGTTATTCTGCTGGAGGCGGTGGTGGCCCTTGGCAAACAGGAGCTGCATCTGGAGGATCGCCAGGAGGTGGAAACGGAGCTCCTTATCCAAATGGATCTGGTAATGCAGCGTCAACTAAAGGCTCAGGCGGTGGTGCAGCAGGAGTAATTAATAACTCACCTAAAACAGCAGGAGCTGGTGGAGCCGGTCACGTTGTTTTAAAAATGCCTGCTGATCAAAGTTACACAATTGCTCCAGGATCAAATACAATAACTGATCACCCAGGTGGTGATAAAATTGCAACATTTAATGTAACGGGGACTTTAAGCTGGTAATGAGTAAAATTTTTGCACAACTAGATGATAATAATGTAGTCACTAATATATTAGAAGGTGACGATAGTGATACAGATTTAAGTGTTTCTAAAAGAACTAATTCAACATGTATGACAGTTAATGAAGGAATTGGAATAGGGTATATTTGGCAATCTGAATATAATAGATTTATTGGTCGTAAACCTTATGATGATTGGACATTAAACAATGAAACAGGAAAATGGGAATGTCCTGTAGCAGAACCTTCATCAAGTAATTATACAGATTCAGAAAACGTAACTACAGATTTACAACCATGGGATTTATATTGGGTTCCTGATCAAGATAGATGGGAATGTATGTCTGCAAGCTTATCAGAAGACAAACTTCCTAGTACTTTTTATTGGGACCCTTCTAATTCTACTTGGAATCTTATTTCATAACTCTAGACATATTTTATTAATAATATATAGTCTGCACATAAAGAAATGCAGTTAGAATTTGATTATTGGTGGTTTAAAGAAACATTGCCTAAATTATTATGTAAGGACATAATTAATTTTGCAAAATCTAAAAATGATTTAAGATTTGGAATTATAGAAGGTATTGAAGGTGTTAATAAAAAAAGTAAACGATTAAATAAAAAACAAAAAGAAAAAACATTTAAAACAAGAAATTCAAATATTGTTTGGTTAAACGAACCATGGATTACTAATAAAGTAATACCCTATATAAAAGCTGCAAATAAACAAGCTGGTTGGAATTTTGATTTTGAAAGTTGTGAGAGCATGCAATTTACAATATATAAAAAAGGACAATATTATAATTGGCATTCGGATTGCGGCATTAAACTAGATAAAGATGGTCAAATTAGAAAATTGTCTGCTTCTATTATATTAAATGATCCTTCTGAATTTGAAGGAGGAGAATTAGAATTTTGTCATTATACAAAACCAAATGAAAAAATAATTTTAAGCACTGAAAAACAATTAACAACCGCAGGCTCTATGGCTGTTTTTCCTTCATTTATATTTCATAGAGTCAAACCAGTTACGAAAGGAGTGAGATATTCATTAGTTGTATGGCTAAGAGGTTTCCCATTAAAGTAATAAAAAACTTTTTAAGTAAAGAACAGCATTTATTTATAGCAGATAAATTTAATGAACTGCCTTGGTTTTTTAATTCTGAAAACTATAAAACAAAACCGGATAATAATTTTATGTTTAATCATTCATTTTTATATAATGGTGAATCAACTAGTAATTATTATGATGCTTTAATATTGCCAATTGTTTTAAAATTAAAAAGTATAGTAAAGTTTGAAAATTTATTAAGAGTTAAGGGTAATATGTATACTAATCAAAATAAGTTTATTGAACATGTTTCACATAGAGATATAGAAAACACTTCTAGTAATTATATAATTGGAGTATATCATATTAACACTTGTAATGGTTATACAAAAGTAGGAAGTAAAAAAATAACGTCATTAGAAAATCAAATGATATTATTTGATAACAAAGAAAAACATTGTGGTTCTGTTCAAACAGATACACAAAGAAGAATGTTAATTAATTTTATAATACAATGAGTTTTAATAAAAAAGGATATCAATTAATTAAAAAAGTCATACCTCAAGATATGGCTAAACTAGCTAGTAATTATTTATTAGTTAAAGAACAAGTTCTTAACACTTTATTAAAAAGTAAAGTTATAAGTCCTTATCAACAAGAACACGGTATAAATAACGACACACAAGTTGTGGGAGCTTTTTCTATATATGGAGATGTATTAATGGATTGTTTCTTGTTAAAATTACAAAAACAAGTAGAAAAAATTACAAAACAAAAACTTTTTCCAACGTATTCTTATGCACGTGTTTACAAAAACGGAAATGAATTAAAAATACATAAAGACAGAAACGAATGTAAATTTTCAACTACTCTTAATTTAGGTGGAGATAGTTGGCCAATCTACATGGGTAATACACCGGTAACTTTAAACCCTGGTGATATGATTGTTTACAAAGGATGCGATATAAAACACTACAGAAAACCTTTTACAGGTAGTTATTGTACTCAAGTTTTTTTACATTATGTAGACGAAGAGTTTAAAAAAAATGTATTAGATGGTCGACCACATATTGGTTTATCTAGATTTAAAGGTTTAGAAGAGGGAATGAGATATGTCTACGATAACTAATTTATTTCCAACTCCTGTTTTAATTTCAGAACTAGGAAGAGATTTTACAAAAAAAGAAATTAATTTTGTAAAAAATACTTTTAATAAATGTCGTACAAATAGAGGCAATAAAATATCAATAGACCATTTTATCTTAAATAATAAAGAATTAAAAAATATTAAAAAATTTATTAATAATCAATGCAGTTATTATTTAAAAAATATAATATGCCCTGCTAATAAAGATATTGAATTATATGTTACTATTTCTTGGTTAAACTATACTTCAATTAATGGGTATCATCATACTCATGCTCATCAAAATTCTGTTGTGTCTGGAGTTTTTTATTTTGATGTAGACGAAACAGAAGATAGTATTACTTTTGTTAAAAACGGATATAATCAAATAGAAGTTGTCCCTTCAAATTTTAATCCATGGAATTCAAGAACATGGTGGTTGCCTGCTAAAAACGGCAGATTATTAATGTTTCCATCTAGTTTAAATCATGGAGTTCCAACTAAAAAAGAAAACAAAACAAGAGTAAGTTTATCTTTTAATACGTTTATTAAAGGCGAACTAGGTGATGTAGATTCTTCAACCTACTTGAATATTAATAAAAGTAGTATATACAAGTAAACGAAAGCTTTATGAAAAAGAACGAAAGATTGGTTAAAAATTTTTGTAAATTTGAAAACTGTGATTTTAATATGATTGGCCAGTTATTTAAAACTGGAAATTTTAAGTCTATACATAGCAGTATGTGGAACAATGACTATGTTTTAAATTCAACGTTTCAAATAAGAGACGTTCAAAATCATGTAATATTTCAAAAAATATACAATAAATTTAACGAGTTTTATAAGTTACCAAATCATTATCATTCTAACTTAGATATATTTTTTTCTTTTGCTCCAGGCACATCTAGCAGTACACATAAAGATAATTATAGTGTAGGAATATTAGCAGCTTATAATGATGTTATAGTTAGAGTAGAAGATCAAAACTATATACTTAACCAAGGTGATTTGATTAGTATTAACGCAAATGAAACTCATCAAGTTATTGGAATAAATCCAAGAGTAATACTTTCATATGGTTATACAATTAAAGGAGAAAAACTATGAATGACAATACAATAATAAAATTAAAAAATAAAATCCAGTTTTTAGAAGAGGAAATAAAAATGCTTCAAGAATCAAAACAACAGGAAATTAATGTTAAAAATTCTGAAGTTATGCTTAATAGAGATTTACAATCACAAATAGAAACTCTAAAAATATATGTTGAAACATTAATTAAAGTTAATGATACTTTTGTAAAACAAATTTCTGAATTAAGAGTTAGACTTAAAAATATTGTTTTAGATGTTGATTATGAAACCACACGAGATAAATAAATTAAATAATTTTATTGGTGGTTTTTATATAAATAAAAGTGCCTGTAAAAAATTAATAAAACTTTTTAAAGACAATCAAAACATTACTGAAAGAGGAATGTCTTACGGAAAAAATAGTAAAAAGATTATTAATAAAAAAATGAAAGCTTCAACAGATCTTTGTTTAACTCCAAGTCCAATTTATGATTATTATTTTAACGAATTACAAAAATGTTTAAAAGAATATATAAAACAATATCCTTCAGTTGATTTACTACCTCGTTTTAGAATAATGGAGGATTGTAATATACAAAAATATAAAAAGAATGAAGGATTTTTTAAATGGCATTTTGAAAGAGGACATGGATTTACTTTAAAAAGAGTACTAGTTTGGATGACGTATTTAAATACAGTTGAAGATGGTGGACAAACAGAATTTAAACATCAAAAATTAAAAATAAAACCAGAAGAAGGTCTTACTTTAATTTGGCCATCTGATTGGACACATACACACCGAGGAATTACTTCTAAAACACAAACTAAATATATTATAACTGGTTGGTACAGTTTGGATTCTGATGATAATTAAAGAGTGTAAAAATTTTTTAAGTAACAATAGCAAATTAAATATTAATAGTATTATAGCAGATCCTCATTTTCCTTATTACATGAGTTCTTCTCATCAAAATAATTTAGAATATCCTTATTTATCACACATAGTATTAAAAAGACCGGAAGAAAGAAACCATAAAGATTTTAATTCTCCTTATGCAAATTTATTTTTAAATATTTTAAAAGAGTTTGAAAATAAAAATAATATTAAAGTAAATCAACTTTTAAGAATTGCAGTAAATCTAACTTTTAATTTTGGTAAAAAAAATTCTTTTACACACAAAGATCATGACTTTGATCATAAACAATTAATTATTTATTTAAACGATTGTGATAAAAATGCAAAAACTGTAATTTTAAATAATGATAAAAAAATAATTAAAAAAATTACTCCAGAAAAATTTAAGGGTTTACTGTTTGATAGTTGTTATCATTATATGATTTATCCTAAAAAAGGATACAGAGTAATAGCGGTATATACTTTTACATGATTATACAAAAACACATAGAAAAACAAGTTCCCCAAGATTATATGTTTATAGAAGGTACTATAGATATAGATGCAAATTATTTTATTAATAAAATTAAAAAAGGTTTTTTAAGAGAAGACAATAACAATCACCACACTAACATAAAAGATAGAATGACTTCATGGAGTTATTTTAATCAAGACCAGAAATTTTTAGAAATATTAAATAAATTTATTTTTTATATTGATCAAAACATATCTTTACCGGCTTATTGTTTACGTGAGTCATGGGGATATAATATAAGCACAGAAAACCAAACAACAGAACATGACCATAGACCACACATATGGTCTGGTGTTTTATATTTAAATAAACATAATCAAACGTTAGATTTTAGAGAAATATCTAAAAAAGTAAAACCTGAAAAAGGAAAATTTGCTTTGTTTTCTGGTTTTTTAAAACATCAATCTTTAACTCATTATGAAAAAGACAGCAAATGGGGAATAAGTTTTAATATGGGCACTTCTGTAACATATGAAAATAATAGATAACTTTATAGATCAAGAGTCTTTTAATAAACTAAAAGATACTATGTATGATAATGGTAATTCATTTCCATGGTATCATTGTCACTATAAAAATTTTAAAGGAGATGGCATGTCTCAATTCGTACATATGTTTTTTACACCATATAGTTATTGTTCTGACTTTCACCCTTTAATACACCCTATTCTCGATAAATTAAATGCCACAGCTTTAATAAGAATAAAAGCTAATTTAACTATGAAAACTCAAAAACCTCACGTATGTGATTTTCACACAGATGTTGTAGATTATTACAAACATTCAAAAACTGCTGTTTTTTATATAAACAATAATAATGGTTATACTTTATTTAAAAAAGGTAAGAAAAAAGTTGAAAGCGTAGAAAATAGAATAGTTATTTTTGATGCAAAACAAGAACATACTACAGTTACTCAGACAGATACCAATATTCGAGTTGTACTTAACTTAAATTTTTACAATTGATCTATGTTTTAGACTAAAATATAATACTACAAAAAAATTAAAAACCATATATAGTCTGATATTATGCTACAAAAATTAGGATTTTTACCAGGTTTTAATAAACAAGTTACATCTACAGGAGCCGAATCTCAATGGACAGGGGGAGAAAATGTACGTTTTAGATATGGTACTCCAGAAAAAATAGGTGGTTGGTCTCAATTAGGAGACAGTAAATTAACTGGTGCAGCTAGAGGTTTGCATCACATGGTTAATAAAGACGGTATTAAATATGCAATTATTGGAACTAATAGAATACTGTATGCTTATTCTGGACAAGTATACTATGACATACACCCTTTAGTTAATCCATCAGGAACAGCTATTACAAATGCATTTAGCACGACTAACGGATCACCGATTGTAACTATTACATTTGGTAGTCCACATAGTTTTGAAGCTGGGGACATTATATTATTTGGTGAGACAAGTACGTTTAGCGCTATTACAGGTTCTAATTTTGGTGCTGCAGATTTTTGTGATAAAAAATTTATGGTAACAAGCATACCCTCTGCTACTACTATAACTATTACAATGGATAGTAGTGAAGGAGGAGCAGGAGCTACAACTTCTGGAGGCATAACTTTTTTTCAATACTATCATGTAGGTCCAGCAGAACAAGTTGGGGTTTTTGGATGGGGTATATCTCAATGGGGTGGAACAGCGACTGCACCTCAAACAACAACTTTAAATGGTGCATTATTAAATGACGCTAATGGTACTGGTGGATCAGGAACTAGTATTACATTAACATCCACACTTAATTTTCCAACAACAGGAACAAATTTTATTCAGGTAGGCACTGAAGAAATTTCTTATACGGGTGTATCTGGAAATGATTTAACGGGTATCACAAGAGCTGTAAGAGGAACAACTAGAGCTGCTCATAGCAACGGTGCTACTGTAACTAATTATAGTGAATATTCGGGTTGGGGTCAGTCATCTGTTAACACAGATACTGTTGCTGAACCTGGTATGTGGGCATTAGATAATTTAGGAAGTACACTTATTGCTTTAATTTTTAACGGAGAATGTTTTGAATGGGATGCAGATGCAACAAATGCTACAAACACTAGAGCTACAATTATTACAGGTGCACCAACAGCGTCACGTGATATGTTAGTATCTACACCCGATCGTCACTTAGTATTCTTTGGAACAGAAACAACGATTGGAGATAAGTCATCTCAAGACGACATGTTTATAAGATTTTCGTCTCAAGAAAATATTAATGACTACACACCTACAGCAACCAATAGTGCTGGTACACAAAGACTGGCCGACGGATCACGGATCATGGGAGCTGAACTTGGTAGAAATGCATTATATGTTTGGAGTGATACAGCTCTATTTACCATGCGTTTTGTAGGAACTCCTTTTACATTTGCCTTTGAGCAGGTAGGTACTAACTGTGGATTAATTGGTAAGAATGCAGCTGTTGAAGTTGATGGTGCTGCATATTGGATGTCTGATAATGGTTTCTTTAGATACACAGGTAAACTAGAATCGATGGATTGTTTAGTTGAAGACTATGTTTATGACAATCTTAACACAACATCTAATCAAATGGTTTATGCAGGTATCAACAACTTGTTTGGTGAAGTTACTTGGTTTTATCCAGAAGCTAACTCTAATGTAAATACACAATCAGTTACATATAGTTATTTAGATTCTACTGCCAAACGACCTATATGGTTTGTTAATGCAAGTCCTTTGTTTATTAGAACTACATGGCAAGATTCATCTGTATTTGGTTTACCTCATGGAACGCAATATGATGCTGACACAGATACTTCATTTGATGTAACAGGAAACACGGAAGGTGTTTCTTATTATTATGAACATGAGACAGGTGTTAATCAAGTAAGACTGGGGGTAACAACAGCTATTCCAGCTAATATAACTTCTGGTGATTATGATATTACACAAAAAGTTGTTAGAGGTGCAGCAACTAATTTAGGTGACCTTAGAGGTGATGGTGAAAACATTATGAGAGTTAGTAGAATTATACCTGATTTTATATCTCAACAAGGAAGTTCTATTATACAATTAGATTTAAGAAATTATCCTAACGACACAGCCGCAAGTTCATCACTTGGACCTTTTACAATAACAAGTGGTACAACAAAAGTAGATACACGAGCTAGAGCAAGAGC
>Ga0098043_1001047_pt1 | contig 10015 bp, 9 predicted proteins | sample 9B_taG_FD_92581 | JGI IMG/M metagenome (GOLD analysis project Ga0098043, IMG submission 92581) | Marine viral communities from the Subarctic Pacific Ocean - 9B_ETSP_OMZ_AT15188_CsCl metaG | ecosystem: Environmental > Aquatic > Marine > Oceanic | place: Subarctic Pacific Ocean | collected 2015-01-10 | reverse complement strand
ATACACACTGAAGGCGTACTTAAGTTTGTAAAAACATTTCCAATTACGGCTTACGATAACACAAGCCAAATAAATGAGTTTGCTAATATATTTGGCCCTCTTAAAAAATCAGGTCATAAAGTATCTGCAAATGGCGCTAATCTATCTATAAATAGAGCAGCGGGCGTTGCGTTTGCTTTAGGTAGAAACTATACCGCTGACCCAGAAAATCCATCAACTGTTTCAGACTCTGCTAAAACGCAGTGTGTTATACATAGGTATTATAGAAATAATTCAGGTGGATTTGTTTTAGATGATGGTCCTAGTGGTAATGGTTATACTGTATTAGACCCTACAAAATATGACAATGGCTCTGGAACTTTGCAAACGGTTTCTGGCGGTAATTTTGCCGTACAGAGATTATTTTATTTTCCAGGAACACCAAATATAATAGTTTCTTATTATGGGCATAATACTTATTCTAGCTTAATTGATGCTGAAAAAGAATATATACTTGAAGACTTTTTAGAAGCAGAGAATACTTCTGATCAGGCTATATATCTTGGTGCTATTATATTGAGAGGCAATGCTACTGCTATAAATGATGCTGCCCAAGCAAAAATATTAACTGCCGGCGCATTTAGAGGTTTAGCATCTGTTGATTTAGGCGGGGTATCAGCCGCAGCCTCACTTGGCGATTTACAGGATGTAAACATAGCTAGTGTTGCAAATGACCAAGTTATAAGATATAATAGTTCAAATGCTAGATGGGAAAATGTAGCATTGCCGGCGGGTATTTCATTAACCGATATATCCGTAGGCTCTGAAGGCTCACCTTCTGGTGATGGATCATTAGCATATAATAATTCAACTGGGGTATTTACATATACTCCACCTGCCCTTTCAAGTTTTATAGATGGATCCGGTAGTACTAATGCGCTGCCTAAGTTTAGCGATTCAGACACACTTGCGGACTCCTCTATATCTGAGTCAGGGCAAATAATAGATATTAATACTACAGGGGCTTTAAGAGTTCCTGATGGTACTACAGCACAAAGACCAGGTTCTGCAGTTGCCGGTATGTTTAGATATAACACTACCGATAACCAATTTGAAGGCTATACTACGGAATGGGGAGCTATTGCTGGTGGTGGTGGAGGTTCATCTGATATTGAAAGAAATACATTTTCTGGCAACGGATCAACAACTCAGTTTACTTTAACTTCTCCTATAACAGATGAAGTTAATACGCAAGTTTATGTAGATGGGGTATACCAGTCTAAACTTAACTATAGCAGCGCTGGTAACGTTATTACTTTTTCTTCAGCACCACATACTGGTACTAATAATGTAGAGGTAATAAATGTTAAAGCTGTAACTGTAGAAGGCGCTTCTGCAATGAACAAGAATACCTTTACGGGTGATGGTTCAGCTACTAGCTTTACACTGGGATCAAACCCTACAAGTGAAGATTTTACATTTGTTTTTATTCAAGGTGTATATCAAGAAAAATCAACATATGTAGTTGCTAACAATATAATTACTTTTAGTACGGCTCCTCAAAATGGTTATACTATAGAGGTAATGCATATGGGGGCTGTTAATGTACAACAGTCATCATATATGGAATATGATGCTTTTACAGGTACAGGTAGTCAAACCGCATTTACACTTGTAAATGGTAATCCTACAGATGAAAAGTTTACAATGGTATTCCTTCAAGGGGTATACCAAGAAAAGTCAACTTATTCACTGTCGAATAGGGTTATAACATTTACTACTGCTCCAGACAACAATTACACTATTGAAATAATGTCTGTTAATAGTGGCGGCCTATTAACTGTCCCGTCGCATAAACCGACTGTAGGTGTTATATCAAGTAATACGACTGCTGTTGCAAACAGCGTATATGTATTAACAGCAAATTTGACTTTAACACTACCAGCTAATCCACAAATTGGTGATAGTGTAAAAGTGTCAAACAGATCTGGTGTTGCAACTTGTGTTATCGGAGCAAACAATAAAAAAATAATGGGGGCTAATCAGAATATAACATTAGATACAGCATCTGCTAGTTTTGAAATGATATACTCAGGCACTGATCAAGGCTGGGTAATAATAGGACAGTAATATGAATAATCTATCGGATTCATTTCCAGCAGCCTCTTCAAATAATATCTTAGAAGTTATAAAAGGTTCAGCTGATGGTAGAAGTATAACCGTTGGTTCGGGCACTTATACTTTAGAAAATGTTACAACTCATACAAATGGCACTTCAAGTTACCAAAAAGCGCCGGGCAGTTTAATAGCATATACTCCGCCGGAAAATGCACGATCGGTACTTTATAAATTTGATTTTAAATGGCATTCTATTGGTTCTTCTGGTATTTCACATTTTTATGTAGATGTTGATGGAACCAGAATAACAAATTCACATAAAACTTTTTCTGAAAACTATTCAGGAAACCACGGCCATATGCACGGTGGCAGAAACGAAAGTATGTACTGGGTTTTTAATTTAACAACAAGTTCAGATAATGCAGCTAATGGAGAATTTGCAAATTGGACTTCAAATAAAACAATACAGGTGAAGTTTAGAAGATATGATCCTAGTAGCTACGGTGTTGCTGTTAATTATAATAGATATTATGATGGATCAACCGCTACGGGAAGCAATACTTATACTATACCTACGTTAACAATAATAGCATTTAAATAATGAGTAATTTAACAGATTTATTTCCCGCACCCACTTCTAATTCAATATTAGAAACTTTAGTAGGAGTTGCAGACGGAAGATCTGTTACAGTGTCTTCTGGGACTTACACATTTAGTAATGTTACAGGTGTACAAAATTTAAACACAAGTTATGCTGATATAACAGGAAGCAGTATTTCATATACGCCTCCTGCGGAAACAAAGTATGTTTCTTATAAGTTTTCTTATAAATCTGATTCTAGAGATATAAACTATGGGTCGTCGGGAATACATACCCTTGCTTTGTACTTAGATGGAACCCGCGTGGCTAGAGCTAATAAAAGTATAGCCGGTAATTATAGTGGCAGCCACTCTAACAACCACGCCACTTTTACGCAATATATAGAATTCGTTTTTGATTTAACAGCCGGTAGTGATGACATAGCAAACGGAAAGCTTGCTGGGTGGACAAGCGCTAAGGTAATAAAGGTAATGGCAAGAGATCACGGCTCTCCGTATTATAGGGCTACTATTCATAGAAATACCGCAAGAAACGGCACAAACCCATCAGGCGAATTTACATATTTACAGCCTATGATAAAAATAACAGCATTTAAATAATGAGTAATTTTACAGATTTATTTCCAGCGGTTTCTTCTAATAATACTTTAGAAATGATATGCGGTATTGGTGATGGTAGAACTGTATATGGGGTTAATAATAGTTATACTATGGGAACAGCTTCAGCAATAAGCTTAACCACAAGTTACCAGGATATACAAGGCAGCTCTATAGATTACATATTACCCGATGGCACCAACTATGTACACTACGCATATATTGTAAAGTGGGCGGCACATGACTATAGTGGCATATGTGAATGGAGACTGTATTTTGATGGGAACGAAGTAAATAGCGCTTATACTAACAACGCAAGTAGTTACGGAAGCAGTAATCATGGCCACCATTTAGTTTATATAAATTGGGTTTTTGATTTAACTGTTAGCTCTACAGACTATACAGACGGAAAAATATTAAAATCAGATTGGGTAGGAGCTAAAAATATAAAAGTAATGGCTAGGGAGTATAGCTCAAATTATGAAGCAAGAGCTCACTGGAACACCTGGCGCGATGGAACCAGTAGTGGACACCCATTTTTAGATGTTCCTTTATTAACAGTAACAGCATATTCATAAATTATGGCGCAAACTAAAGTAAAACCAGGACTATTAACTGGTGGATTTGATATAATTACGGCTTTAACGCCAGCTTCTACTATTGCTGTAGACTATGATAGCGCGCAAATATTTACTTTAACGCCTACATCAAATACAACATTGAATATTACAGACCCAATAATAGGAGCGCAAAAAAACTTTATTATAACAGGCTCTGGCAATTCTTATACTATTACATTAAATGTTGGGGGGAGCGCAAATACATTTAATAAGGCAACGGGTGATTATGATGATAGCTCTGGTGTAAAAAATTTATACAGCATATTATGCGTAGGAACAAACGAATTTTGGTATTCAATAATTCAAGCATCTTAATATGTTAGGTAAAGGTATACCAATTGGGTTTGAAGCGGACAACCCACCAGGTACGCAGAATAATCCGGCATCTTCGGGTACTGCTTTATATAATGCAGGTATAACAACAACTGGCAATTACTGGATAGACGGAGGTTCAGGCGCCTACGAAGCATATATAAAAATGGATGCTGGTGGTGGATGGATAAACTTAAACCTTAGCAATTCAGTATATAGTAATCTTTTAGTCGGAGGCACAGGTGGGTGTGGGAGTAACATGGTCGCAGGCGGCGGCACAGGTACAGCTTTATTAAACGCTAACAACGGTTCCTACGCACAAGCAAATTGTTATGGCTGTAACGGAAGTGGTCAAAAAAGTTATCTTGATTTAAACTCTACTTTTGCGAGTGATTTTAATATAACACAAGTTAGAGTAAAAGTTTTATATGTTAGTGATAACGGTAATGTAGTCTGTGGACCTTATTGGACAAGCACAACTAGCAGCAGAACTCAGCTGCAAGGCACGGCAACACAAATGAACGGGGCATGTAATAACACTCCTAATAGATATTCAGACCAAGTAGGCACTGGGTTCACTGTTGAGTTTCATGGCCCTTTACATACCAATACAAGGCTATTCCAGCAATGGACAGCTTGTGGAGGTAGCTATGTAAGTAAATTACAAGAAATTTACGTAAGATGATAAAAGAACATAATATAGCGGGTAATAAAATATTCAGTTTAATTAGTGAAAATACCACATTGCAAAAAAAATTGTTAGAAAATAATTATATTGTATATAACTATTATATGAATATATACAATTCTGACAATTTTAATTCTTTTTATACACCGGTTAAAATGAACCCTAAAACTAAAGGACCCGGTTATCAATACGATTTGAGGAATAGAAAGTTACATCTTGAATGGGAAAAATATATTTGTGCTGCTTTAAATAAGCATATTAATGAGAACTTATTTCTTTTTGAATCTTGGTATCTCTATCAAACTAATGAGGAGTGGATTGATAATCCTCCCCATGTGCATCCCACCTCAGATTATAATGCAACGACTTATTTAGAATTATACGAAGATGATCATATAATATTTTATGACGCTAAAAACAACTCTGAAAACTATTATCCAAAGTTGGGAGAAACAATATTTTTTAAGGGTAGTATTATGCACAAACCAGGTAAGTGCTCAGGGGAAAAAAGAATTTCAGTAAATGCGCAATTGAATTATGTGGAAAATAAATAAAAAAAATGGCATTAACAAAAATAACGTCGGATATATTAGCCGATGAATTTAATACAACAGATACGCTTACAGCAGGTGCAACAGTTAATGTTAACTTTAAAAACGCAGAAGTGTTTACTTTAACACCTAATGCAAATACAACATTTAACATACAAAATCCTGTTGTAGGAATAACAAAAATAATATTAATTACCGGAGCTGGCAGTTCATATACAGCGGATACTTGGACTGTAGGCGGTAGCTCAGGCACATTTAACAGAGTCTCAGGGGAATATGATGATACTTCTGGAACCAAAAATTTAATTCAAATACTATGTATATCTGCAACTGAATTTTGGTATACTATAGTTCAACCGGCAACATAATATGTTTGGACAAGGATTTAACTCTGGATTCTTTGGAAAGCCTTTGTGCTTTACAGATACCACAGATATATTCAAAGATAATAGCGGCGTAGCTCTATATACTTTAGACTATGACGCTTCGGATACTGGGGGAGGTTCGGGTAAGTTTAATGAGGGAGCAATCTTTAATGGGAGTAGTAGTAAAATAGAATTACCTTCAGCTTTAAGTAATGGTTCAACAACAGCAACAGGTTGTATTTCATTTTGGTTTAATGTTGGGGCAGAAGTAACCTCATCTACGCCAAGTAATGAAATAATGCAATTTGCAGGAACATCAAGTCTTACAGGAAAAATAGCATTAGGTTCTACCTCTGGACATATGTCGGGAGAAACTTTTTCTGTAACACATAATGTATCAGGAGTATATACATATTCAACAACAAATATACCCGGGGGATGGAATCACGCGGTAGTGCAGTGGAATAGCTCCGATGGAAAATGGGATATTTATATTAATAGTGTAAAACACACAACATATACTGTTGGTACTAATGCACAAGGGTATTTTAAGCTAAAATTTGGTAATAGAAGTAGTAATTATTACACAGGAAGGCTAGACCAAATAAGAATATATACTTCCGCATTAACACAATCCCAAATTACTCAACTTTATCAAGAAAACAATTCAACTGTAGGCACACATTTATTTGGATGTCTTGCAAACTATAATCTTGATGGTAGTGCAAAAGAGTCTATGGGCACCACAGCTTATGACGGTACGGAAACAGACATAACATATAAATATAACGGCACGCCCACAAACGTAGACTTTGGCGTTGGCGGGAAGTCATTATACGGAGCAAGGTTTAACGGAAGTAGTAGTTATGTAAGCGCTGATAACCCTAATTCCGGAGGCGGCGCAAGAAGCTTTTCAGCCTGGATTAAAACTACCTCAACTGGTTTTCAAAGTATAATAACTAATGGAGGGGCTTCTCACGCTAGCGGTTTAAATATGTTTGTTTTTAATAACAAATTATATTCTACTTCGGGTAAAGGCAATGGAGAAAATTATGGGCCCACATCATCCGCAGATGTAAATACAGGGGATTGGGTCCATTGTGCACTTACAATGAGCGGAACTGCGATTGGTTCAACATTAAAAACTTATGTTAATGGAACTTTAGACGGTACTCACACTACAACCATATTAATTACTGATACATATGACGCTTTTAGAATAGGAGGAAGATATATAAACGGATCATATGCGGCAGCATGGTTTAATGGGAGTATTGACCAAGTACGTATATTCAATAAAGAAATTAGCGCTTCAGAAGTTAGTAAACTTTACGGAAATGGCACAGGTGAAATTGCTTGTAAGTATACAGCTACAACAACTGACATTGCTTATCCTATTGCTAACGCTGCATATTATAAATTAGATAATAATAGCAAAGACTTATCCAGAACAAGTGGTAAGTTTAATGAGGGAGCAATCTTTAATGGGAGTAGTAGTGCAATAACATTACCTCCAATTGCGGGATTACCGACAAATAGCAATAACACAAATAATTTTACATTTAGTTGCTGGGTTAAATCTACCACTACAAGATTAAATAATGGAGGTGGGAGTAATCCTATTTTTCAAAACAACGTTGGCTCTTACCAATTTATTGGCTTTGGCGGGAATGATAACGGAAATTTTCCTACTGGAAAACTTTTTTATTATACATATGGAGGCTCCGGTCAACACAATAGTTGGATTATAACACCTAACACTTATGATAATGATCAATGGCACCATCTTGTAGTTACAGATAAATATAACTCAGCAGGTAATAACAGAACAAGAACTTTATATGTTAATGGAGCGCAAATAGTTCAAGATACAGTAGATAAAAACTTTTTAAACAGTACCGCAACCAATCATACATTGGGGGATTCAACAGGAACCGGGAACAGGCATGCAGGCATAGATCTTGATCAGGTTCGAATATTTAACAAGGCTATTAGTTCTTCTGAGGTTACCACTTTATATAATGAAACAAAAAATACAACTGGTACTTTACAAATATTAGGTGATAATAGTTGTGTTGCTACATATACTTTAGATGGAAGTTCAGCAGATTTATCTGGAAACTATAGTGGCACAGATACTGATGTAAAGTATGCTTATGATGGTACTGAATCAAATATAAAATACAGGTTTGGAAAATATGGTCAAGCCGCTAAGTTTCCTGCTTTAGCAAGTAGTTATATAGATACAGGAATTAAATCTTTAGGCTCTGATTTTAGTTTGTCTTTTTGGTTTAATCCTGACTATATTGATGGTTCATCAGGATATAGAAATCCATTAGGAAAGTATTGGGCAGGCTCAGGAAACGCAGAATTGTTATTAGCTTTTAATGATAACGGTACTATTGCTACTTATGTATATTACGGAGGTGGGTATTCAAATAGCGTTTCAAGCACACACCCTAATACTGTATCAAATGGAAATTGGTATCATTACTGTATAACTTGGGAAAATGGGGTACAATTAAAAACTTATCTTAATAATGTATCAGCTACAACAACAACAAGCGCAAGTAAAAATAGTAATACCGTCCCGTTATATATAGGTGCAATTGATAATAGAGGGGCAGGGGGAGGTTCATCTTGGAACTCGTATGCTTGGAGTGGTTTAATTGATCAAGTTAGGGTATATAACACTGCGTTAACAGATAATCAAGTAACTCAACTTTACAATGAAAAACCCGAAACAGATACATCTAACTTTAAGACTGTATTGTACGAGGGGAACGGTGGAACTAATTTTATTTCTAATGTCGGAATAGATTTAGAGACTAATGGCGGTTTAGTTTGGCTAAAAAGTAGAACAAACACAAACGGACATAGGCTTTATGATTCTGTAAGAGGTGCTACAAAAGCATTAAGTTCAGAAGGTACTTATGCGGAATATACAGAAAGTGGTTTAACATCTTTTGAAGAAAACGGATTTTTTGTAGGTTCACATACAGGTGTAAATCAAAATAGTCAAGATTTTGTAGCTTGGAATTGGCTTGCAGGTGGAGAGGCCGTACAAAATAATAACGGGACTATTCCAAGTATAGTTAGTGCAAATCCTGAAGCTGGATTTAGTATTGTGAAATATACAAGTACCGGTACAAGTGGTTCTACCGTGGGGCATGGGCTTTCTTCAGCCCCTAAGATTGCAATTTTTAAATGTACATCAACTACAGGCAATTGGATTACAAGTATAACAAACGTTGTTTCTAATAAATATTTGTATCTTAATACTAACAGTGCGGGCGGCACTGGTGGATTTTCAATAGACGGAACAAATATAACTCTTAATAATACTTACGGCGATGCTAATACTAGTGGCCGCACTTATATTGCCTACTGCTGGCATTCAGTTGCAGGGTATAGTAAGATAGGTTCGTATAGCGGTGGATCTTCTGGAAGTTCAAATGTTATAACCGTAGGATTTAAACCAAGTTTTTTGATGGTTAAAAGAACCGACCAAGGCGGTGATGCTTGGAACATGTTCGATATTGTACGAGGCGGTTCGGATACCTTTGATAATTATTTGCAAGCAGACACTTCAGGCGCTGAAGCCTCGTATTCCGCAAGAGAGGTTACTTTTGCAAATGATGGTTTTTATTGGACTAACGCTGAAAGCGGAACAAATATTTCAGGGGGTACTTACATATATATGGCATTTAAATAAAATTAAATATGGCTAAAAAACGTTTTAAAGACACCGGCGTTGGGAAATTCTTATTAGAAAAAATTCCTAACGTCGTTGGCGCAATAGCAGGCGACACACCAGTAGGTTCTGTTATACAGGCTATAATTGGTGGATCTGATATGTCAGAAGCTGACAAAAAAATTGCACTTAAAAAATTAGATATTGAAAGAGCTGAAATAGACGGCACAACAAGACGCTGGGTTGCAGATGCAACTTCAGGGTCGTGGTTAGCGGCTAATGTTAGGCCTTTAACATTGGTGTTTTTAACAATAAGTTATGTAGCTGGATGGTATATGGGTTATCCATTAGATTCAATTACAGGTTTACTTACTATTGTTATTGGAGGCTATTTTGGTTCACGAGGGGTAGAAAAAGTTTTTGGAAACAGTAAACACAAATAATGAACGACTTAAAAATTTACGGCATAAACGTCGGAGCAGTTGCATTTT
>Ga0098043_1001044_pt1 | contig 10024 bp, 13 predicted proteins | sample 9B_taG_FD_92581 | JGI IMG/M metagenome (GOLD analysis project Ga0098043, IMG submission 92581) | Marine viral communities from the Subarctic Pacific Ocean - 9B_ETSP_OMZ_AT15188_CsCl metaG | ecosystem: Environmental > Aquatic > Marine > Oceanic | place: Subarctic Pacific Ocean | collected 2015-01-10 | reverse complement strand
TCAGATTGATGCAGATGAAATACCACACAAAACACTAATGGATAACATACATCAAATTATTGAAATGAATGATGTTGATGTTATATTAGTTCCAAGAGTAAATACAGTAGAGGGATTGACTGGTGAACACGTTCAAAAATGGGGTTGGGTACTTGATGAAAATGGTTGGGTAAATTGGCCTGACCCACAATGGAGAATCTATAGAAATGTAGATTACATTAAGTGGGAAAACAAAGTACACGAAAATTTGGTAGGGTATAAATCAATATCAAATCTACCTATGATGCAAGAATTAGCATTACACCATCCAAAGACGATAGATAGACAAGAAAAACAAAACGAATATTACGAAACTTTATGATATTTTGGAGAACATATAATAACAAAGTTTATTCAATTGGGAATGTTGACCAATTGGGGTTTCCATTAGATGACCCATCGTATATTCCAGATGAATATTTAGATTCAGAAAACTTTGTGATTTTAAGAACTTGCTTTGGGGTTGGTGATTGGGGTATTATATCAGCTTTTCCAAGAAAGTTAAAAGAAAAATATCCTAACTGTAAAGTGTGGATACCATCTAATCAGTTATTAAGAAATATGTTTGGGAACTTAGAAAATAATTGGGGTTCTTGGGATGACCCGTTTGAGGTGGTAAATACTATTTTTGATAACAACCCATATGTAGATGGATTTATTGATTCATTCAAAGATGATGTATTTAACGACCATTATAGAATAACTGATGGTAGTGATACACCACTAATGGAAGAAATTTTAAGATTTTGGCAATTTGATGATTTTGATGATATAGAGCCTGAGTTATATTTTAGTGAAGATGAAATAAACCTTGGAAATCGTATAATCAAAGAACATTGTGATGATAAATTTGGAACACTTTTAATATCAAATAGATTTGATGGTGATGGTAGTAATTTGATTCAGAAAAAGATTGATGATTATGATTTACCTATGTTTTATTGGACTTCAAAAATGGATAGTGGTTTTAAGTTTAAAAAGGCATTAGATTTGAGACACGTAGATATACGTATTCAGTTATATATAAAAACAAAGGCTGTATTTAATGTTGGCAACCAAACCGGCGTACATGATACAATAGCTAATTATGTACCAACATATACTGTAGCTAGACCAAATATTGGTTCTAATTTGGTAAGAAGTGAAATATACATATGAAAATAGTAGTTTATACATCAATTTTTGGTGGGTATGATGAATTACATGAAAATCAATATCAAATGGATGGTGTTGATTATTTATGTTTTACAGATTCTGATATAAAATCGGATATGTGGGATATTGTGAAATGTACACCAATCTATTCAGATTCAAATAGAAATGCTAAAAAGTACAAAGTATTACCACATAGATATTTATCGGAATATGATTATTCTATCTGGATTGATGGGAATATATTGATAATTAATGATATAAGAAATTTAGTGAATAATCATAAATATCAAGTTTTCGACCACAATCAAACGGTATTAGACCCAAGAAATTGTGTATATAAGGAATATGATGCTATAATGCAATTGGGTAAACAAAATGGAGGCAATTATAAGGATAATCCTAAATTGATGTATAATCAGATTAATGGATATTTAAAAGATGGTTATCCAAAAAACAATGGACTTGCTACAAATCCAATTATATTAAGAAATCACAATGATAATGAGGTTTCAAGTTTGATGGAAGCTTGGTGGTTAGAAATTAAGTATGGTTCAAGACGTGACCAATTAAGTTTTGATTATATTGCTTGGAAACATAACTTTAAATATGCATTCTTAAATGGTGATAGTAGACGAAATGATTATTTTATTCAAACAGGAAAACACAAAGGTAAATAATGGAATTATATAAATATGAAAATTATGATGAGTATGTCAAGGCTCAGATTGAAGGTAACGTTAGAAAGATAAATAATTCGTATGTAGACCCAATTTCTTTAAATGTTCTAATTAATCAGTTATATGAAGAATATAACATCAATCCTAAAACTATTATATGTCATGGAACAAGACGTGGATTAGAACAACAGTATTTTTTAGAAAGTTATGCTACCATAGGATTATCACCAACCATCATTGGTACGGAAATAAGTCATACGGCCAATGAGTATCCAAATACAATCCAATGGGATTTTCACAATGTTAAAGATGAGTGGGTTAACTCTATTGATTTAATATATTCAAATTCATTCGACCATTCATATGACCCAACTCAATGCCTTAAATCTTGGATGTCTTGTTTATCTGATAATGGAATATGTGTATTAGAATATAGTTATGAATGTGATACTAAATGTGGTCAAACTGACCCATTCGCAGCAACTTTAGATGAATATAAAGAATTCATATCAAAAGATTATGTGATAGAAGATATCCTTTCAAGTGAGGGTTTGGATGATAGAGGTAAAACACATAGAGGTATTAGATATTTTATATTGATAAAAAATAAATAATATGGAGTCTTCATGTATTTTGGTTGGTAACGCTAATTTTAAAAAACAGTATGGTGAATTAATCAATTCGTTTGATGAAGTCGTAAGATTTAACAGGTATAGAATTAATGGTTTTGAAAAATATGTTGGAACAAAATGTACCACATGGGTTTTAAATAATAAACTAACAACGGATGGTCGTGATTTTTATAGAAAAAACATAAAGAAGCGGTTAGAAGCACATACTGAATTAAAAGAATCCATAGTGATTACCAATAAACCACATAACTTAACCATACTAAACAAAATAAAATCTAAATACGATAATTTTCAATATGTAATTGATGGATTTAATATAAATAATACAAAACCATCGACAGGATTACTAACGATTAGATATTTTTTGAAAAAATACAATATGATAAGTTTAGTTGGGTTTGATTTTGGAAAATCCAATCACTATTGGGGTAAAGAATCTGTATCAGATATTCCTGGAAATCATGGATGGTCGTTGGAATTGTCATATGTTAATAAACTTGTAGATGACAAAAAAATAAAAATATATAAATGAACAAAAATGGGTAATCGTATAGCTGTAATAACACCAATAATGCATTTAGATGGTGTTTATGAATTGATTAAAACAAAGGGTACTGTTTTTACATTAGAAAATGGTAAAAAGGGTGAAATTAGGAAATTACTTTTAGATGAAAATATAAACATCATATTTTGTAATCCAAACCAACAATCTTTTAAAATTGATAAAGATTTGTTAGAAGATACTTCGGTATGCATAATCAACTCAGCATCGACTGGATTAAACCATATTGATTTGGATTATTGTAAAAAAAACAACATTCAGATACAATGTCATAAAAACGATTTTGAACTAATTAATCAACTACCATCAACATCAGAATTAGCGTTTGGGTTACTTTTGGATTTAATGCGGAATATAACCCTATCAAATAACATTACTAAAAAAGATAAAACGTGGGATTATCTACCATTTGTAGGTCAGCAGATGAAAGATTTAAAAGTAGGTATTGTTGGTTATGGTAGGTTGGGTAAGATGATGGTGAAATACTGTAAAGCTTTTGAAGCAGATGTTTACATATATGACCCATATTCAGATGAATCTAATATAGATACATTGAATGAATTATTTGATATTTGTGATGTAATATCACTACACGTTCATGTTACTGATGAAACTAAATATATGATTGATTATAATCTACTATGTAAAAACGTTAAATATTTAGTTAATACATCTCGTGGTGAAATTGTTAAAGAAACTGATGTTATTAAAGCATTACATAATAATAAATTATGGGGTTATGGTGCTGATGTTATTGAAGATGAATTTGATAATATTTCAAAATCACCATTCTTTTATTTGGAAAATTCAAAATTAAATTGTATATTTACTCCACATATCGGTGGTATGACTATTCAAGGACAAACAAAAGCATATAAATGGAGCATAGACAAATTATGAAGATATTAGCAATAATTCCAGCTAAATTAGATTCAAAAAGACTAAAGCAAAAGAACATTAGAAATATTAATGGTAAACCGATGTTTATTCACTCAGTAGATTATGCTAGAAATAGTAAATATAATGTTGAGATAATTGTATCATCAGAGAGTAAAATTGTTGAAAATATATGTGATGATTATAATGTAAGATTTCATAAACGACCAATTGAACTATGTGGTGATGTGGAAGTGGTTGATGTATATGAGCACATAATTAATAATATTAATGAAACTTATGATATAGTGGTAGGATTACAACCAGATAACCCAAACCGAGTTAATACCTTAGATGAGTGTATTGATTATATGATTGATAATAATTATGATGATATTATTACAGTTGATGAGACATATCGTAGAAGTGGTGCTATGAGATTGTTTAAATATAAATTATTGAAAGAAGGTAAGGTTAGTTATAGAATTGGTTGTGTAAAAGAAACAGCTACCGATATCCATACGGAACGTGATTTACAACGAGTTAAACATTATTATAAATGAATGAATATATTGAGTCATTAAAACATCAAGGTAAGTTAAATATTTCAATTGACCCAAATGAAACATTTAATTGGAATTACTTTAAAATTGCCGGCCCATGTTCTGTTGAGGGTGAATCTATTATTGATATAGCTAAATCTATTAAGGAATGTGGTGCTGATGCATTAAGGGCAGGTGCATATAAACCTTGTACATTTCCGATTACAAAAGATACAAATGGGTGGAAAGAGGGCTTACGTAGAGAGGGTTTGGAATTATTGAAATTAGCTAAAAAAGAATCTGGATTACCAATTGTTACCGAAGTGATGGATGCACGTATGATTGATACGGTTGGTGAAGTTGCAGATGTATTTCAAATTGGAACTCGTAATTTTCAAAATTATACTTTACTTGATGAACTTGGTAGACAGAGTATTCCAGTATTACTAAAAAGGGGAACTTGGGCTACTTTAGATGAAATACTTGGTGCAGTTGAACGTATTTTGATTGGTGGTAATTCTAATGTAGCAATTTGTTTAAGAGGTGTTGTAGGGATGCCATCATATCGACATATATTTCCAACGATTCGATGGGCGCCTGATTTAATGATGATACCCGCTATAAAGAAATTTACAAATATTCCAATAATATACGACCCCAGTCATTCTACTGGTTATCGTGATTTTGTAGAACCTGTTTCAAACGCGGCATTATCCATAGGAGCTGATGGGTTGATTATAGAATCACACCCAAATCCAGATATGTCAATAAGTGATTCAGCACAGGCAATTAATTATGCAACTTTAAAGAAAATATTTTTATGATAAGTGTTATAATTAGAAATCGTAATGAATTTGAATATATAGGGTTCGCATTACAATCGGTATGTGATTACATCCCAAACGCTGAAGTTATTGTTGTTGATAATAATTCAACTGATAATTCATTGGATGTCGTTAAAATGTTTAATACCAGATTGAATATAACAGTTGTACGTATTGATAACTACACTCCTGGTAAATCAATAAATAAAGCCGTAACTATGTGTACTAATGATATTATATTAATACTATCAGCACATTCACAAATTACAAAAATGGATATGGGTTATGTGTTTGATAAATTATCCAAACATTCAGCGGTATTTGGTAATCAAACGCCAATATATTTGGGAAAGAAGATTTCAAAAAGATATATATGGTCGCATTTTATAGATAAAGATGTTGTTAATATGTGGTCTGATATTGAAAATAGACCGTTTCTACACAACGCATTTTGTTTTTACAACAAAAAAGATTTAGTAGAAACACCATTTGATGAATCAGTATCAACTAAAGAAGATAGATATTGGGCTGTTAATATTTTAAATAACAAAAAATCATATTTGTATACTCCAAATATCGAAGTGAATCATTACTATACGATAAATGGGGCTACTTGGAAAGGAATCGGTTAATTATGGAAAATTACAAAGAAAATAGACCTTGGGGTAATTTTGAGAACTTATTAGATGACACATATTGTAAGGTAAAGAAAATTGTTATTCATCCAGAACAAGCACCAAGTTATCAGTATCACTTTAAAAGGTCTGAAGTATGGGTGGTTGTAAAGGGTGTTGGTGAGTTAAAACTTAATGATGTAATCTATAAAGTATCATCAGGTGATGTACTTGAAATACCATTAGAAGCTAAGCATCAAATAAAAAATACAGGTAAAGATGATTTAGTGTTTATTGAAGTTCAATTAGGCACGTATTTTGGAGAAGATGATATCGTTAGAATAGAAGATAACTATGGTAGAATATAAGGTACTAATAACGACAAGTGGTATAGGTAGTAGATTGGGTAAGCTAACCAACTATACAAATAAATGTTTGGTTAGAGTTGGTGATATTCCTGCAATATCTCATATTATAGAAAGTTATCCAAAGGAAACTAATTTTGTAATAACATTGGGGCATTATGGTGATTATGTTAAGCAATTTTTAGAATTAACATATAATCATATTAATTTTACGTTTGTTTATGTAGATGTGTATGAGGGTGTGGGCAGTAGTTTAGGATACTCTATACTTAAAGCTAAATCTGAATTACAATGTCCTTTTATATTTCATGCTAGCGATACCATATTACCCAATTTAGAAATACCTGATATGAGTTCCAATTGGTGTATTGGAGCATACAAATCCGAAACATCACAATATAGAACTTTAAAAATAAGTGGTGATAAAATTGATGCTATAAATGAAAAAGGTGAAATTAACTTCGATTATCCTTATGTTGGTGTATGTGGTATTAAGGATTACGATTTGTTTTGGGGTTGTTTAGAAAAACTAGATAATAATCATAGCTTATCAGATGTACACGTTATAAATAAAATGCTAAACGTGGTTGAATTTAAATTTTACGAAGCTGATATTTGGTTGGATATTGGTAATACTAATGAATTAAACAATTCAAGAAATTACTTTGGCCAAACCATTGATGTTTTAGATAAAGAGAATGAATCCATTTTCTTCTTTGAAGAGTTTGTGGTAAAGTTCTTTTCAGATACTATTGTAAATAAAAATAGAGTACGTAGAGCTAATTTGCTAAATAATTTAGTTCCTAAAATATTGGGTAGTAAATCTAACTTTTATAAATATGAAAAGGTAAAAGGTAAGTTGTTTTCAAAATCAGTAAATACGAAAACTTTTTATGAATTTTTAAATTGGGCAAAAAACTCCTTATGGGTTGGTAGTAATTTAGAATCATCTATAAAATTTAAAAATTTATGTTATGATTTCTATATCAACAAAACAATAAAGCGTGTTAATCAGTATTTGGATGGTAAATGTGATTCTATACAAATCATAAATGGTATTGAAGTTCAACCAATACATGCCATCATAAATTCATTAGATGTAGATTGGTTAACTAATGGGATACCATCACAATTTCATGGTGATTTTATTTTAGATAACATCATACAAACTGATGATGGTTACACCTTAATAGACTGGCGACAAGATTTTGGTGGTGATTTAGAATTAGGTGATGTTTATTATGACTTAGCTAAGTTAAATCATAATTTAGTGGTAAATCATAAAATAGTTTCAAATGGTAATTTTAACTCAGATATAGATGACTGTTATATATTATGTAATTCTAAATTGGTTGAGTGTATAGATGTGTTTAATAAATTCATATCTGAAAATGGGTATGACTTAAAAAAGGTAAAAATATTAACAGGTATTATATGGATTAATATGGCACCTTTACATGAATATCCGTTTAACAAATTTCTGTTTAACTATGGTAAATATATTTTGACTAAAGAACTACAGTTATGAATGATGTAAAATATTTTATAGGCCCCATGACTAAAAATGTTGTAGATGCTGTATTAGAATTTTCAGTAGATAATGAAAATATTTTTGGATTTATACCATCACGTAGACAAGTGGAATATAATGGTGGATATGTAAATAATTGGAACACTAAGCAGTTTTATGAATATGTTAATGGTAGAGTCTTAATAGAACGTGACCATAGTGGGCCGAATCAAGGTTATATAGTTGATGATGGGTTTGATTCATTAGTTGAAGATTGTAAATATTTAGATTGTATTCATATAGACCCTTGGAAACGTTACCCGAATTATGTAGATGGGTTGAATTGGACTATCAAAATGATTAAGTTTTGTAACAGTTTAAATAAATCTATAAAATTTGAAGTGGGAACTGAACAATCAATTAGAGAATTTACCGCTAGTGAATTGGATATGTTGATGCATTCATTGAAAGATGGGTTAAGTTCTGATGAATTTTCAAAAATACAATATTTAGTTATTCAAAGTGGAACATCTTTAAAGGGTAATAACAATACAGGTGAATATGATTCGGATAAATTGTTGGATATGATACGAGTCTGTAGAAAGTATAACGTAACATCTAAAGAACATAATGGTGATTATATACCTGTAGAACTTATACATAATAAAATGAAATTGGGTTTAGATTCTATAAATATAGCTCCTGAATTTGGATTAATCGAAACTATTTCGTATATTGATTATGGTATAGATATTGATAAATTTTGGAAAATTTGTTATGATTCTAAACGATGGGTTAAGTGGGTGGATGATGATTTCAATCCAATGATTCGGAAAATGGATTTAATTAAAATATGCGGTCATTATGTTTTTTCAAATCCAGAGTTTCAATCTATAAAACCAAATATTGATAATATTGTTAAAAACAACATAAAACAAAAGTTATATGAATTATACAGATGTTAGACCTGCTACTATATTTTGTGATATAGATGGTACTTTAGTAAAACATGGTAATCCAACAGAAACTCAATTACCAACATATGAAATGAAACTTCTTGATGGTACACTTGATAAATTATTAGAATGGGATAAGATGGGTTATAAAATTATACTAACTACTGGCAGAAAAGAAAGTCAACGTAAAGTTACAGAACTTCAATTAAGTAAAGTTGGTATTATATACGACCAATTAATTATGGGTATTGGTGGTGGTATACGATATATAATAAATGATAGAAAACCAAATAGTAATATTGATTATGCACATGCCATAAACATTAATAGAAATTGTGGTATTAAAAATATAGAGTTATGAAAATTGCATTGTGTTTATATGGTTTAATTGGTTCAAAGTATACAGGTAAGTCATATGATAAATTGGGTGGTGAGGATGAAGTTCTTACCGCATGTTATGAATCATTTTATAACAATTTAATATGTAACGGTAATGTTGATGTTTTTTTTCATACATGGGATGTTAATTTTGAAGAAAAACTCGTATCTAAATACAAACCTAAACTACATAAAGTAGAACCACAGATAGTTTTTAAAGATGTGGTTAGGGGTGACCACAATAGAGTACAAGCACATTACAGTAGATGGTATAGTACACAACAAGTAAATAATTTGAAACAACAGTATGAATCTGAAAATGGATTTAAATATGATATGGTAATAATGAGTCGTTTTGATATGATTTGGACTACTCCAATAAAAATTGATAATTATAATTCAGATATTTTTTATATACCAAAAACATCAAAACGTGGAAAACCTTGGGGATGGCCACATAATAATTTAAATGAAATAGGTGATTTATGGTACATAAGTGGTAGTGATAATATGGATAAATTTACTATGTTATATGATAAAATTAATGATTATATGAAGAATGGATGTCCACGATGGAATGGTATATCAAATCATATGTTAGCTAAGTATCACTTACAAAAATTATCTCTGTTACCACATAAAGTTGAATTCGCGTTTGATGATATGAGAAACAACATTGGAGATTTCCTATTATATAGAAGCTTTATAAAAATGAAAAAATGAGAGTATTAGTTACAGGTGGTGCAGGATTCGTAGGCACCAATTTAATAAAAAGACTACTAAAAGATGGTCATCAAGTAATATCAATTGATAATTATTCAACGGGTAAACGAGAAAATGAACAAGATGGGTGTATCTACTACAATATAGATATAACAAATCTAATGCCAGCAG
>Ga0098043_1001042_pt1 | contig 10028 bp, 14 predicted proteins | sample 9B_taG_FD_92581 | JGI IMG/M metagenome (GOLD analysis project Ga0098043, IMG submission 92581) | Marine viral communities from the Subarctic Pacific Ocean - 9B_ETSP_OMZ_AT15188_CsCl metaG | ecosystem: Environmental > Aquatic > Marine > Oceanic | place: Subarctic Pacific Ocean | collected 2015-01-10 | reverse complement strand
TCCCTACACAACTTATCATAGTGTTGTTTAGCTGAAGTAAAACTGTTGAAATTAAAAAAGGTTCTACGACCATGAACACCGCGACGTACTTTGTGCCAACCGTCATAGTCTTTACGCCTTTCCATATGTACTGAATAGTAAGTATTGTCCCCTTGCTTGCTACTGTCAAGTATAACAATGTTATATTTAAAAGTAGCCACATCAGCAACGGGCTCGTTGTAAGTATTGTATTTAACCATCATAACTCCTTTCTTGAGTAATAGTTTATGTTATAAAATTATAGTATACACCCAATATAGTCGGTGTACAAATCTTTTGTTATCTGGTGGAAGAGACCTTGCTAAAAATTAAGGAGAAGTTAGCCAGAGCTCTTCCTCGTATTACTTTAGTTCTTTTGATACTAGGTGCGCGATCACATTAGTGAGCGGCATGGGAAAGCCGACTTCTTTGGCTATCTTTTTCTGCACTTTTCTTAAAAGGTTGTACGTTTTCGTTGGTAATACAACGGATTTCCTTGTTGGTGCTTTTTCCAATTTGTTTGTCCTTTCTACGTTTAGTTTTCAAAACAAAACCTTCTTTCATAAGATCCCACAGTTTACATTCTACGTCAAACTTATTAGGCTTTTTATCAAAAGAAAGTTCAATATTTATTACATACTTCGTCATCTTTTGCCCCCCTTAATTACAGTATACAGTCAATATACGGTTAGTACAAGTCCTATTTAATCTTTGCTCCAGCGAACACCATAGATCGTGTTGCATCCAGCACAGGCAAGAGCTCTTGAATCATCATCAATAATAAAGAAATGAGTAGAGCCGCACAAATTACATGATTTTATATTTACCACCTCTGATTCATTGACCTCTCTCGTCGGAGTCGGGAAGAGTGGTACTACGTTTCCTGTAGCATAAACTGTGGGGTTTTTCTTTTTTTCCATGTTGCAAACCTTTTTTTATCGTTAATATAATAAGTCTTATACCCTTCAATAACATCGTAGTGTTTGTACTCATCAGGCATTGCCTGATAAGGTTTTGTAAAACCTCTTGCTGTTAATTGTATAGGAGGTAGTCGTAAAATTGCAAGTATTCTTTCGCAGGAATGTACTTTGTCATAACGGTGTGTAAACTCTTTACAGAGTGCAATACCTAACTTCCAAAGCCAAATATAATTTTCCACAGTTTGTCCAGCCCAAAGAGTGCATGGATGCTTTTGGTGAACAGGTAAGTATGGTCCATCGTTACTGTATCGCCAGTGAACGGTGCTTAACATCTGCGTAGTTTCTAATGGCATCTTTACAACGTGCTTGTCGCAATGGTATTCTGCGCAAGTTTGGTGTTGCCAGTCGAGTATAAAAATATTCATACTACCATTATAAATAATAACTATTCTCCTGACTGTAACTATTTATTCGTTTGTTATCGGAAATCTCAAAAGGTATTGCCATTCATCTTTTTCACAATCATATCGATGTATAATACTTGCTATGTCTTTTTCAAAAGTTAAAACTTCAGCCCATTTAATGGAACAATATCTAGCTATGTTGTGTTTATCTTCAAACCATTTATCCGTTTCTTTTTTCTTTGTAGCTATAATATGCCATTCCCCTTGTATATCTGGGTTTTCATGCTTTAAGTAGATAGAGGTTTTACTTTCCAATTTGTTCTCCCTGTGCTAACATAATTGATTCACCTTTAGTTTCTTCGTTTCTACGCAACCACCCTTTTCCAAATGTATCAAAGTGTTTTAATCCTTTATAAAAAGTTTCACGTTTTTCTGTTATCTTTTCTATCATAGAAGCTGTATAACTATCTTGTAAAAAAGACTGACAAGCCTCTAAAGTTTTATCGCCAATATATCCATCTTCTGCCACACCAACTATGTTTTGTAATATTCTAGCTGGTCGTTTAAAACCACTATTTACTGCCCAATCAAATATACACAAATCTAATCCTGCTGGTAAATTATCACCCTTTACACGATCCCAATAATTGTTTTTATAAATACCTTTTACGTGTTCATCTGGTATATTTTTTAGTTCATCAACAGTAGCTTTTCTACCTAAATATCCACTATATGTTGTCAGTGTTATTCCTTTATTAGTAGCACCTCCAGGATCTTCTGGGTGGTCCACAAACCCACCTTCATGATGTAAAATTAATTTTAAACTTTTTTCAAAATTATCTTGCATTGGCTAACTCCTCTAAAATAGTTTTAACTGGTTCATACTCATCGCAGTTGGCAAAATTATCTTTTAAATAATTTACTCCATTCATATAAACTTCAAACGCTAGTTCATTACCCATTTGTAATTGCCTCTTGCAATGTAAAACTAATTCTAACATATCAGCCATTTTTACAATATTCTTTTCTTCTCCAGAAAGTTGTTTAAACATTATAGGTACATCAATTAAAGTTTCATATTTCATTTCCGCTTGTTTGTAGGCTTCAGCAAGTTTTGGGTAGTTCCATTTAGTTGTGGCTGGTAGATCACCTAATTCACTCTCTGCCACATCATGATACAGTATGTATAGTATAGCTTCTCTACTTATATCAGGCCATAAAGTTGTAGCAATAGTAAGAACTCTACACGTATGGTCTGCTACCGTTTGTCCATGCGATATTTCTGGACGTGTGTGGTATCGTAATACGTGACCACCTTGTAATCGTTTACGTAATTTTCCTATCATCTTCCATACTCCAATAATAATTCTTCACCTTTTTTTATTTTACGTGAAGTATACACATTGTAAATTAAATAATCATCCCAATCTTGGGTAATAACTAAATGACAATTAGAATTTTCTGAATGATTTAAAAAACCACCGATCGGTGTTCTAATATATCCTACAATCATAGGAACTTTTATATGAGTAGAACCAAGATCTACTTCTTTATCTATATTTTCTTTGGCAAAAATACCATGACCATGTATATCACTTTTTTTAATTTCTACCTCTTCCGGTAAAGGATTATAATAAAATCTGTTATATTTTATCTTCATCTTGTTCACTTTTATAATATACTAAAACAAACGCTCCACAATTAGGACAACTTAAATTTGTAACTATATCGTGTTCTTCATCTTCCTCACAGTCATGATCACCACCCCAAATTAATTCAGTTCCACAATGCCAACAATTCATTTTATTTCCCCCCAATTATTCCCTACTTCAACATCAACAATACTTGGCACTTCTAAATCTACACAAGTTTCCATTACTTCTTTTATTTTTTGTTGTTGCTTTTCATCTTCAACACTTATATCTAATTCATCATGTACTTGGATCATAGGCAGTATACCTTCTTTATATAATGCAACCATCGCTGCTTTAGTTTGATCAGCCGCAGAACCTTGTATCAATTTGTTAAGTGCTTTGTATGTGAATGCACGACGTATAGCTGGTCCATGTTCAGCAAATGCTTCATCATGGGTCATAGGTTTCCAACTGCCATACTTCGCTGGCTCCCATTTATCAAACCTACAACGTCTACCTAGCAAGGTACGTATAGAACCTTTTTGTGAAGAACGGTTCGTAGCAAACTCTGCAAGTTGGTTTACGAATGGGACTTTAGCATGATATTCTTTAAACAATCCTTTTGCTTCATCAAGTTCTAAACCAAGTGTGTTAGCTAACTTATTCTTACCCATACCATAGAACAAACCCAAGTTGATATCTTTAGCTTGTTTTCTTGGAACTCCAACAATATCTGCAGCCATTTGGTGAAAGTCTGTACGTGCATCTTTTTGGTACTGCTCAGAAAACGCTTCTGCGCCCCTAAAACCCATCAACTTTGCATAGTGTACAACAAGGCGTGGTTCTTGGCTGGAGTAGTCGAACGTACCCCATTTACAATCTTTTTCTGGTATAAATAAACTTCTTATAAGTGGTCCAAGTTCTGCATGACGTGCTGGAATTTGTTGTAAGTTTGGACTACTATAACTAAATCTACCTGTAACTGTACCACCTTCATCACTGCGGAGTGGGTGCAGTTCAGCGTGTATACGCCCAGAGTTTTGGTGTTTTAAAATAGTGTCTACAAAAGTTGTTCTAGCTTTATTGTATTCTCTTGCTTGCACAACTTTCTGTGGTATTGCGTGTGGGTGATTAGATAAAAAGTGTTTAGTAAAACTCGGTGCTTGTGTTTTTTCTGTACGATCATAATGTAATTTCAATGAATCAAAAACTTTAGCAACACTATCAGCCGCCCAAATTTCTACGTCTATATTTGTAGCTTTTTTAATTTCTGCTAATAATTCTTGTTCTTTTTTTAACAAGTTTTGTTTTAAAACTTCTGCCTTGTTTAAATCTACGCGCACACCTTTTTCACGCATAGGTATAATCATTTGCAATACATCTGTTTCTAATTTAAAAATACTTTCTATATCTTCTTTAACAATTAATCTTTGAAAAGTTTTCCACAACTGTAAAGTTAAACTTGCATCTTGTTCTGCATACTCACCTACAAAATGTGCAGGGAGTTTATACATTTCGCTTTTAGCATTTACACCAAAGGAGTTCGCAGCTTCACGTAATTCTTTTTCAGATTTTCTACTTTGCAAATAATCCCTAGCAAGTGCGTTTAAAGAATAACTAAAACGGTTTTCATCAAGTAATGGAGCAGCAACCATTGTATCAATAATCCTACCCTTAACTCGTACTCCTTCAGCTATTAGCCACCCAACATCATAAGGTGCGTTATGAAATATATAGTTTCTAGGTTTAGAAACCACATCACGTAACCAACCAAGTGTCATTTCTACATCTAGGTTTGGTCCAATTTCATGACGAATGGGAAAGTACCACTGATCGTTATCAACTGCTACTGCTATACCTATAACGTGTCCATCTTTACGAGGCCAACCAGAACCAAGTGTAGTTAAGTTGTTGTCCCTTGTTTCAAGGTCAATGGCAATTTGGTCGTACGCACTAAGATCAGGATATTCATCTGGCATTACCCATTCTGTTTGTGGTTGGAAAAAAGGTATTTGCATTAGCTTTTTACCACCATCGGTATTTTGCATACGGGACATTGAGGCCATTTGTTTTTTACATTCCTAAAAGTTACAGTTTTTTGTAGTGAACACTTTGGGCATACTGCTAGTTTTTTCTCATCTAGTTTTCCATTCGTCTGTTTGGTTGAGTAAGAATTTTTCGTCATCATAATTTGGCTTGTCATCATCTTCAGTTATCTCCGCTTCTACTAATAATAAATACCTTCGTAAGTCACGTATGTCATCTATGATACCTTCATCACGTTTATCTTTAGCAGATGCTTTAAATATGTTGAAGTTGTGTTCATTTACTTGTTTTTCTAACCTGTCCCATTTGCGAGCAAGCATCATGAATGCACCAACACCTCCTCGTTTTTTCCAACTGTCGCCATAGCTTTGTTCTGCTTCATGCAACTTTTGTGCATCTTGTTTAGCTATCTTTCTTACTTTATATATTGTTGGACTGATGTCCTCTTTGCAAGTCTTTTTTGTCATTTTTTTCTCCTTTCTAACCATTCAAGACAGGCTAACCTCCATGCTCTATCTTCTATGCAATCAACAACTGCTAGAGCTTCATCTAATAATTTTTGTTTCCAACATCTCCACGCAAAGCGTATTGGTGATGCTGTTTTAATTAAATACTTATTTTTATATTTTTCTGCTTTTTCTCTTTGGTCTTCTGCAATCCATTCTGTTTCATCCATTAACATCCAAGTATGTAACTCTCTGTTAAATGTTTTAGCGTCATTAATTAAAAAAGGTGAACTGTAAGATAAACCATCTGCACCAATAGTTAAGTATGGTTCATAATCAGCATCTGTAATTATAGGTTTTACTTTTTCAAACACATCTTTGTAAACGTGTAAGTTATTACTGAATTGATAGTATTTACCTACACCAAATCCACACATCTGCGCAACGTATTCTTGTAAGTAAGACATATGAACAGCGTTAGCACCATATGCTCCCCATACTAAATCATTACTACGATTTACTACGGTCATATCTAAACTTTTTAGTTCTGAGTGAAAAACTTTTCTGGCACTAAAATAGATTTGTGTATTACAGGGATAATCTTTACCATCATTAGTTACTACTAAATCAGTAACAGGATCCCACATACTTAACACACACCTTCTATCGTTGTTATATGTTTTTAATCTATGAATAATTATTTCTAATTGATCAAACCAATGTTTTTTCCAACGGAAACCATACGCACCATGAAACGTAATACCATCATCACTATAAGTATTTATACGACCATTGTATTCCGATATCCATTGCACATCATTTCTACCATCTAACATCCATAAAGATTCTAACATATGGAAAAATGGGTTGGCATCTCGTTCAGGATAAAATAAAACACGTTCTCTTGGATGAGTGTATTCTGTACAAACTGGATATGGAAACTCTAAAGCATCTCCATTTCTAGTTTCAACAGTTACACCACAACTGTCAATTGCTTGCAATCCATTATGTAGTGCCTCACTTACTCCCCTTGCATATATATGTAACATAATTGACTCCTTTCTATGGTTTATAAGTTAAAATAAGGTAGTTTGCCCCCTAATAACACTTTGAGTGCCTCGAGTGGCGTTTATATGGCTTTTTATACCAAAAAACCCTAAATTTTTATTACATTTAGCAATAATTTCATCATTTAGCTGTCCTATGGGGCAACTTTGCAATACATTGGTCCCTGTAATTAAATTTATGTATTGGTCAGCTATAGTTTTCATATCAAATTTTTCTACTAACATTTCCCAATTATTGTTTTGTATCTTACTTAAAGTAGTTGGACTGTTTAGTGCATGATCTATTCGTGTTGCATATATACTAGAATCTTCTTTTGGTAAGATTGGTATGTAATTTATATTCGGTTTAAAATATACGCTGTTAGACATACCTAATTCTGTAGCCATAGGAACAGCACCCATGATCATAGCTTCAATAGTTGTTCTATTAAAATGCGCTCCATGCTTTGCATACTTTACTGACCAGCTTGAATCTATTTGTAATTTAGTGTGTTGAAGTCTTTCTATAACTTTATCGTGTGGTACAACTCCAATATAATTCATTCCAGCATTTAAAGCGTTGTCCCATATACGTGTACCATTTTCAAAATACTTTGGCTTGCATTTATCTTTGCTTGTCATGTATCTATATTCTATTCCTGCACCACCCACTACTTTAGGTTCTGTGTTTTTCATTCTTGGTATAGCTTTTATAAGTTCGTCTACCCTTTTCCAACCTTTAAATACTTGTACTGCCATAAACCCCGATCTGTTTCCTGTATTAGGTTCACCTATAGTAGAAAAATCAAAAGGGTTAAATATCATAGTTCTTGGTATTGGTATATTTTTTGCTGAATGAAAAGCTGCTTCGTGTACACAAGCAAGAGCATGAATTTTGTCTTGTAAGTATGCTAGGTGTGGATACAAGTCTGGTAAATTACCATCATGTATAATAGCAATGTTTTTTGTGTTGTTATCATATAGTTCAACCCATTCACTTACATTAGTGTTTTGTTTATTCAATGTAGGTATTGGTATCTGCCATATAACTGCATCATACGTGCTACTTTTATCTATGAATTTTTGTCTTTGGTAATCGTTTAAATAGTTTACTTTAGGTAATCCATACCAACCTTTAAATTGGTGATGTTGATATCCTGTGCCTCCTTCCAATACACTATACTGATCTATGTCTTTTGGTACAGGCGAAGGTCTTACAATATTACTACTAGGTGATAACTTTACTATATCTACTTGTACGCCTAATTGTTTAAGACCTTTAACTAAATACTCTGTATGGTTTATAATACCACCGTAGTCTTGTATATCAAATAAAGTTATAAGTATTTTCACTGCACACCTCCAATAGGAATATGTTTTAAGCCATCTAAATAAGGATTGTATCTACTTCTGGGTGTACCTTCTTTATTAAGTATTCTTTGGTATTTATCAAATTCACATAAGCTGTGTTCTATAGTACGCATATCAACATCTTTTACAGGTACGTGAGGTTTTAAGTAAGTGTGTTTCTTACTTAATAAGTCTTTCATTTCTTCGTTTGCCTTTTCCTGTTTAATGCTTTTCGTAAGTTCGCGCCCAAATATTCTGTTGAGTCCTCTTTTGGCTCCTGGTCCTGCGTTTGCCCAACTAAAACGGTCTTTTGCCTTGTCCAATACAGGCGTGTAATTGAGGTCGGTAATGACTTCGTAAGACATAAACCCTCCGCCTCCCCATCCCAAGTAGTTACCCATCGCCATGTGTAATTTTTGCAACGACTGTGTCTCTTCGGCCACCTTCGCCAACGCTTCTTGTTCTTCCCAGATGGGCGTGAGGAACGAATCAACTACTACCTCCGATTTTGGTTTTTTAATTCCTTGATTAGTAATTATGTATGCTCCAGTAAAAGTTCGCAACTTATTCTTCAACCTATCTTCTATAACTTCTTTAGTATAAGTAGGATTAAACTTATCCACCCAACCATGTTGATTAGCAAATTCTGTAGTACCTACCATTCTAAATAAACAACAGTTGAATATTATTTGACCATGCGGTTTGTTATGATTTGGGTTTGTCCAATTATCGCGCATCCATATAGTTACACGATCGTTTTCCCTAAATGGGTTTGTAAATTTGTATTGATTAAATATAGGATCTTCTGTCCAAGGAGGATTAAGTTTTCTTACCCTATGTAAATAAATTTCATGTCGGTCGTTTATCCAATTAAAAAAGTTTTCTATCATTGTTTCACCACTTTAATTATTTTGTTTGCTATCGCTATACGCACATCTCTCATACCTCCTGGAGGAATAAGTTCTTTGTCATGACGTAATGTATGTAAAGCATCTGCTACTGTATACACCTTGTTTTTTATTCTTGCTTCAAAACAATCACGCAATACAGCAGAAAGGTTTTTGTACCGAGTACTACCTTTTCTAACATTTGGTTCAGGTAACAAAGAAACAACTTTATCAGTTAAATCTATTTGTATTTCACCAGAAAGTATTGGGTGTGGTGGTACATTATAAAATTGAGCATGGGCAACAACATACTCATGTAGTTGAAGTATAGGACTAATGTTTTTTGATAACTCGTTTGTTATGTTAAAAGTTTTGCAAACTCTTCGTAACCCATCAGGTGAAAAGTTTTCCATAAGTTGTGTAGGTGCGTCACCATTATACACTACACTTCCAGGAACTATTACATCGCAGTCCTTCATATCTTTCATTGCTTTAAACTTGTAAATTTTTTCTTTAGTAATAACATAGTACATAATTATTCCCTATAATTAAAATGGTAGTGTTTAAATATTAATATCTAAACACTACCCTGACTACTACTAATTTGTCAGCTACGCTACTTTAGCATATTCAATAGCTTTGTCAAATGCTTTACGTTTTGAAAGCGCTCCGCTACCAAACCATGCTGAATGTAAGGAATTACCTTCAAGCATAGAACGTTTGTGGTGGTCAACTATATAAGTAACACCATTCAATGCACCCCACCAAGTTCCTTTTGCAGAAGCTAGGTTTGCTCCTGGAGATCGGTCAATTGCATCGTATACCATACTTGCAGTTTTATTAAACTCTTCATGAAGTTGTGGTAAGGCTTTCATGTCTGGTGCTTTACCTCTTTCAATTAAAAGTTTTGGTTGGCATAACTCTGCAACAAAGTTTTGCACTTCATTATGCTTTGCTTTTTTAGAAGCTAAAAAGTCTGCTTGTTCTTTAAACTGTTCAGCATTTTGCATACTCAACCCAAGTGCTTGCTCAGCTGCAGACTTAACCTCTTCATCAAACATTTGTAAATGCAACACTCTAAACTTCTGCCCACCACCAGCGAGTGACATAGTAAGTGTATTGTTACACACCACTCTTATAGGGGTAAACATAATAGTCATTGCTTTACCAACTTGATGACTGTTATTTAATAGTAAGTAAGAACTAATATCATCTTTAGTACCACCTACTCCAAAACTGTGGTTTAGTTTTGCAAGACACCATATATCTTTGCCTTG
>Ga0098043_1001041_pt1 | contig 10037 bp, 14 predicted proteins | sample 9B_taG_FD_92581 | JGI IMG/M metagenome (GOLD analysis project Ga0098043, IMG submission 92581) | Marine viral communities from the Subarctic Pacific Ocean - 9B_ETSP_OMZ_AT15188_CsCl metaG | ecosystem: Environmental > Aquatic > Marine > Oceanic | place: Subarctic Pacific Ocean | collected 2015-01-10 | reverse complement strand
CCGAAGGCAATAACGAAAGAATGCACTTGAACGGTGTCTATGGTTCAGTCCGAAAGGCGGCCAAAGTGTTCACGGAACGAATCAACAGTGAACTGAGAGAAATTGTCCGAGAAACCGACCGAAACTATGGCGATGAATACATCCACAAAGTCGTTGAAGAAAACAAGGAATTGATGACAGCATACTCGATGACTCAAACAACTATTGAATGGCGATGCTGGAACGGCGGCGAAAGAGTCCAAAGAACCGCTATTGCCCCTCAAGTGAAGCAAGCCGCAGTGATGGCCCACCTGAAAGTCTATGACGGCCTTAACTTCATCCTCATCCCCTATGAGTATCAAGGACATGGTGAATGGGATGACGACAACAGCATCTCGATGAACAAAGAGGTGGTTGAATGAGCGCAGGTGTCGTTGGTTCAATTCACTTTCAATGTGGTTCGATGGGTTGCAGTGAAATCTTCGCTGTCCCTGCCAAGGAATACCTCTCGATGAGGGAATGGAGAGTCATGCAGGCCGATACTCTCAATGAGGCTATCCAAGCAACAGCCAGTGGTGGTGCAATATGCCGTCACTGCTGGATGGATGAATGCAAGCGCATCAACAATCATGCCCTTGAGAACCGCCACAAGTCCTTCGATTCAATCCGAGCAACATGGGGCCGCCTTTCTGCCGACTGGCATGAATTTTGGCTCTCTACGGTGCAAGGAACGACCAATGGAGGACAAACCCTATCCGACATCAAGGACATCCCGTTCTTGCTCGATGACCTTGCTGTTACTGCTGTTGCCGAGGTTGTTCCTTTCCCTGAATTGATTGACCCCGACATTGACACTATGTTGGAGGACATGAAATGCAATGTCTTTGCTTTCACGAAACCAACCGAGGATATGCAATTCTTCAACACATGGTATGTCGAAGTCAAGAACGACCCCGAAACGGTGCTTAAGGACATGATTCGGAACATTCGCTACATCTCCCACAGCAACCAATACTTTGTCCGTTGCTGGATTGCTCTACTTCATCCAAACATGAAGAACAGCGATGATGTTGAGAGCAACATGGAGCATTTGTTGAAGGAGGTGGCTGAATGAGTCCAGTTCCTCGTCTAATATCCGAAGTCATCAACCGTCAAACGGGAACGCTCATTCAGGTCGATTTCGGCCTCAATGAAGCAGGTTACTATCAAGCGACCTGCTATGGCAAGCATGATGCTCAAGGAGCGCATGTAGGCCGTTCTCATGGGTTCTGTGTCAATGCTGATACTCTCAAGGCCATCAAGCACATCGCTACCGACCCTTTGGGTTGGTGCGAGGAATGCCAGCGAACACATGCCATCAAGACCGGCGAATACACCAAAGAGGACTTTGCCGAAGACTACATGGATTTCGGCGTGACCGACTTTGAGATTGAGCAGGCTTTCAAGTTCTTTTCAATGGGCGTTGCTTTCGGTAAGGAGGTGGCTGAATGAGCGTCACTAAGGAGGTTCTCGATACCTACTCCGTTGAATTGTTCGATGACGAACCCAGCGTGAAGGAATGGATTGTCTATGACGGTCAAGACGAGGATATTGTCGGCATTCAAGCGCACTACAATGTGACCTCAAATTATCATCATGGCTTCATGTCAAACGACCGTCGCACCGGCCCTGTAAGGGAATGGGACTTCGACTTTCACCTTGGCATACACACCGATTCTGAATTGATTGATTCGATTGAACGCCAACACGACCAGCCTCATTTCAAGACTATCCGTTCCGCTTTCAAGTGGGCTGTGATGGTGTTTGAGGAATACAAGGCGGCAAAGGCTCTCAAGGACAAGGAATATGCCAAAGCGAACAATCTACACCGCAGGGTCGATGTATGCCACTGTGGGCGGCTTCTCGCTTCACATGACAACGATTCTTTCCGAGTCTGTATGATTCAATTGCATGAAGCAGGTATTCCGAGCCATGAGCATGATGATTTGGTCGAGGTGGTTGAATGAGTCAATTCTTGGATTCTCACATCATCGAGTCAATCAAGGCTCAATTCGACGGCCATGCAAAGGCTCTACAACCCACCTGTGGCGACGAAGAAACACATTGGGCAGTTCCTATCCATCCCGACCTTGTTCCTTGGTCTGTGGGCGAGCAATTGGATGTTCTACATGATTTCGCTACCGACCTTGAAGCATGGAGGAACGGGAAAGTCAATCGTGGCCCTCGTATTGTCATCAATGCTGTGGCAGGCAGTGGTAAGACCACTGTTCTTCAAGCGATGCTGGTTATCTGTTGCCGAATCGCACCTGAAATGCACACCGTTGCATCAGCATTCAACAAAGCCATATCCAAATTGCTCAAGGCGATTCTCAATGCTTTGAAGAAGGAATGTGGCTTCTTTGGTGCTACCATTATCGGTGGCTCAAATGGTGTTCAAGCGGCAGGTCGTCGTTTGATATTCGATGAAGCAAAGCGACACGGATTCGACATTGATTTCCCCAGTGGTGGCGACAGGGTTCAACGGTTCTGTCGAATCATCATTCAAGAAATGCTTGTCAATGATGCCGCTACTGTGGCGAAGTCGAAGAAGGAGATTACCCGCCTTGTCAATGCTCGATTAACTGGCCTGCAAGACGCTGTGGATACCAAATACAACCATTCGGTGTATTATCGACTCGCTGGCGGTCAAGGACTCAAAGCGATTGTCACAGCCCTCATGGATTATGCCATCAATCCAAGCGATGATGAAGAAGCCGACTTGGTTCTCATCAGTGAATTGTTGGCAAAGGTCGGTTCAGATCTTGGACTCAATGAGAATCACTGTCTTCATGCTCTTGGCACTCATGCTCATTCTTTGGCCCGTAAGGTGCTTGTAAGGCTCAAGACTACTGCTTGGGTTCAAGGGCCGCACCGACCTCAATTCGTGGTCGATGAAGCCTCTCTAAGCGACAAATACGGCTGGTCGCTCGGTGACACCCTCGTTCCCGATACCCGCCGAGGTTCTTCAAATTGGGGCGATTTACAGCCTGCATGGATGGTTGCCGACAGCCGGGAAAACAAGTCTGCCAAATTCAATCTCTTGAACAAGGAGTGGCTTGTAGTCGGTGAAGGCAAGAAGTCCAATGTCAAGGTCGAGATGAACGGGGCGCAATGCCGCATCGAAAAGACCGCTAATGGCCGCTTGAATGTCTATCTCAAGTCTGCCCCTACCGCATCGGTTAAGCGACCTGCATGGGGCGGCATCATGGTGAAACAATTCATCAAGAACAACGGTGGTCGATGGGATGGTTCAAAGTGGCATGGCATCAAGGCCAGTGCCGAACAAGCATTGCGAGATGGTTTCAAAATGCCTGCTGATGATGGCGACCAAGGAGATGTCGAAGTGAACGCTTCAGGCATCCTTGAGTTCGCTATGGCCGACATGACTTGGCTCCCTCTCGCTTTCGACCTACAAGCCACTGGCGACCTCGCTGAAATGGTCTTTGTCGATGAAGTGCAAGACCTTAGCGTTGCCAAGGCCAGCCTTCTACACCGCATCGCTGATGTATCAATATCCGGCTTTGTTTTGGTGGGAGATTTGAAGCAGGCTATCTACGGATGGGCCGGTGCTGATAGTCGAGCATTACAATCCAATGCCGAGATTTTGGGGTGCAAAGCATACCCAATGACCTACTGCTGGCGAAACAGCCACCGTGTTGCCGAAACAGCAGTTATTCGATGCCAGCAGGCATCAGCCGAGGTTCTCTCTCGATACCCCAATGCCGACCTGCCGGACTACTCCGCACACCGTTCACCGACCCACATACCATCGTGGTCTGTCGGTGCTTTGCCAGCCCGTATTCATGGCGACAATATCATCGAAGCCGTCAAGTGGCTTCAAGCGAATGTTCCTAATGCCAACGGCGAGAATCAAATTATCATCGGTTGCCGATTGAATGCACCTCTCGCTGGTTTCATCAAGTCCTTCATCAAAGCAGGTATGCCTATCTCAACTCCTGCTGATGAAGGAGGAATTGTCGATGAGTGCCTCAAGTGGATTAACCGTGATGCACCAAAGAACGGTTTCAGTAAGCCTCCAAAGACATTCGGATATGGGCTTGGATTCAAGGGCAAGAAGCACACCGCTACCTCGGCCCTCAACAGCATCAAACAGTGTCAAGAAGCACTGCTTATCACCTCGACAGCCTTCAATGGCAACGATGGTGCGGCGGCCCTTCTGGATTCAACATACACCGAGGCAATTGGTGTTCTCGACCTGCTTTCGACCATCATTGGTCTTTGGTCGAATCAATCCAATTCAATTCAATCTCAAGCATTTGACATTGGTTTCAAAGCATTCGCTGAAACCCTCTTTGCTGGTGGCGAGGGGGCAGTTATGCTCTCATCCATCCACCGCATCAAAGGCGGTGAAGGAACGATATTCATGCCTGTTGAAGAAGCACTTGTCAAGGGAACTAATCAAGAGACTGGTGAGAAGGAAATGCAAGTCAAGTCGATGTTCCTAAACGACCGAGCAATGGAACAAAGCGAGGCGGCGGCAGTCCAAGAAGTCAATATCGTTTATGTGGCATATACAAGGGCTAAGGCCGCTACACTGCCGATTTACTACACCGACTCCTTGAGAGACCAGAATGTTGAAGCGGTGCTTGAATGGGCCTTCGATGAAGACCCTGATTCTTACACTGAAAGCGACGGCAACGACGACGATGGCAACGATGATGACGAACCTCGGCCAGTGGATGAATCCAAGGGCGACGACACCTGCCATGAATGCGGTTATCTCTTTGAAGAAGGCGAGCCTGTGCATGACTGTGTTTCCTGTTCTCGACCTATTCACACCGGTTTAGTCAATGAACGCAAGGGCGAATACAACAAGTGTGCAATGCCCGCCAGTCTTGAAGCAATGCTCGATGATACGATTGAGGAATACATCTGCCACACATGCCTTGACAAGCAAGGAGAGGCTCTCAAAGAAGCCGAGGCTACCGATGATGCCGAGGATTCAAACGAGGCTGTTGTAGAGCCTGAAATTGCCGAAATATCGGACTCCCTTCTGGCCCTTAACGACCAGCGCATCGTAGAGATGATGGTTGAAAACGGTTCATGGATGACGCGTGATTCAATCCATCACAGCATAAACCTCCCTAAATGGCACAGTTATTTCACCAAAAAGGATGTGACAACGGCAGTTAAGCGACTCGTTAAATTGAACATTCTTGACAGAAAATTGGTGGTAAATCCACACTCAAAGAACAACTGGGCATACTGCATCAGTGAAGCATACCTTCGCTCTCTTGAGCCTAAAGAGGCTGTTGTAGAGTCTCTATGCGAACATGAATTGGTAAGGCGAGATCTTGGCGGCGGCAAAAAAGGCTTGGTATTGCTTCTTAAAAATCGCTACATGAATATAGATTTGACTCTAATGGAAACAAGGATACTTGAACACCTCAAAAAGCAGTGGTATAATTGGGGCAGTGAACCAACATTCTCGGATTACTTCTCGGCTCAATTAAAAACAGACATACGGGAATACACCATGAATCAAATGCGTGGCTCACTATCCTCGCTTCAACAAAAGGGCTTAGTCGATGTTCAAGAGATACCAGATTACCCTTTTGCTGGCTTGAAGGATTCAAGCGGCAAAGCACACATCATCTATCCAACAGCGAAGACATACCTATTCTTCGACGAACACATCAAGTTCATCGTTGAACACTTTGCCGATTGGATGACTGATGAGGATAAGGAGTATGCTCTCAAGCAGTATGATTACATTGAATGGTGCTTCAATATTGGCGGCCATTGGTTCGATTATACAAGGAACGGGGAGAAGGTGCAAGGAGATGCCGACAGTGCCAAAGGAGGCGTTGCAGGTGATGTTATTTCACCAGTATTCGATTACACCGGCACATGGATGGTCGATGGTAAAGCAGTGACCGAAACAAGACCACTTTTAGGAACTCCATGCAACGGAATTTTCGTGGCAACCGAAAAGGCCGAACAAGAGCGAAATGAGAGCGTTTATCCGGAATACGCGCTCAATGGCAAGCAACACCCAATGCGGCCTGCTGTTGAACACACACTGCCGATTAAGTCTGGTTGGATAACAGTAGAGGCTGAAACCCACTGCTCAACCTGCTGTTCTAAAGTCATGCGAGCAAAATTGTTTGAGACTCAAAACATGAAAGAAACACGCCTTGCAGGGAGAGATGCTTAAGTAGTCTCCCCGCCTCGGAGTGGATGAGGGCAACACCCAAAAAACAACCAAATGGAGGAATAAAATATGAAAAAAACGGAAATAGCAAAGAAAATTGAACGACTGTTCAAGAAGCATACAGGAACGATTACGGACACCCGCATTTACTTTGGCGGCAAGGCTTGGGATTACGATAGCCGAGGGAACAAGACCGTTCTCAAGGACATCAAGGGTTCTGATTACACCTATTCAAACGACAAGACCATCACCTGCACCTTTGAAGGGCCAGTGTATGAGGAAATGAATTACAACTATTCAAGTAAATTACCGTGTGCATTGAACGCATTGTTTGAGGAATACGGATACTACTACGAGACAGGCCATGCTTGGTCTTTCTCTCTTTACGAGGTGGCTTGAATGATTGACGCATACGAAGGAGATTTGACTACCCTCGATGACCGAGATTTGGATTACGCTACAAAGCAATTCGACTTTGACATCCAGCGAGCCGAGAATGATTTGTTCATGGCTCAATCCCGCCTCAAGACCTTGTATCAAGCCAATGGCGCACTACAAGCCCGCATTATCGCTGAAAAGGTTCGACGGGCCGAGGCTAAGGCCGAGGAACAACCTGAAGCACCGCTAAGGGCAACAATCGGCATGGCTCGCATGAGCATCATAACCGACATTGTTTGGAACGAATTTAGTGAAGAAGGCAACGGTCTTGCAGGCTATGTCGAACACTACCGAGGAACCGAAGGCAGGGATGCCAAAATAGATTTGATTAACAATATGTCTGTGAACAAATTGTCATGCGGTTCTTCTTTGATATTCATTGACCGTGAGGTGAATCTGAACATGGGCCATGAGGACAATACATGGTGCGGCATTGAAGAATACTTTACCGAGGAATGCGAGGATTCGCCAGTCGGTTTCAAAATCGTGAACATGGATTACAAAAACCCTGTGACGGGTGAAGTGGTTGATGTTTGGGATACTCTCAAAGAGCGTCTTTGGACTCAAGAGGTGGCCTGATGGCAACCTATCAAGAAATCAGTGCTGGCGAGATGGATTCGTTCATGGATGCGGAGGGCTTCGTAAAGGTGTCTTCTGGGTCTTTGCAGGGCTTTGAGGCTCAATATGACCTCGCATGTGAAGACATCGCAGGGAACGGCCTTAGAATACGCTTATTCTCGACCATCGACATTCGCAGTGATGCAGGGAGAGGGAATGGCTCGGATGCTATGCGACTTGTCGTTATGACCTCCGAGGGAATACTCCGAGGTGCTAAATTCAAGCGCGTTCATCGAGTCAAGAATTGGCGAAAGAATCTCATGGTTCGCTACAATGAAATCCTTGACCGAATCGAGAGTGGCGATATTGCATTCTGTTCCTCCTTCGATTGCCCCAAGTGTGGGGAGAAGGTGCGAACCTTGCTCAATAATCAATACAAGACCTTCATGGGCTGTTCTGGTTATCGAGTGAACAATTGCCGTCATTCATGCGATGTAAGAACTGGATGGGATATTGCCCTTGAACAAATGGAGTCGGTTCGATGAAGCGTTGGGCTGTTATTGAAACAGTTGGTTCAGGCTACAACCAAAAGTATGCACCCGACCTCACATTCTTCAAGCGTTTCCGTGATGCTGAAAAATACCTGCGAGAGAAAATCAAGAAGCAGGTTGAGTTCAACCTAAAATGCCGAGCCGAAGGGCGAGGTTGGGGTGGCCCTCAAACCATCAAAGAGTTCCTTGAATCAAATGATCTGAATCAATTTGATACCAACGAAGGCGAGTTCTTTCTTGAGCAGGTGGTGTTTGAATGAATAGTAATTACAAAAACAATGTTAATGACGAAGAAACGGGTGTTGCTAATCAAAAAAGAGCAATGAGATCGAGAATGTCTTCGGCATTTCAGGCTTCATTGAAGGAGAAAGGTCGGCCTCTATGGAGGAAAACATTCGACGGTGCAATTTACGCCGACTTTCTAAACGGTGATGGTATTTGCATTTGGCGGGAGACTGCGGCGGTTCAAGACTGGCTACCTCTTGGCCTTAATGATTCAAATATCCACTACAACAACGAACAGTGGACTGATGCTCGTTGTCACGGCAATAATCGCCTCACGGTAATGTTCTATCAGGGAATGACAGCAACCTATGAATTAAGTGTAAAGCAAACGAAAAAGTGGAATGAATACTACGGTTTCACGCCTCATGTTCGCCAGCCAAAATCGACTGCTCAATTACAAAAAGAGGCTGAAAATCAATTGCTTCGTGAGATTCAAAAGTGGCAAACAGAATACCAAAAAACCAGCGAAAAATTAGTGAAGGTCGCAAAAAACATTGAAGAATGCACCTATCAATTGAAACTCTTGAAGGAGGGTGGAGTATGACGACAAAGTGGTTCAAATTCCCCGTTCACACGGTCAAAACGATGGTTGAAAACGGTTGGGCCAGCATTAACCATGATGGGATAGAGCGAGGCGAAGAAATGTTCTTTGCCGTCATGATCCCATTCAAGCCTGAATCATTCATTGAATTAGATGTTGAAGGAAAACCGAACCTGCGCTGGCTTCAAAGCCATGTGGGAGGATATATCGAGCCGCTACCCGGTGTCGAAGGAATCAATATCAGTGATGAAATCGGTGTAGAACACGCATACATCAAAACAGCCTATGTCGATGAAGAAGGAATCATCAAAAACAAGCGATTGAACCTTATTGGTTCTGGTTTGGCTGGTTACGCTATCAAGGGCGATTTACTCTTGGAGGTTGAAATCAATGAGTAGAAGGTATGGCGGTTCAGAATGCGGTAAATGTGGCGGGAGTCATGGCGGTCATTGTCCCGCCTATTATGATGCCGAAGAAGCCATGATTGACGAAGAACGCAAGCGAGGCAAGGTTTGTCGCTGTGGCGATAAGACATGCCCTCATAGGGCTTCTTGTTATTCCTTTTACAATACCACGATACCAATTGAAAAAGGTGAAGAAGAATGATGCCTGAAAAGTTAGTCGATGCCATACCATTTTACATCATGATTATCATTTTTTCAGTATTGATTGGCAATTTAATTTACGAGGTAATTACTACTAAAATCCACTTAGGAAAAGAAGATGAAAAGAGGTGAAAAACATGAATCAATCAGGCGGAGAATCAGGCGACGAATTTTCATTCCTCCCTTATTAAAGAAGGCTCAAAAAGCCTCGCAGTAGTGCTTTTAGCGTAAGAAACCCTTATGTAGTCGCACCGCTTAGGATGGTTTGAGGGGGCAACGACCCCTGCAAAAAATGGAGGAATAAAAAATGAAATGTGAACATTGTAAAACGCAAGATAAGAAGTGGGAATACTCGATGGTATGGACTGGCAAGGATGGTATTATTTTATGCCCGCCATGCTTACAGAACTTTAGAGGTGAATAAAATGAGTGGATGGGATGAATTAAGCAACGCATTATCCTTTGGCAGTAGCACTGCTCGCTTTCAAAAGCGAAAGGTCATCAAAGTATCCAAAGAAGAAAGTGATGCCATGTGGCGACAAATGAAAGCCAGTGAAATTAAAGAATTGCTTCGCTGTGAATCAGACGAGAACAATGAACGCTTTCGTGCAATCAAAGAATCTCTTAGGGCCAAAGGAATACGGGGCAACGCACTATACCAAGAAGCCATGATTCTCTTATCGAATGAAAAGGGGGATTCTCAATGAGAGAACCAGCAAAATGCAAGTGCGGTTCGACAGACTTCAAGGTGTATCTTAGCGACTCAACCATAGACCCTTGCACCTATTATTTTTGTAGTGACTGTGCAATGTTTTACAATGAACATTCACTATCCTATGCTTCTACCAAGGAGGATTCTGAATGAT
>Ga0098043_1001039_pt1 | contig 10043 bp, 12 predicted proteins | sample 9B_taG_FD_92581 | JGI IMG/M metagenome (GOLD analysis project Ga0098043, IMG submission 92581) | Marine viral communities from the Subarctic Pacific Ocean - 9B_ETSP_OMZ_AT15188_CsCl metaG | ecosystem: Environmental > Aquatic > Marine > Oceanic | place: Subarctic Pacific Ocean | collected 2015-01-10 | reverse complement strand
TCAACGCCACAACCAGATCACGCTAGTGGTGGAGGTGGTGGTGCTATTGCAGTAGGTACTAATGGTCATTCTTCACCAGCAACTGCTTCAGGTAGTGGTGGCGATGGAGCTGGAATACCTACAGCTTTTGGCAGTAATGGTGTTCCTTGTGGAAGTTTTAGATATTACGCTGGAGGCGGTGGAGGTGGTGCAAATCCACCAGTAAGTACAGGTAATGGCGGTGGAGGAAAAGGTGGTGGTGGACCTGGAGCTTCAGGAGCAGCATGTGCAGGAACCGCAAACAGTGGAGGTGGTGGTGGAGCTGGAGGTTCAGCTGGACCTTCACCAGGTGGTAACGGTGGTTCAGGTGTAGTAATAATAAGGTATAAATTTCAAAATTAATTATGACAAGTACAATTAAAGTAAATAATATTAAAGACACTGGTGATAACAATATGGTTGTTAAGTGTGGGAGCACGCTTACTTTAGGTAAATCGGGCGACACAGTTGCTATTGCTAGCGGTGCGTCAACTTCAGGTATGGGAAGAACTGGAACTGTTGATTGGCAAACATCGATTAAGACAGCAACATTTACTGCTGCATCAGGAGAAGGATATTTTTGTAATACAAGTGGTGGAGCATTTACAGTTAATTTACCAAGTTCACCTTCTGTTGGTGACATTGTAGCTATCAAAGATTATGGAAGTTCTTTTTCAACACATAATTTAACTATTGGTAGAGGTGGTTCTAATATGAATGGCAGTGCTGGAGATTTCACATCAGCTACAAACAATTTAAGTTTAACTTTAGTTTATGCTGATGCAACAAAAGGTTGGTTATCAGTAGAAGAAGGAACAGGATTTGTTGGAGAAGCTTTTATAACTGCAACAGGAGGAACAATTGTTGATAGTGGTGATTACAGAACACATACATTTACAGGACCAGGATCATTAACTGTATCATCACTTGCTAGCTGTTCTGCAAACAACGTGGTAGATTATTTAGTAGTTGCAGGTGGTGGCGGTGCTACAGGAGCTGCAGGAAGTGGAGCAGGAGCAGGAGGATTTAGAATGTCTAATGACACTTGTATGCCAGCACCTTTGACTTCACCATTAGCAAATCCAACAGGTATCACAGTTACAGCACAAGCATATCCAATAGTTGTTGGAGCAGGAGGCACAGCACCAGATCCAACCAGTCCTCCTGGCACAAATGGTAGTGTTTCATCTTTTGATTCAATTACATCTGCCGGTGGTGGTGGAGGTGTTCAAGCAGCTACTGCTGGAATAAATGGTGGATCAGCTTCAGGTGGAGGTGGTGAAACTCCAGGATCAACTTCTGCAGGTGGATCAGGTAACACACCTCCCGTTACTCCCGCACAAGGAAATAATGGTGGAACTGGATCACAAGGTCCAGTTGCTAGAGGAGCCGGTGGTGGTGGAGGTGCTGGTGCTGCTGGTGAAAATGGTTCAGGTTCTGGAGGTGATGGTGGAACAGGTTCTTTTGTAGTACAAGCAGGTATGGGTGGATGTAATGGAACAACAGGTCCAGTAGGTTCAACAAGATATTTTTCTGGTGGTGGCGGTGGCGGTCACGAAGGTGCAGGTGGTCATAATGGTGATCCAGGTGCAGGGGGTGGTGGTGGTGCAGGTCCAACTTCAAGTACACCAGGTCCAGGTAGAGCTGGGACAGCTAACACTGGTGGCGGTGGAGGTGGTGGATCAAGAGGTACACCAGGGACAAATAGTGGTCAATTAGGTGGTAATGGTGGAAGTGGTATTGTAATAATAAGGTATAAATTTCAATAATTATGAGTGAAATAAAAGTAAATAAAATTAGTCCAAGAACAAATTGTGGAACGGTTACGTTAGGAGATAGTGGAGATACTATAACAATTCCTAGTGGTGTAACAATGACAAACAATGGGACGCAAACAGGATTTGGTCGAACAGGTACTGTTGATTGGGTAACAACAGTTCAAACTTCAGGTTTTACAGCAGCAAATGGAAAAGGGTATTTTGTAAATACAACATCTGGATCAATAGCAATAGCTTTACCAGCAGGGAGTGCTGGTGATATTGTTGCCTTTAAAGATTATGCAAATACTTGGGATAGTAATACAGTTAACGTAAGTGCGAATGGTTCAGACAAAATTGGTGGAACTACAGGTACTTTAAGTTTAAGCACAGAATCACAATCCATTACTCTAATATTTACTGATTCTACAAAAGGTTGGGTAGACATTCACGATTCAACATCTAATGCACAAGCTGCTAATTTTATATGTGCATCTGTATCAGGAACAGGAAATACTTTATCAACAGCACCTTGTTGTTCAAATATGAAAATTGCAACTTTTACAGGACCAGGAACTTTTACGGTAAACTCAGGTTCTGGAGGATTTGCAAAAGCTGATTATATTGTAGTCGCTGGAGGTGGTGGCGGAGGTGGTGGATCATCTGGATCAGTATTTGGAGCTGGAGGTGGTGGTGCAGGAGGTTATAGAGAAGCACATTCAGATGCAACCTCTGGACCATACACAGCAAGTCCATTAGCAACTTGTGTATCTTTACCACTAACACCTGGAGCTTATCCAGTTGTGATAGGTGCAGGCGGAGCAGGATCTGCTGCTAATTCTCCAGGCTGTCAAGTTAGAGGTGCAAACGGATCAAATTCAACTTTTAGTTCAATTATTTCAACTGGTGGAGGATCAGGAGGCTCAAGAACTACGGGAGCACCTAACCCAACACCAACACCAGAAGACACTGCAAGAGGAGCAGATGGTGGATCAGGTGGTGGATCATCAGAGGGCGGTAATGGTTTTACTGCTGGAGGTGCTGGAAATACACCTCCTGTTACTCCTCCACAAGGTAATCCTGGAGGTGATGGAGTTACAAACCCACCAGGACTTCCGTCAACTGGACCAAGCAGTTGTAGTCAAAACACAGCTATAGGTCCATCAGGAGGAGGTGGTGCAGGAGCTAAAGGCACAGATGGTTTTGGTCCTACTTTTGGTTCTGGAGGTTCTCCAAACCAAGCCGGTAGACCTGGAGGAGCTGGTGTTTCAACATCCATAACAGGATCTGCAGTAGCAAGAGCAGGTGGAGGTGCTTCAGGTGGAGGTGGCCCAGGCACTGTACAAGGTGGAGGCTCAGGAGGAACTGGAGGTGGCGGTGCAGGAGGTGGTCCATCTTCTGGAGCTGGTGATCCAGGTTGTAATGCTACTGTTAATACAGGCGGTGGAGGTGGAGGAGCTTCAGGAAGAGTCTCTCCAAATCCAGGAGGCACTGGTGGAAATGGTGGATCAGGTATAGTTATAATAAGATACAAGTTCCAGTAGTTGAATGAATAAAATTTATAATATATAATAGGAGATAATTATGGCACATTTTGCAAAACTAGGAGCGAACGGAAAAGTTATTCAAGTATTAACTTTAAATAACTCTGATATGCTTAACGCTGATGGCGTTGAAGATGAAGCAGTAGGTCAACAATATTTAGAATTACATAATAATTGGCCTGCACAAATGTGGATTCAAACATCTTACAATACACAAAGCAACCAACATAAAAATGGTGGAACACCTTTTAGAGGCAATTACGCAGGTATAGGTTTTACTTGGGACGAAGATAATCAAATCTTTTGGCCTAAAAAACCATATGCATCTTGGGTAAAAAACACAACTGACGCTAGATGGCAATCACCAATTGGTGATGCTCCTGCTTTAACTGCAGAACAAGAAGCGCAGAATACACCAGTAGATGAAAATACACCACCAACACATGACTGGTATTATGTTTGGAATGAAGATAATCAATCTTGGGATTTGACAGACGGCAACGCATAAATTAAAAAATGAGGTGGAATGCAGAAGAAGATTTTATCTGAACAAGCTTTGTATTATGGTGATGTTGCAATGCCCAAAGATTGGGATATAGACCGAGATAAATTACAACAAGATATATTAACATCACACGTTACAGATTCGCCTTTTCCATATTCAAAGACTTGGGATATGTTGAATACTTACATTCGAGAACACATCTATATTGAATATAATATCAATTTAGTAAACAAAGAAATGTGGGGAAATATGTATAAACCTGCAGAAACCACGATCCCACTACTTAATATTTATCCAGTAGATCTACGCAATTCACCAGATTTTACATTATTATATGGCGTTAATGTTAAAGATTGTATGGTAAGAATACATTTTGATGATAATAGACGTAAGGGCAGAAGTTGGGATATACCGCTTCTAAATAACAGGTTTATTATGTTTCCATCAACTAATATGTATTATTTAACTAATAATCAGAAAGATAGTTTGAATTTTGTTAAAACAATAACATATGATTACATCTAAAAAATTGCTATCACATAGAAAAAATTGGACAATAAATCCTACGAAGATAACTGTAATAGATAATTTTTTTGACGAAGAATGTTTGAAAATGTTAAAATATAGATTGCTTTATACACATAAAGCTGACAAAATTTATGATAATTATTATGCAGTTGATTATAAAGAAAACGATTATTTAACTTCTATGATTGCTGAAGAAATAAAAAACAAAATACTATTACCTCCTTTTCAAAGAGCATGGGGATTCGTCTATAATAATTCTGGAACAGGTGTTGGACTTCATTGTGATCCTTCTGTTGTCAATTTAAATATTTGGTTAAGTTCAGATAAATCAGTTAAAAATAAATCAAAAAATGGTTTAAATATTTATAAACTTAAACCTCCTAAACATTGGACCCGCCATGAGTGGAATGAAAATCCTAGTAAAGCAATAAAATTAATAAAAAGTAAAAAAATAAAACCTTTAAAAGTTCCTTACAAATATAACAGAGCAATATTTTTTGATGGTGCTTATTTTCATACTTCAAATGAAGTTTCTATGAAAGATGGTATAGAAAATAAAAGAATAAGCTTTACAATGTTATTTGGAGAACAATTAGAAAAACATGAATCTTTTTAATTATTATTGGTTTTTTAAATCTGCACTTACTCACAGATTTTGTGACGAAGTTATTGCTTATGCAAATAAACAAAAAGAAGTTATGGCTAGAACAGGTGGCTATGGTGATAGAAAATTAAATAAACAAGAAGTTCAAAATTTACAAAGAAAAAGAAAATCCGATTTGGTATGGCTAGATGATAAATGGATATATAGAGAATTACATCCTTTTGTACATGAAGCAAATAGAAAAGCTGGTTGGAATTTTGATTGGGAAAGATCAGAATCTTGTCAATTTACAAAATATAAACTTAATCAGTATTATGATTGGCACTGTGATAGTTGGGAAAGGCCTTATAAAAAAGAAGGACCCGACTTTGGTAAAATTAGAAAACTATCTATGACTTGTCAGTTAACAGATGGTTCAGAATATAGAGGTGGTGAATTAGAATTTGATTTCAGAAACTATGATCCACATATGCGAGATGAATCAAAACATAGAATACAATGTAAAGAGATATTGCCAAAAGGATCTATTATTGTGTTTCCTAGTTTTGTGTGGCATAGAGTTAAACCAGTAACATCAGGCACAAGATATAGTCTTGTTGTATGGCATTTAGGGAGGCCTTTTAGATAATGTTTATAAATAGTTATTTTCCAACAATGATATGGAGTGAAGAAAAACCAGAGTTTGTAAAATCTTTAAACAAAGCTTCAAATAAATATATTAAAGAAGCAAGAAATAGAGAAAAAGCACATATAAAAAAATGGGGTGACTTTGGTAGGTCATATCATTCAACACCACTTACAGTTGACAATGATTTTTTAGATTTTAGAAATTACATTGGTCAAAAGTCTTGGGAATATTTAGATCATCAAGGTTATGATATGTCATTATATGCAACCATGTTCAGTGAAATGTGGGTTCAAGAGTTTGCTAAAAAAGGTGGTGGTCATCATTCTGCACACATACATTGGAACCAACACGTATCGGGTTTTTACTTTTTAAAGTGCAGTGATAAAACATCATACCCAATCTTTCACGAACCGAAGACTGGTGCAAGATCTACAAAATTAAAAATGAGACCAAATATAAAAGGTGTATGGGCAGGCCATGAACAATTTCATATAAGACCAAAACCAGGAACATTAATTATATTTCCAGGATACTTGGAACACGAATATGCAGTAGATTTTGGTATAGAACCATTTAGATTTATACATTGGAATATACAGGCTGTGCCAAAAGAAATGGCTAAAGATGTTTAAAAAGAAAAAATATACAGTTATCCGTCAAGCAATATCAAAAGACTTAGCAAGTTTTATTGCTAATTATTTTACTATGCAAAAACAAGTATATGATACTTGTTTACAATATAGGTACTTTTCACCTTTTGAAACTATTATTGGATACTATGAAGGCGAGAATGAACAGATACCAAACACATATTCTCAATATGCAAATATGGCGATGGAGACTCTACTATTAAAATGTCTTCCGGATATGGAAAAAGCAACAGGATTAAAATTATATCCTGCATACACTTATGCAAGAATATACAAAAAAGGTGATGTTCTAAAAAGACACAAAGATAGATTTAGTTGTGAGATATCAACTACTATGAATCTAGGTGGTGATGATTGGCCAATATATTTAGAGCCGTCAGGGAAAACTGGCAAAAAAGGTGTAAGAGTAGATTTAAAACCAGGAGATATGCTAGTTTATTCTGGCTGTGAATTAGAACATTGGAGAGAAAAATTTAAAGGTAAAGAGTGCGTACAAGTTTTTTTACATTACAACAATCGTCAAACACCAGGATCTAAAGATAATATGTTTGACAAACGTCCTCATCTGGGACTTCCTTCTTGGTTTAAGAGATGATATAATCTCTGCGTGTGGGGGGTTTACCACCTCAATCACCAACCCCTCACGCTTATTGGAGAGATATGTTAGGAATAACGGCAATTGCACAATCACCTCTTGCTTCACTTGGCGGAACTAATGCTAATGTGAGTGTAACTGGTAATCAACTTACTTCTGCAGTAGGTTCAGTATCTATTACTGCAATTCAAAACCCTACAATCCAATTAACAACAAATCTTCTAAATACACAGACGGGAGCTATACAAGTAGATCCTGATGTAATTGTAACGGGAGAACAATTAAGTTTTGTCATTGGAACATATTCAATTTCAGCAGATGGAAATGCAACTATTGTTGCAGGACCAGAAAAAGAATTAGAAACTTCTGTAGGAGCAGTCACTATAAATGCAAATGGTTCAACAATTTTAAGTGGAGTAAATGCTACGACCGCAGTGGGACAAGTAGATGGTGTATTTACCGTTTTAGTAACAGGAAATGAATTAGATTCAGAGACAGGGACTATAGGTCCAATAACAGGAACAGCCAATGTAAGTGTATCGACTAATTTATTAACAATATCTGATGAACCAGTTGATGTTTCAATTGATGTAACTGCATCAATTACTGGACTTACTTTAATGACAACAGCTGTAGCTTCAGTCACTGTAGATCTAGATACTCCTGTTGATTTGACTGGACAACAAATGGCAGCTAATGTAGGAAATACAGGAACAATAGCATGGTCTAATGTTGATCCAGGAGTAAGCAATGTTTGGGTTGAAGTTGATATTGCAGCGTAATAGGATTATAATACAAATATGGCATCTACATTTTCGACAGATTTAAAACTTGAACTTATGGCTACTGGTGAAAACGCTGGTACATGGGGAACAAAAACAAATACAAACCTTAATTTGGTACAACAAGCAATCGCTGGTTTTGAGTCAATAAGTGTAACAACTACATCTATTGGTTTGACTATGGATGATGGATCTATTTCACAAGCAAGAAACATGGTATTAGCTTTTGGTGGATCTTTAACAGGAGCAACAAGTGTAACTGTTCCTAATTCAATTGAAAAAATGTACATACTCGATGACAGAACTACACACAATACAAGCACAATAACTTTTAAAACTGCAAGTGGCACTGGGTTTGCGCTGACTGAAGGTAAAAAACATATTGCATATTCAGACGGGACTAATATGAATAGAGTTGACTTATCTAGTTTAGGTGGTGAGATAGCAACTGCATCAATCGCTGACAATGCAATCACTACAGCAAAAATTTCAGACAACCAAATAGTAACAGCTAAAATATCTGATAACCAAATTACAACAGTAAAAATTTCTGATAATCAAATAACTACGGCAAAAGTTTCAAATAATGCTATAACTGCTGATAAGCTAGAAAGAAAATTTACAATAACAACTAATGTTACTCCAGCAGGAGGATCTGACGGAGATCTTTGGTTCGTATATTCATAGGATTTAAATGGCTGAGACTTACGTTAGAAACTCTAGTGCCTTTCAAAAAGCAAATCAAGTTTTTGCTAATGTAAGTGGAACATATCAAGAAGTAAACGAAGCTTATGCAAATGTAGGTGGAACTTACAAATTAGTTTTTAGTGCCTTTGAGGCAACGTCAACTGCAACCTTATCATCTGGTTCTGGAACATTTACAGTTCCAGCAAATGCAAATGCAATTCATATACAAGCTGCTGTTGGTGGTGGTGGTGGAGCTGCGGGAGGTGCAGATTATGATAAAGCAGGCGGAGAATCGGCAGGAGCTGGAGGTGGGTCTGGAGCTTATATCTCTGATAAAATATTTTCTGTAACTGAAGGTGAAACAATGACTTATGCAATTGGGACAGGAGGATCTGGAGGTAACCAAACAGGTAACTTTAAACAACCAAGAGTAGCAAGTGCTGGTACTTCTACAACTTTATCAGGGTCAAGTGCAGGATCTTTATTTACATTAGGAGGAGGTGGTGGATCTTCAGGTACTGGTGGAGGTGTACAAGGACCTTTAAGAACAAACACTGCAGGCACACCTGGATCGGCAACAGTATCATCAAGTGTTAGCACTGGTACTTTTAGAGATTCAGATGGTATTACAAAAAATGTAAGCACTTTAACATCTGGACCTTCAGGAACTTTTAACGATAGTGGTAATGGTGCAACAGGAAGTTTATCTGGATCAGGTAACTGTGGAGGAGACAACTGTAGAATTAGTGGTTTTTCTGGTGCGGATTCTTATGATGGAGGAATATCTGGAGGAGCTGGAGGCTCATCATCTGGAGGTGGTACAAATGGAACTCCAGGAACACGAGGCTCTGGTGGTGGCGGAGGTGCAGCACAAGTAAGTGGTGGATCAACAAATGGTGCAGTTGGTGGTGATGGTGAAATTGTTTATAGATTTATTCGTATACTATAGTATATATCTTTCATGACCAATATATCTAAGTGGTTTGGATATCCTATTTATATTTCCCAAATACAAAACTTTGAAAAATTAAATAAAAAAATTTTACCAGTACTTGAACTTGTTACTGCAACAAATTCTCAATATGCACGGACAACGGACATAAAAGCAAAAGACTTACAATCTATTGATGACAACTTACATTTAGATCCTAGATTTGAATTATTGTATGATGAAATTACTCAAGCATTGATTGCTGCAATTCATGGATTGCATTACGATCTAGAATTGTTTGAATTATATATTACAAAATCATGGGCTACGTACTCAACCAAAGATCAATTTATTTCATATCACAGACACATGACAAGTCACTTTAGTTTTGTCTATTATGTTAAAGCAGAGGACCAAGGCAATCTTTTCTTTATAGATGATGAGGCACATAAGGTTGGTTTGAACATACCAAAAAGAGATCCATATTTCAAAAAATGGGATGAGATTAATTTTGCGAAAGCTGAATATCCAGCAAAGACTGGTAATATAGTTATCTTTCCATCTATGCTTTTTCATGAAACAGGTATAAATAAAAAAGAAGAACCACGTATTTCTATATCAGGAGATGTCCTTTTAACTATGAGAAAAGGTTTGAAATCAGAGCATAACATGCCATCACCTACGACTTGGAAGAAGCTTTAACTTGGTGTAAAATACCCTATGCCTCTTACAAATGTAAAATTACTACCAGGTTTTGATAAAACAGATACACCTTCAGGAGCTGAAGGTAGATGGATTGATGGTGATTTTGTTA
>Ga0098043_1001038_pt1 | contig 10062 bp, 9 predicted proteins | sample 9B_taG_FD_92581 | JGI IMG/M metagenome (GOLD analysis project Ga0098043, IMG submission 92581) | Marine viral communities from the Subarctic Pacific Ocean - 9B_ETSP_OMZ_AT15188_CsCl metaG | ecosystem: Environmental > Aquatic > Marine > Oceanic | place: Subarctic Pacific Ocean | collected 2015-01-10 | reverse complement strand
TGATGGACTAAAAGGAGGGGAATCCCTTTTAGACCTCAGAAAAAGATTAACAAGATTTATGAAAGCATTCTCCAAGGAAAGTAAATATTGGAGGGAGATTGAATTAAAAACTCCTCTCGATAGGGATATCATATTCTATACAGGTCTTATGCTTATCAAGATGAACGTGATCGATGCTGATGGAGTTGATGAAGGGATACTTGTAATGAAGACAATTAAGCCAAAGAAAGGAAACCTTGCTCGTCGGCGATAGAGTATGTTCCTTCCTCTTCGGCTGATCCTTCAGACTCACTATAATTTCCATCCTCTTCAGATGAATACATCTGCTGATGCAATTTTATTAATTCCATAATATATTCACTCCACTCCTTTTTATCCTTCTCCAATAAATATTGACCGATAAGCGACATCTTTTCTAAATCCATTTATTCTTATAAATATTTTTTTATTTATATAATTTTTTAAAAATTATACCCCCTGACCTGACCCGATCGATTCTATTTCTTGTGCTGCTTTTTTATCTGCTCGTGCTTTACTTGCGAGTAATTCAGAAACTAAATCTAATGTCGCTTGCATCTGCTGATCGATTTTAAAGATAACGGCACTATCTAAATCCACTCGTGCGAAAGATCCATCGGGTTCGTGGATGCTACATTTCACTTGTGTGATAACTCTATCAATAGTATTTGTGAAAGTTATTTGTCCTTCACCATTAAGATAATCTCCATAGGGATTTGCTTTGTTTGTGATAGATACAATAGGTAAAGTTATTCCTGAAGTTTTCCCTCCCAGATAATTATTCTCTAATAAGATATCTGATCGAATCGTGTAGTAAGGGCGAAGAGTTTTAGTTGGTAATCTTTGTGCTGTAATCTTGACTGAATCGATTGGGGAGATAGTGATAGCAGGAGTAATGACCCGATAATCTTCCGAGCTCTTATGAAATAAACCACCGACAGCAACAGCATTTGCGATGCTGAATGTATTACTATCAACAATATTCCTGCTATGTTCTATTATATCTCCTTCCGATACATCAGCATTAGTTGTAATAACATTTACATTATTTAATTCAGCGGAAGACCCGTGTGCTTGTATTCTAACTTGTCTGGAAGATGTAGAGTTTGGATTATGAAATTGGTCGTACCTAAATCCCATTATTCCTACAAGACATTCATTCCATAGATTTTCGGGACACAACCATTCTTCTATAAATAGACCAGAGTTCGCATCAAAGATAGTATATTGTGCGATATTAGTATTCATAGAAACATATTCTTCAACCGACCCGTGTTTTGATGAACTAGCGAACGATGCATTGAATGTATTATTATAGGGAGTCATTTCGGGAGTAAAGTTTGTATTCAACATTCTTTTATTTATTTTGTAGCAATCATCGTCAGCATTGGGATTAACTGGAATTGAGGTAGCACCAGGATATCCTGCATCGTATCGATTTCCGACTTTCTCTGCTGAATGAAGAGAACTTAAAGTAAATCTTTGTTGTGTATCATCATAATTAAATAAAGCACTATCGGCACCGAGATAGATACCATATTGATATTCATCTAAATAATAGAGTTTCTCTCTGTCTTGTTGTGCGAAAGCATAAATCTTTTGAGTGTGAGCGACTCGGTCATTTCCTCTTGTATTTACATTTCCATTATAAAGGATCATTGCGGAGTTTCCATAAGATGTGAAATGTCGGTCAAATCCATATGTTCTTCCTTGTCCTGTGCCTAATTCTTTTTGTCCGGAAGAGGCATTGGTGTTAAAGAATATTGCAGGGATTCGATCGCCTGTCCTAGAGAATTGGAAACCAATGCGAAATGTGACAGTCCCACTGAATGGATTTTGTCTTCTAACTTTACGAGCGAAACCAAAAGCAAGGTCATCATAATCTGATGTCATTGTTCCAGCAGTTCCCACGATATTTCCAAAATCAGTGAATGCGACATCGTTTGTTTTTTTATCAGAAGAATTAACATTGTAGTCAATAAACAGAGGGAAGGATGTCTGTGAAGATGAAACAGCGGAGTTATAAAGATCGTATCCAAATCCAGGTGCTTTAGGAGATCTTTGGAAAGCGGCACCGAACTGAGCATCGGGACTACTATTCCTTGAAGCATTATCAAAAAGGTTCATATGAATGAATCGATTTGAGGACACTGATACTGGAAAAGAAGCATTTTGGGTGTAATCATCAAATAGTTCAGGATAATTTGCCTGAGCATCAAATAACTTTTTATATTTTAAGAGATTTTCATCATTCCATTCATCGCTGGTCATAAATACGCGATCGGTTTCAAGTTGTAAGTCGGCTGCCTCAGTTGAAAGACCATCTGATGCATTGAGCTCACAACCAGCGGTATATATCTCAGGTCTTTTAATTCCAATATTTTGATAATTTGAGAGATAGTTGTATGCTTCATCAACGTTCCAAGTCCCATTAGTTTTGAACCATTCATTAAAATAAGTTGTTTGATAGTATGTCGCTGATGCACAGTGATAGTGTTTATAGCAATCAGTTTCTGATATAGTAGTAAAAGATTTATCTTCTGTTTTATTCCCTGCTGTATTTTGAGTCTGATAGACTTGTTTCTCAATTAATTTTCTTTCATTTATTTCTTCAGTTAATTGAATCGCAATATCGGTGGGGGAGTTATATCCTGGTATAACTTTGGTCGAGACTAAATTACGGACTTGAATATAATTTCCAAAAGTAGCAGGATCTCGCATTGCTTCACATTGGTCGGCATCATAGTCAGAATTACCTGTATGGGGAGGAAGATATTGGTCATCTGCTGCTGAAGGGACTTGAAACTCAAAAACATTGTGAGTAGTAGTGGTCGCTGTAGCATTGGCGGACATAGTGATAGTTTTATTTTCAAATGATATAACCGACGCACTCGCGGCGAAAGCAGTTTGTGGGATTTGAGAGATTATTTTCATTCCTTTTATAATCCCCTCACTATTCGATCCGTGCTTTAATTTGATAACAGGACTTCCTGATGTTGCTTTACCTGTCACTGATACAGTGACTCCGCTAGGGAATCCTCTAAAGGTTTGTTCTCTTGTAAAGATAGTAAATCTGCTATTATCATTCTTTTGACATATTTTACTCAGCGGAGTAGAAGTTGATGCCGAGTAAGGTTCATAGACTTCTATCCAATCAGCGGCACAGATTGCTAAAGGTCTTTGGGGATTTCGTGTTGCTCCAAGATCGATGGATGGAGTTCTTCCAAATCCAGCCGACCCCCGATCTCTTTGGTCAAAGATATCCCAGTCTGCTGCGGTTCCCCGAACACCAAATCTTCTTGGGAGAAACATATAATTTTCTCCGTTAGAAGTCTTGTAGGGACTAGTGACTATATTGAGTGTATCATCTCTAATTGGAAAACTTTTTTCTTTATTGGAAGCATTAATAAGACCATATTTTGCAGGGAGTGCTTCATCTCTTAATAATTTCTCATACTCAGTAATTTTAGTTGTCATTGAAGCATTTGCGATATTTTCTCCTTTGATTTGTATTTCTCCTGTTTGACAACCTAATTCAGAAATATAACTTGAATGAACTGTGATTTGGTCTCCAACTTTAAGATGCATCCCTGTCCCCATTCGATTTGTCCATTGGGAAGGATTTTGATTATTAAATGATTGTGCTTCTAAACTCTGTGATCGGGCACAATCAAGGATAGTAGTTTTAGTGTATCCACTCATTTATTTATGAGGATAATAAAAAACAAACTTAATAAAATAAAATCTTATTTAAGCAAAGACAGTTTCAAAGATTCCATCCCGAAGAGAGGCAACCTTGACTACCTGGAGATAGGCACGCATCGTTCCAGCACCTCCCATAGTAGCACGAGTGTCGTAGAGTTCAATACCTCGGCTATTGACCCGCTCCCCCTTGTTGAGGCGATATGCTGTGTAGAAGAACTTTTGACGAAGACTATCATCTGCTCCATAATCTTCAAATCCCATTGCTCCCAAGACAGTTGCCTGATCGACTGCTAATTGACCCTCACCGCGATATAAATCCCTGGAGATGTATGGGACTCTACCCTCAGCCGAGAAAACATTATGGAAGTGTCGCGCATTGTTGGAGACATCGATCGGGTAGAGGAAGTTATCATTGTATTTGAGATTGGTCGTAACAGTGCCGACAGTGGTCGCGCTTACAGCGGGTCCTTCAGCGATGTAATTGTTAAGGAGTTCCTGTGAATCATCACTCGTGACTTGAGTTCCGACAAATACTTTATTGATGATCCGTCCCGCACCACCGAGGTTCTGAATCAAACCGCCCGAATATTCAGCCGCCTGAACAGTTCTCTTTACGAACTGGTAATCAACATAGGAGAAAGTCATTTGACTATTTGCTTGGCGATACTGCTCCATCATATCCTGTGGATAGTAGATGTAATCGGCAACCATCTGACAATCTGATCGAACAAGAGTGCATTCGCTATCAAGACCATCCCCTAAGGTGGCTGATAGTCTTTGGGAATCCGCTGCTGCTGCCTGGGGAGTAAAGGTCAGATGGATAGATACCTGTTCCGACATCATATATAGGGGCAACTGATTCATCTTAAGGAATGGGAATAAATCAGCAAGTAAGATAGAGAAGGTAGGTTTGTTTGATTCCGCCTGATAATCCCAGATAACTCTTGTAGGATCAGCATCTGTATCCTTGGTAATTGGTTTAGAGAACACCGCCGCCGCAGATTGCAGGATAGGGTCGGTTCCGTTATCAACCTGAATACTCTTTGCTTCCGTGACAGATTCAAAATTGGAGGCAGAATTGCTCGCATTTTTAAAAGCGGTCCCGCGAGTTTGAAGACTTGGTGCGATACTCATAAATCGACCCGACATAACCTGTTCCCGCTCCTTGATTGCATCAGGGGGAAGGAAAGTAGTTTCGTAAGCAGAGAAGAAATTAAAGTCTTCAATCTCAGAGATAGTTTTGGTTCCCACACGAAGGGCAGCACGCTGAATCAAACTATGGACACCAATATTCGCGGGGAAGAAGGCACGTCCCAAAGAATCAGACTTAGCAGTTCCATCGGTGGAGAAGGTAATGCGAGAATTGGAGTGAAGGATTCCCTTGTTATCAAGAACGAACCTTGCTTCTCTTTCAGAGAAAATCACAGGATCGAGTATGTCCGTCTGAACATTGATAGCAGTATCGGTAGCGACAGAACCAATCTTCACGAGATCGGGAATCTGGGATGCTTGAGGCTGGGAGGGGGCAGATGTCATTTCCATATTTTATACAAGAGCATAGTTATATTTTAAAAGTGTATTTTAAAATATCATTTATAAAAATATATTTATGATAACATAAAAAATGCCGAGAGTTAAAGCAGGTGAGTTAAGTCTTTCAGAGATTAGAAATCTGGCGCGACAGCACAACAAAGTTTCAACAATCAAGGGGATAGATAAATTATCTCGCGCTGCACTGATATCGGAAATCCAAAAGATGGGGTATGAAATCGATCACGCAAAAAAACGTATCAGGCAGGTGAAGAGGACGGCAGCAGAAAGAAAGGCAAAAGATCTGACTGTCTCAGCCGCAGGGGAAAGGAAACCTCAGAAGAGAACTGTGAAGAAACAGGTGAGGGCGGCGTTGATCGCAGGTGGTTCTGCTCCCGTGCTGACTTACGATCGAGGGGAGGATTATTTATAAATCCAGAAATTTGATAATTGTATTTGAGAACTTATAAACTAAAACAAATCAAAGATGGTCGCAAACAACAATGTATGGGAATCTCTGACGTGGTTGCAAGATGCCGACTACGATGTATGGTTGTATCTTTACAAAAACTATCTCGTACCTGTGATAAATGCTAAAAAGATGCATCCCGAAATCCACCGACCTCTGCAATTCAAGAGGATGTTTAAGGATCTCCAGAAGGGGTGGGGCAGTGTCAGAGAGTCTCGTTCCTATTGTAAATATCTCGCTGGTAAATATTCGATCTCCACCTGCTCTATGGATGAGCACCTATCTCAAAAACTTTATCTCTGTGGGATGCCGTTGCAAACTTGGAGTCCCCAACATACTTGGGAACAAGAAAAACCATATCAATGTTTTCTTGATCACTACCAGGGTAACAAAGAAACTTGTATAGAAAAATGTAAGGAATTAGATATTCATTATAGGAAGTCTTGGACAAAAGGTAAAATAGTCAAAGAGATGCTTGCTTACGAAGATAATTAAACTTTAGCGGGGACGTGATACAAACCTTCTAATTGGAGACCATCTCTCTGACTTGATGGAACATCCATCAATACAAGACTTTTGTCCCCTTCAAAATCTTGAAACCTTTTTTTATATCTCTTATGAACAAATAATAATTTATGAGGGAATTGTTTTAATTCTAAAAATCTTTTACCCAAAGCAACACTGAATCGATCGCGGTCATCCATTTTAACTAACATATCATTTTTATCACGGGTCATTCTTGCTAATCTTTCAGTCCATTTTCTCAGTGCTGTTTCGGGGACGGTGTGTTCGTGGGCATAATGTATTTCAACTGGTCCTTTCGATCCCGTGATTAATAAGACAGTATAATTATACCAAGGTCTTTTGCCTCCTTTCCATCTTGATGCTCCATTATATTTATCTTTTTCATTTACTTTTGGTTGTATCGTAGGTTTAATCTTGATATATTCATCAAAGTTTTCAAGGAAGGTAATCCAGTCGGGTGCCATAAAAAAGATCCCTGCAAAGGGAGTTCTATATTTTCTGTCATATAATTTATTCGCTGCTTTATTGTAGGCGACTCCCCAGCAGTTATCTGAGATAATAGTCCAATCTCTCTTTAATGCTTCGCGATCGACTTTCTCTGGTTCATTCTCATCGGTAGATTTTCCATAAGCAGTGAGGTTCTTTTCAACTGGATTAAACTTTGTATTAATTTTGTCAGGGACAGCAACTTGGTTTTTTTTAGGGATAGGGATGGCTTTCTTGACAACTTTTCCTTTATTCAGGGGACCTGTTTCGATCCTTTTGGTAGTCTTTGGTTTATTGAGAGTAATCGGTTTATCTTTTGCCGCTTTCTTATCTTTCTTTTTCTTCTTCTTCTCTGTCAATCCTTTATAGATAATTCCCTGTAATTTTATTTTATTTCTGGGAGTATCCTCAATTGATAATTTTTTCTTGACGACCTCTTTAGTCCATATCTTTTTGATATCTGATTGTTTAGACTTTTTGAATCCGGGGCGATTAGTGACTATATCTGATATAACTTTTAATGTTAGCATTTATTATATCATAGGAAAAAAAGAAGATTAAAAATTATTAAAATTATTTGAGAACCTGAATCGATCCGCGGGAAGACACGACTGTCTGGCGAGAATGGACAAAGAGGAAAATAGCATTCGGGTTATCGGTTGTCAGGCGGAGCTGGAGTTGGACACCGAATGGGGTCGTAGAGAAGTCAAGACCTTGGTCGGAGATGCTATCGTAAGCGACACCGATGCCGTAAGCCGAACCGCCGTTGATGATATCCTTAGCACCTGAGAATGTGCTGTCGGTGGAGTAATCAATGTTCCGGAAGACCGAAGGTTCGACCGACGTGCGATTAATCTTAGCGAAACTCATAACAGCATTCATATAATTGCGAACAATCTGTGCATCAGCGGTTTCATTATCCCGTCCCGCGGCAGTTTTCTGGAGAGTATCAATGTTGTATTCAAGTGGTTCCCGCTGTCCTGCGCGAGTAAATACAAGTTGTTCTATCTGTGCCTTAGACCCGTCGCTGTTAGTAAATCCAAGAGTAGCGAGACCATCTCTTGTGAAGTTATTGATATGAGAAGATGGGACAACATTCATAAAAGCACTCAGAACAGATTTGAGACCTAAATTAAAGTTGAGAACAGCATTCGCAGAGTTGATGGTGTTGAAGTACGACGAAATGGAGTTGTAGGTGAAGGTGTTGGTCGTCTGACTCTGGATGGTCGAGAGCTGTGCAGGATCGGGGCGTTGAACCTCGCAGACAAGTTTAACGTTACTGAGTTCGTAGAAAGCATCAAGTAATTTGGTGTCGGTATTATCCCCCGAGAATAGAACATTCTGGTCAGGAGATAACTGAATCTCAATACTTAATCCACCGACTCCCCACTGGTTCGAGAGCGGGATAGGGTCTTGACCTAAGAATAGACCACACACCAGCGGGATACAGAAAGTGTTGGGCGAAAGACCACCAGATGCCGATGCACCCTGAGTGTTCGTGATTACACCGAGTTCCTGTGCTTTGAAGTTAGGGAATCGCAGGGCAGATTCGTAAGAATGGCAGGAGAAGTCCTGCTGGGACTGGGTAACACTGAGGTAGGAAGTCATCATTCTGTTGTGGTGATTGATAGTTTCAATAGTTTGACCGCTAGTCTCTGAGAAGATCGAAAGAGTGTCAATGATGGAATAAACTCCCAGTCTTTCATTCATTCTAATTTTATCTGCTTCAAGGGGGATAGTTGTAGCGGTTTTCTTGATAGTGATTTCTCCGCAAAGTCGGATCGATCCCGGGACAATGTATCGATCCTGTGCTCCGATAAGGAGTTGGATAGTCGGCTGACCATTCTTGTAGGATAACTTTCCATCCGAAGTGATATTGCTCGGCACGATTTCAAGGTGTTGGTTAGATGTCATTATTCTTTTATAATCTATATCAGATATTTTTCGAGAGTGTATTTTAAAAAATATATTGTTAGTTCATAAATGCCTCGGACAAAAGATGGAAAACCAGTTCTGAACAAACCTTTCAAGGGTAAGCAAACTCCCGCAGGAAAAAAGTTCTCAGTTTATGTGAAAGCAAATACAAAAAAAGGATATAAATTAATTCACTTTGGTGCCGCGGGGATGGATGATTGGCGGTCTGGTAAGGCGACGGCTGCCCAGCGTCGATCTTTCAGAGCTCGTATGGCGGGAGTTAGAAGGAAGGATGGAAGTCAAGCGATAAAAGATAAAAGTTCCCCAGCATACTGGGCATATAATTATTTGTGGTGATATTACCACCAACAGAAGACATATTCATTTTCTTCAAGGAAAGATATTGCTCCTTCCATCCACTCATTCCATTCTTCACGTGACTCATTACAATCTGAGAAATCAATCTCATCCTCGGGCATCTCTATACAAGATCGAATCGCATCAATAATTTGTTTCTTTTCCTCTGTGGGGATGCAATCGCACGAACACATCTCTGGGAGTAGGGACTTTATACTACCATAACACATATTTGGGATTTCAGGGAAATGTTTCTCAATATTTACATCCCTAGCGACACCTTTCCCCCGATATATATCTTGTATATAATCATCGGGATTTGTGCTTCCTACCTCGCCGTCAGTTTGTTGAAGTCCAATCCAATCAAGTCCCATCTTTCAGAAGATAGTGCTTTGTTTATGTAATGGTTTCTCCTATATGTCATTATCAAATTTATAAGCAAAATCGATCGGGAGCATAAAAAATGTTGTGTGTGTCGTGGGATAAAGTTTTCAATGATATAATTTATTCTTCATCTTCTTCTTCTTCTTCTTCTGACTGAGGTCCCCCAACCCATTCAACATAACCTGCGTAAAGTTCTTCTACCGTTCCGTCGTGTTCCTCTGCTCTATCTTCAATCGCAGCATACATCTCCCCAAGCCAATCGGGGTCTCGAAGATTAGTGTTCTTGTGAAATCCATTGTAAGACTCGCACATCCTCCAGAAAGTTTCCTTCCGTTGTTGTTCCAGATCTTCTTTGAGTTTCTTGTTTTCCGCCTCCAATAGAGAAATCTTATCTTGTTTTTCATTCACATCACTTACAAGAATATCTTTCTCTAAATCTTTGTATTCCTGGAGTTTCTTGATTTCTTCCTTCGCCCTGTCAAGTTCGTTTCCATCGACGAGTCCCCAGTGTTCCTTAGCATCTTCTTCATTGCAAAGATGTCCCATTTCGTGGGTGAGTTCGCATACCTTGTCCTCACTGAGTTTTAGGTTTTCTTCTGCGAGCTCGCACCTTGAACTCCAGTAGTTTAGAGTATCGCGCATTTCTTCTTGGGAATATATTTTGGACATCTTTT
>Ga0098043_1001037_pt1 | contig 10063 bp, 19 predicted proteins | sample 9B_taG_FD_92581 | JGI IMG/M metagenome (GOLD analysis project Ga0098043, IMG submission 92581) | Marine viral communities from the Subarctic Pacific Ocean - 9B_ETSP_OMZ_AT15188_CsCl metaG | ecosystem: Environmental > Aquatic > Marine > Oceanic | place: Subarctic Pacific Ocean | collected 2015-01-10 | reverse complement strand
TGGAACGACAGTATAGATGATTTAGTAGGCGAACAAGGTGGTGGTGTACATACTGTTGCAGAAGCAAATGACGGTCTTTCAGTACAATGGGAAAGTGGCAGTAATTTTGCTAGTGGCAGTAAAGTTGTTTTATATGGTTTAAATAAATAAGTATAAGAAATATATAGTAAGATAGGAAGGATATTATGGCAACATTAGAAGAACTAACAGTTGAAGCACAAGCAGAAATAGACGCTGCTAAACCATTATATGCACAAGTAAATAACGAAAGACGGGAATTTACAGACGCAGAATATGATCAAGCAGTAACTGATCTTGCAAACTCAAAGTTTGATAAGCAAGAAAATGGTTATAAAAATGCCAGACAAGAAGCATATCCAGCTTTAGGTGAACAATTAGATATGTTGTTTCACGATATGACAGCTGGTAAAGGCGACAAAACTGGTGAGTGGTATAAAGCTGTTTATAAAGTAAAAACCGATAATCCAAAACCAGAATAATTATAAATAAAGCATTTGTTGCTTTAATGTATTATAATAAAATAAACAGGGAGGCTTAATGTCTTTAGAAGATTTTGCTAAAGAAATAAAAAAACACCCTATGGGCAAAAGAAGTTTTTTGCATAGGAATCCTGATATACTAGAAGAAGCTAAAACTTTATTAGATGAAGCAGATTCAATGGGAATGTCAGATACAGCTTTAGCGTTATACATGTGTCAAAATTATTCGAAGCTTCAACATAGAAGCCACAATACTGTTAGGCGCTGGTTTAAAGATATTAGGCTAGGCCTGTATGAGTAGTTTAGAAGAATTTAAAAAAACGTATTCATATCAAAAACCAAAAAATGTAAAGCAAAAAATTGAACATCCCCCTAAATTTACTCCAGGAATTAAATATAGTGAAGCAACTAAATCTGGAGAAATAGTTAGCACTCCTCAAAAGAAAAACGAAATAGATTGGAAAGAACAATTACAAAGCTATTTTGGAAAAGAGGCTCATAAATATTCTGTAGTTCCTGGCACTGCCGAAATAAGATTTTGGGATATGAATATGGGGGCAGGAAATGTAGAACGCTTATTTTATTTTAAAGCAAAAATTGTTTCTTCAGGTAATTTCATACAAGATAAAGATTTTAAAGTTTTGATGAAAGAAGCTAAAAAAAGGCCTGCTGCTAAAAAACAAACTAAAAAGATTGATCAAACGTATTGTGTTGCTTTAAGCGATTGGCAAATAGGCAAAAAAGGGACAATAGACACGGTTAACAGATTAAATGAAGCTATTCCAAAAATAAAAGAACATATAAAAACTTTACAAAAGAAAAATAATATAAATCAAATTTTGTTTAGTGGGCTAGGTGATATTGTCGAAGGCTGTACAGGTTTTTACGATATGCAAGAATTTGAAGTTGAGTTAGATTATAGACAACAACAAAAGGTTGCTAGACGAATGTTATATAAACTTATAAAAGAATTAATTCCATTATTCGATAGCGGCATAGTTGCTTTTGTTGGTGGAAATCATGGGGAATCCCGTAAAAAAGGCAAAGCGTTTACTTCATTTGGAGATAATAGAGACGTGCAGCTTGCTGAGGAGTTACAAGAAATATTTAGCGAAGCACCAGCGTATAAAGATATATTAAAGTTTATTATTCCTGAAAATAAGTTGAGTTTAACTTTTGATGTTTCAAATGTAACTTTAACTTTAGTTCATGGCCATCAAATGCGCTCTGGAACAAATTCACAAGCAAAAGCTAAGAAATGGTTAGCTGACCAGTCATTAAGCAGAAATGCAATAGCTGACGCAGATATTTTGCTTATGGGGCATTATCACTTTTTTTCAGTATATGAAACAAGCGATAGGCTTATAATGCAAGCGCCTACATTAGATAATGGCTCGCAATGGTTTGAAAGTACTTCTGGAGACCGATCAGAGCCGGGCATATTAACTTTTACTATTGGCGGCAATACCAAATGGGACAACGTCAAAGTAATAAGATAGTATAATTTTTATATGAAGTTAGACGTAGTAAGAACTCAATTTGGGAAAGACGCAACTAACGGAATGCTATTTGTTAACGGCGTTTTTGAAGCTTTTACACTTGAAGACGAAGTTAGAGAAGTAAAGGTTGCCGGAGAGGCTGCAATTCCTTTAGGCGAATATGAAATAAAATTTAGAACAGTTGGGGGCTATCACTCCAAATATACATCTAGGTATGGTGCAGCATTTCATAAAGGTATGTTGGAATTGCAAGATGTTCCTAATTATAAATATATCCTCATACACACCGGAAACACGGACGAGCATACTGCGGGATGTCTGCTCATCGGAGAAACTCAACAAGACTTAGATAAAGGTAAAGATGGTTTTATAGGTGGATCGGGAGACGCTTATAAAAAGTTTTATCCTAAATGCCGAGACGCTTTAATAGCTGGAGAAAAAGTAACAATTAAATATTCTAATATTAATTTGTCAAATGTTTTTAATAAACCAGCTAAATTAAATGACGAAAAATATGACAAAATTATTTCTGAATTGAATATTATAAAGGCGCTTCAATTAAATAAAATACAATAGGAGTTATTTGAAAGTACAATGTCCGGTTTGTAAAGAGCCGTTAGAGATTGTTGAAGAAACTGTTAAATGTGTTAATAAAAAATGCAAGTAATAAAAATATCGGCTAGCCTAGCCTTTGTAACTTTGCTATTAGAATTATATTGAAAGGATATAAATTGACTAAAGATAAAAAAAATTGGAAAGCCTATTGGAAGTTTATGTTTGCAAAAGCTTTTCGTACTGGCCTCCAGTCAGCAATTTCTTTGTGGTTAGCTAATTCAACTGGAATTATTGACGCTGATATGCTTCAACTTGTTGGGGTTGCGTTTATGACTAGTTTTGTAACTGTTATGCAACACGCTCTGGAACAATATAAACCAAAAGAAACTTTTTAAATATCAAAATAAATTAGGCTATTTGCATTATGGTAATATTGCTATATGTCTAACGATAAACCAAACGGCCTAACTCAAAAAGAATTAACGTTACTTATTTTAGAAGGGCAAGATAAAATAAACGAAAGAATTGATTTGCTTCACGAAAAAGTAAATCAAAAAATTTCACGTGCAGAATTGAGCGGCTGGTTAGTTGCAGTTTCTGCTTTAGTAGTGCTTATTCAAGCAGTAATGTAATGAAGTTTAATATATTAGCTAAATTAGCTTTAGTATTATTTTTAATTTACCCCGATCCAGCATTTGCTTTTCATACTGAAACTCAAACTCCTTATGACATAACTAATACATTAAATAGCGAAAACGGAAGTATTACTGTAAGTTGGCAAGAGAGTGATGGAGCTGAAGTTAATCAACCTGAATATTATATTGTTTATATAGGCTTGGATGAAAATGCAAATGACGTTTCACAACAAACAACTTTTGGTTTTAATACAGCTTTGAGCTGGCAAAGCTACACTTTTACAGCTGAGTATTTATATAATGAGTTAAGCGTTGATAATCAAAAAATTTATGCAAAAGTAAAAGCTTTTCACGATACTAATGGAACTACAAGCGACTTTACTCCGGTTGAAAGTGTATTATATAATTATGATTATGTTCCTATTACAACAACATCTAGTTCGACAACAAGCTCTACAACCACGTCATCGACTACTACATCGTCTTCAACTACGTCTACTACTACTACCACTTCGACAACTACAACTACTACAACGATTCCTAAAGCGGAAGATGTTGCTGAAGACGGCATTACAACTTATTTGGCGTGGGATGAAAATGGCTGTGAGCACCCTGAAAACCCGCTTTCATTTAAACAATATTTAGAAGCCGTTGAAAGTGGAGATTGGTTTGGTTATCAAAATGGCGACTGCTCTAATATACCTGATGTTGTTATTGTTATTATCGAAGAAGAAGAAATAGAAGAAGAGGAAGATGTTTTATTTGAAACAGAAAATGAAGAGCAGGATTTGGAGTTTGAAAATGAATTTATACTTGATGAAGAAGAATTTGTTGAACTTACTGAAGAAGAAATATTAGCTTTAGAAAAACAAATTGAAATCGAAGCAAAAGAATTAGAACTACTTGAGGAAGAAATATTTGTTGAATTAGATTTAGAAGATTTGTCCGAAGAAGAGCTTGAAGAGTTTGTTGAGGTAATTTTAGAAATTGAAGAATTTATAGGGGAGCTTGAAGAATTTAATATTGAAGAAATTGTAATTGAAGATATTCCAGAAGATATAATAATTATTATAGAAGATGAAATAGTTGAGGAAGTTGCAGATGAGCTGGACGAAGAGATATTTGGAGATGACGCCGCTACAGAGGTTGAAGTTCAAAATGAAAGTGAAGATTCAGAAGAAAAAGAAAAACTAATTGTTGTTGAAGAAGAATTAACTGAAGAAGAAATAATTAAAGAAGTAGAGGAAATTGTTGAAGTTATTGATATACCAATAATTGAAGAAACAGCAACAGAAGAAGAAGCAGAAGAAATAATTGAAGAATATGTTGAGCAGCTTACAGACGACGAAAGAAATGAAGTTTTAGAAGAAGTAAATGATGTTGGAGTTCAAGAATTAGTAAATGTAACAGAGGAAGTAAAAGAAGTAATTCAAGCAGTAGTAGAGGAGGCCATAGAAAATGTTGAGCAGTTATCAGAGGAGCAAGTTGAAGTTGTTGCTGAAGTATTACAAGTTGAAGCTGAAGACGTTGTTATTGTTGCAGAAGCTATTAAGACTGACGAAGTAGTAGCAGAAGCGGTTGAAGTATATGTTGAAAGAGCTGTAGAAAATGCCGATGTTGAAAATTATACTTTAGCTGACGTAACAACCGAAATAAATTTTGAAGCCTTTGCTGCTAATCCAATTGAAGTATTAGTAGATTTTGATAATTTAAATAATATAAATTTAAGTACAATTTCAAATGATATGACAACTGATCAAAAAGAAAAAGCGCAAGAGGTTGTTGTCCCGGTAATTCTGGCTAGAATAGCTGCTATGGGAAGTTTTATTATGAGGAAAACATTTTGATTAAAAAAATATTTGATTATATAGTTTTAGCGTTTAAAGAAACATTAAATTTAAGTTGGACGTTAGCGGGTTTAGTGATTGCAACTCTTACTTTAACCGGAAGCGCTCAACAAATAACAGGCTTGGCTACTTTAATTACTTTAATAATTTGGTTAGTAACTATAAAATTTAGAGCGTGAAAACACAAAAAACTTGTTATATAGGAAAAAATAAACAAGGAACTCATATTACAATATGTAATTGTAAATATGGTGATAAAAGCCACTAAGGGCAACCTGGAGCTAAATATAGCTAATTAGTTAATAGCTAGACATAGTGAAGCTACTAAGTATTAAATGCTTATATGAGCTTTATAATAGCTTGTTTGAAGTAATTACAAGCTTATCCTATTTGTAAGAAGTCACAAGCTTCACATTCATAATAATCACGTTGGCTTGGCCATAAAATGCCATATTCAACAGCGTCATTAGTTTCACATACAAAGCAATCAAGTTGCCCTATGTATTCTTGTCCTTCTTCCATTTGTCCTCCTGTAAATAATTTTTATAATTTAATTGTAACATAAATAAATTATATATGTAGTAATTTTAAAAATTTATATTGTTTACATACAATTAAAAAAGCGTTAAGTTATATATAAAGGAGGATAATGAACAGAGCACAAAGAAGAAAATTAAAAAGCAAAAAAGGTGGAAAGTATTACGGTTTAAAAAGGCCCACCGATAACGGACAAATGAACGGAGGAAAAAAAAGATATGGCTAAAGTAAAATCAACGCATTTAGAGGAACAAATAAAAACATCTAAATGGTGGAGGGCTAATAAACAAATAATAAGAAAAAGAATAATCAATAGCTTTGATTTGCCGAAAAATTGGCAAGGCATACAGGAGGATTAATGGCTGAAACAAAAGAAGGGCCAGGCAGACCGGTAAATAGTTTGCCTACAGCTACGCATTTGTTAACTGTATTAGAACAATACGAAAAAGAAACAGATTTAGTTTCAAATGATTTAACAATTGCTGAAGTAAAGCAAAGGTTAAGTATTCAAATAGTTCACGATCAGTTAAGAAAAAGAGAGAGTAATAAAAAGTATATGAAAAAATGGAGGGCTAAAAATGAGTTATGAAGGCGAAATGCTTATAAAATTAACGTTGCTTATGGTTGGAGTTATCGGCCTAAGCGGCTTGTTGGGTGATATGTGTATAAAGTTAGCACATAAACTTGGTTTTCAATTTGAGCAAGCAGAATATATTAATACAGATTTTATTAATAGAATGGAAAATGGCGAAGTTTTACACGCCGATAACATGTTTAAAAAAAATTAATGTTATTATATAAATCTAGTGCTAATTGCAGGCGTTCAGTTGGGCGGCTTGGATATGTCCTCCTGCCGTCCCGCCTGCTTAAAGGAGGATAAATGGACATTTATAAACTTGTAGTAGAGTTTCAAAAAGAAATATTAAATAATAAAGCTGGTATGAAAACTGGTTTTAAAGAATATAAATTTATGGTTGATACGCTCGAGGAAGAGCTTCAAGAATTCAAAGATGGTTATTCAAACAATAGCTTCAACGAAATGGCTGACGCTTTAATTGATTTAATATATTTTGCTTTAGGCCATTGCTTTAGAATGGGAGTTGACTTTGACGAATCATTTTTAGCTGTACATAAAGCCAATATGGATAAAAAATTAGCTAAAACCGATCGGGGCGAAGTTGACGCAGCAAAACCAAAAAACTGGCAAGAGCCTGAAGTAAAATCTATAAGAGAAATGCCTCAGTTATTTATTGACGCAGCAAAAGTTCAACAACAAAAAGATAAAGATTATAACAATAAAAACGAAAGAGAGGATTATTTTCCGTTTGGTTTAAAAAGTTATATTCAAATGATTTGGATTAAAGTTTTAAGAATGGTAAATGTTGTAGGTAAAGATAAAGTATTTAACGAGCCTCTTCATGATAGCGTAATTGATTTAGCTAATTATGCTTCGTTTTTATATGATGAAATAAATTATGACGATTTTGATACTGAATTTGAAGAGGAATAGTGTACCCTACTAATTCTATATTAAGTTTGCAAAATGGAGCTTTGCAATTAGGTGGCGAAGTTTATAACGAAAGAACTCAACAATATACTAAAACTTTATACAATACTACGTTGATGTATTTTGATGAATTTGATAAATTTTCAAATTTAAACTTTTTTATTATGCCAGAAGGCCGTTGCATATTTCCTCATATAGCTGCAGCTGAATTATGTTGGGCCTTAACAGGCGAAAAAAATATAGGGTTAATAAATAAATATTCAAAAATGTGGGATAAGTTTTCAAATGAAAAAGGCGAAGTTGAAGCCGCTTATGGTTATAGAATGCGCAGACATTTTGGCCGTGATCAACTTCTTGAGCTTATTGATTTGTTAAATAACGATTTATCAACAAGGCAAGGATTAGTTGTTTATTGGGACCCGGTTACAGATGGTTTATTAAACCAGGGCAAAGTTAAAAATGTACCTTGTCCATTTTCTTGGCAAGTAAATGTTGATGAGGAAGACGGCTTACACTTAACATTATTTATGCGTTCTAGTGACGCTGTAGTAGGTTTGCCGTACGATTTTATGTTTTACGATCAGTTAAGTTTAGCAATAGCTAACGAGCTTAGCCTTAAAAAAAGAAATATAACTATTATGTCTGCAAATACTCATATTTATAGAGCGCATGAAGATATTGTTTTAAGGCAGTTAACTTTAGATGACACTGCATTTTTACCTAAGTATTATCAAACTGGATTTACTTTAAGCGAAATTATGTTTGATCCAGAGAGTTATATTGAAGAAATTAGAGGAATATGTTCTGCCGATGTTGAAAAAAGAAAAGAATTATATAATCCTAAGCCAGAGGTATTTGAATAATGAAAAAATCTATGTCTTTAATAATGGCGCAAAGCTCTGATGGTTATTTTGCAGCTGGCGAAAATGACGATATGAAATGGACAGGAAAAAAAGATAAGCTTGCTTTTAAATTGTTAACTAATGAAGGAAATACAAATTTATTATGCGGCTTAAATACTGCATTAAATATGCCGGAGCTTGAAGGAAGAAGTTTATGGGCAGTAAGGAGCGGCAATCAAGCCGGCTGGATATCAAGAAACGGATTTATAATAAATGAAATTACTTATGCTTCAATAAGCCATAGAACATTTTATGGAGCAAAAGTAATAGGAGGGCCTAAGCTTGCTAAATCTGTCATTAAAGACGGTTATATTAAATATGCTTATATTTCAGTAATACCTACTGAATTAAAACAAGGTTTAGGAAAAGAATTAACAGAATATTTAAATAAGTTTTCTTATACATCAATAAATTTTGATGGATTAGAAATAAAAAAGTATAAGTTATAAGGAGGAAAAAAGTGACTGATACTAACAGAAGCATAGCAAAAAGTGTAGCTTTAAAAGGAGCTACGCATTTAATGAAAGATAAATTTGACATGAATGGAGATTTATCTGCGCAAACTGAAAAAGTTATAGCTGTAAGTAACAAGCTATATGATTGGTTATGCGAAGGCACCATAAACGCTGTAACGGCTGTTTTTGATACAACAGAAAAAGTAAATTCTGTTGAGCCTGTTAAACAAAAAGAAGCAGCAGTAACAAACGATGAAATTAATTGCCCTGTTTGTGGCAGCGAAGTATGGGATAATAGGCACAAACCTAAAGAAGGTTTTCCAATTATGAAATGCAAAGCAGCTGCTGAAGAGTGCAAAGGCGAAGGCGCAAAATGGCCGTGGAGCATATTTAGTCAAGACGAAGTTGACGCTTTAATTAAAGCAACAAAAGAAACTCAGAAAACTGAACCACCGTTTTAATGTATGAGCTAAAGTATATAGATAAGCGCAAGGCTATTTTAGTCTTGCGTAAGTCTAAGGAGGACAAAAATGACAGAGCTAGAAAAACAAAAATTGTCTAAAGATGAATTTATTTATTGGACTAAATGGATTAATATGCGTTGGCCTAATGTTAAAGCAAACACTAATGAAGTAATAAGTTTGTATAATGATTTTTCAATTTTTAATGACGATATATTAGGGCAAGCTGCTGTTGAGCAGTTAGATGAAGGCTCAGAGTTTTTTAGTTGGCCTAAATTAAAAAAAAGATGTAAAGAAATATATAACAATAAATTAATTGATGAAGTTAGTAATGCTAAAACAAAACAAGCAAAAAAAGAATTACTAAAAGATAAGCCAGGCAGTTTAAAGCAATACTTAACAAGTCAAGGCTGGAATTCTTTTGAAGAAGCAATTTTTTATACAAGAGTTAGGCTATATAGAACTAATAATTTATACAATTGGGATATGCCCTCAATGGAAAAATATATAAATATGGATTATAAAACAGCTGTAGAAAATGGCTGGAAAATGGGGATGATTTTTAATGATAACAAAAACAAAGCCTAGAAAATGGACTAAAAGCGATTTAGCAGATTTAAAAAGCTTAAAAGCCAAAAAAGTAAATATAAAAACAATTGCATATATTTTAAACCGATCAGAGACAGCAATTAATATTAAATGGAAAAGGCTACATAAAAAAGATAATACTTATAATCAAAAACACGTAAAAGAGAAATATGAAACAAATGTAAAGTTTTTAAATGAAATAAAACCTAAAACTGTTTTGGATTTGTATGCTGGTGAAAAATCTTTTTATTTAAGTCAAGGCGGAATGATGATAATAACAAATGATATTGAAAAAAAATATTATAATAGTTACAAAAATGACGCACTAAAAACTTTATGTTTATTATATTATCAAAATGAAAAGTTTGATTTAGTAGATTTAGACCCTTTTGGAAGTGCTTATGATTGCTTTGATTTAGCTATTAAAACAGCAAAAAAAGGTTTAATTATTACTTACGGCGAGTTAGGGCATAAAAGATGGAAAAGGTTAGATTTTGTCGAAAGGTATTATAACATAAAAACTTTAAAAGAATTTAATATTTTAAATTTAATAAAGCATACTCAAGCAATTGGTATT
>Ga0098043_1001035_pt1 | contig 10077 bp, 9 predicted proteins | sample 9B_taG_FD_92581 | JGI IMG/M metagenome (GOLD analysis project Ga0098043, IMG submission 92581) | Marine viral communities from the Subarctic Pacific Ocean - 9B_ETSP_OMZ_AT15188_CsCl metaG | ecosystem: Environmental > Aquatic > Marine > Oceanic | place: Subarctic Pacific Ocean | collected 2015-01-10 | reverse complement strand
TACATATGTCTTACAAACTACCACAAGTTAAAGGACTTGATATGACTTTAAACGGACATATCTTTAATGTTCTTGACGAGGTATTTGTTCAAGACGCAGTTGATAATAGTAGATACAATAGTTATGGTTCTAAGCAACACTTAGCACATAACGCAGAAGTATTTCTTGGAACACCAAGATATGCAAACATTGGATTAACTATTAACTTCTAATTCTATGGGGTGGTTGAAATATACCACCCCAAAAAAAACTTGACATTTACAACATTTATTATTATATTTATTAACAGAATCTTACAACCAAAAGGAGTTATACTTGTATCAAAATATATTCTTTGATGTAAAAAAACAAAAATTTCATTTATGGGACGACAAAAAAGGATACCTTGTTGTTCCTTACAACAAATATGCTTATGTTAAACATTCTAACGGACAGCATGTTTCTCTTTATGGGGATAGATTAAAAAAGGTTTCAAAATGGGATAAAGAAGACCCAACTCTACACGAATCAGATGTCCCACCAATGACCAGATTCTTGGTTGACCAATATGGAGATTCAGATGAACCATCAACTGGACATAGAATTATGTTCTTTGATATTGAGGTAGAAGTTACGGACGGATTTCCAGATGTGATGAAAGCAACAAATGTAATTACATCTATTGCAGCATACGATTCCACAACAGAAAAGTATTTCACTTATTGTTTTGACCCACACAAAAGATTACAAAATTATACAAAAGATGACCAAATCGTAGAATTTTATGAAACTGAATATGAAATGTTAAATAAGTTCTTTCAAAAGTATTTAGAAATTAGACCTACGATTGTATCAGGTTGGAACTCGGACTTTTTTGATATTCCTTACTTATACAACAGAGCAGTTAGAGTGTTGGGGCCAGAAGTAGCAAATTTATTATCACCGATATCAGAAATAGGTTATAGTGAGTTTACAAAGAAACATAGAATTGCCGGTGTTTCATCAATGGACTATCTACTATTGTATAAACAATTTACATTTACTCAACAATCAAGTTATAGATTAGATTACATTGGTGAACAAGAAGTTAATATGAAAAAGGTTGATTATGAGGGAACTTTAAATGATTTATATGAAAATGATTTACAAACATTTATTGACTATAATATTCGAGATGTAAAGATATTAGTTGAATTAGAAAAGAAACTAAAACTGATTGAAATATCAAGGGGTATTGCTCATTTAGGGCATGTTCCTTACGAAGATGTTTATATGTCAAGTCGTTGGTTAGAGGGAGCTATATTAGTATATCTAAAAAAGATTGGAGTAGTAGCACCTAATAAACCACCAAGACCAAAAAACTTTACGGGTGAAACATTCACAGGAGCATATGTTCAAGAACCACAATCAGGAAAACACGATTGGGTTTATGACTTGGATATTACATCAATGTATCCAAGTGTTATTCGTTCTCTAAATATTTCACCAGAATCTAAAATTGGGAAGGTTATTGGTTGGGATGCCGAAGAATTCTTAAAACAAGGAAACAATAAAACTTACACATTGATTGGTAAAAATAATAAAGAAATGGGTAAGATGACAGAAAGAGAACTTCAACAATACTTTGATGAAGCACAAGTTTCAATTTCAAGTAATGGTATAATGTATCGAACAGACAAACAAGGTTTGATTCCAGCACTATTAGAGAAGTGGTTCAATGAAAGAGTTGAGATGAGAAAACTTGTTAAAAAGTTTCACGATGAGGGTGATACTGAAAAAGAACAATACTTTGATAGAAGACAACATATTCAAAAGATTGTATTGAACTCATTGTATGGTGTATTAGGATTATCAGTGTTCAGATTTTATGATGTTGACAACGCAGAAGCAACAACATCAACAGGACAATCTTTGATTAAGTTTAGTAAAAAAATAACCAATCATTTCTATAATAAAGAACTTGGGGACAAAGAAGACTATGTTATCTATATTGATACAGACTCTATTTTCGCATCAGCAGTTCCATTGGTTAAGAAAAGATTTCCTAATCAAGAACTAACTGAAACTATGATGACACAAAGAATTATGGAGATATGTGCTGAGGTTCAAGATTATCTAAATAAATCATATGATTACTTTGGTAAAAAGTTTTGTAATGTAGATAAGCATGTATTTGATATTAAACAAGAGGTGATTGCAAAGACCGGATTGTTTATTACTAAAAAAAGATATGGATTACGAATCATTAATGATGCCGGTCGTAAGGTAAACAAAACTCACGTTAAAGGATTAGACACCGTTCGTAGTAATTTCGCAGTTGCGATGAAACAATTACTACAAAATGTTTTAGATGATATTTTAGCAGATGTTCCAAAAGAAAAGATTGATGAAAGAATTAGTATCTTTAAAAGAAATATGACTTCACTACACTTTGATGTTATGGCAAATCCAATTGGTGTAAAGGGTATTGGAAAGTATGAGGTTAAGGATTCAGAAAATGCATTCTCTCAGTATAAAAAAGGAACACCAGTCCACGTTAAAGCAGCAATCAATTATAACTCATTGATTGACTATTGGTATGAGGGTAAACGATACGAGAAAATTAGTAATGGTAGTAAGATTAAATGGGTGTATTTGAAAGAAAATGAATTTGGATTTGATACAATAGGATACAAAGGTTATGAAGACCCACCACAAATACTGGATATGATTAAAAAATACATAGACCACAACAAAATGTATGAACAAGCTATGAGTAAAAAAGTCGGTATGTTTTATAAGGCATTGAATTGGGGTGGAGTAGAAGATGTTACAACATCAATGAATAGATTCTTTTAAAAATAAATTAAATTTTCACAAAACAATATTATATTTATAATTGTAAAACAATAGGAGCAAATGGTTATGAACAAATCGCAATTAACAAACTTCATCACAAAATATACTTTGGGTGGAGAAATTAAATCAACTAAATGGACTTCAAATGGAGACTCACTATCAACAAGATTTATCTCAGGTGATAAGTCAGTTGTAGGTAGAGTAGAACTGAATAAGTTTAGTCATCTAAAACCTTGTGAATTAGGTGTATACAATACTGGACAACTATCAAGTTTGCTATCAGTATTGGGAGACGATGTTGAAGTAAAACTATCACAATCAGGTGATAAATTTATCTCAATGGAGTTAGAGGACACAAAAAGAAAAACAAAATCAAAATATATGTTGAGTGATTTATCGGTCATTCCTACACCACCAGAACTTAAGAATCTACCAGATTCATTTGAGTTGGGTATTAAGGTTGACCCTTATTTTGTATCAACATTTATCAGTGGTAAAGGTGCTTTGTCCGAAGCAGAAACTTTTACTATCTTAACAGAAAATGGTGAAACTAAAATCGTTATCGGTTATGCGTCAATCGCATCTAATCGTGTAACTATTCCAGTGGAAACTACAAAGGGTGGTGAAATTGAACCAATCAGTTTCAACGCAAATATGTTCGCATCAATCTTAAATGCAAATAAAGATTGTGAAAGTGCAACATTAGAAGTTAGTTCAGCAGGTTTATCAAGAATTAAATTCTCAATCGATAATTATGATTCAGAATATTTCTTGGTATCAACACAAGCAGTTAATTAATGGAAAGTCTAAAACATAGTTTATGGGTGGAGAAATATCGCCCTAATAGTTTAGACAATTATATAGGTAATGACCATTTAAAATCAAAGGTGTCGGTATATTTAGAATCAGGAGATATACCACACCTACTATTGTTCGGTAGGGCAGGAACTGGTAAAACCACTCTTGCCAAACTACTGGTCAATAATATTGATTGTGATTATCTATATATAAACGCATCTGACGAGAATTCAGTAGATGTGGTTCGTGAGAAAGTCAAGAACTTCGCATCAACATTAGGTTTCAAAGATATGAAAGTTATTATCTTGGACGAGTGTGATTACATTACACCAAACGCTCAAGCAGCACTTCGTAATCTTATGGAAACTTTCTCAAAGAATTGTCGTTTTATATTGACTTGTAATTATGTGGAAAGAATAATTGACCCGATACAAAGTCGTTGTCAATCATTTCAGATAGTTCCACCAGACAGAAAGCAAGTCGCACAACATTTAGCAAACATCTTGAACAATGAAAACATTGAATATGACATCAAAGATATCGCAACCATTGTAAATGGTGGATATCCAGATATCAGACGAGTTATTAATGGTTCTCAAAGACAAGTTGTAAATGGTAAATTAGTAATTGATGAAAACACTATAACACAAAATGATTACAAAACAAAAGTTTTGGAAATCTTGAAAACACAAGATAAGAAATCATCATTTCAAAACATCAGACAACTACTAGCAGACTCAAAAGTTACAGACTTTTCAGATTTGTTTAGGTTGATGTTTGATACGATAGATGACTGGGGAACCGGTCATATTGCAGAGTGTATTTTAATTTTATCAAAATATCAACAATCAGACGCAGTTGTAGTGGATAAAGAAATCAATATTATGGCTATGTTTGTAGAATTAATAGGGAGTATCAAATGAGTAGTCATCCAGAGGGAATGCCACCAAAACAAGTAGAACTAGATTTATCAAAAACAGATACTATCAAATGTCAAGAGTGTGGAAACGCGTCATTTATTCAAGCGTTCTTTTTAAAGAAAATATCTGCACTGATGAGTCCAACAGGTAAAGAAGCAATTGTTCCAGTCCAAGTTTTTAGTTGTGGAAATTGTGGAGCCATACCACAAAATATGATTGAGGGTAGTGGAATTGGACAGGCCGGATAAGTTTAGTATAGGCAATTTAACATTTACCTTAAATAAAAAATTACCAACTCAAGAAATGTTTGTTAATTGGAGAGATGAATATTTATCTTTACCAGAAATTATCAATTATAAAGTTTGGTTAACGGGTGGATTCTTAGAAGATTGGGAAACCAATGATATAGATATTATATTGACCGGAACACCTAATTATCAGGAGTTAAGAAATTTATTGTATCAAGCTAGAATCATTGGTGTAAAATATGGTTTACGAGTTGATATATCACATTGGGATACAGAACCAGAATATATTTATGAAAACTATCCAAGTGCTTGGGGAATCGGAAATGGTAGTGAAAAGGTTGTTGTAGAAAAGTTAAATATAGGTATTTCTTTATATGTTAATAATAAATTAATTAAAAAAATTAACAATTATGAAGAAATTATTAAGGGGTTGTATAAATATAATTTTACATATCCTACTAAAAAACAACTAACAAGAGATTATAAATCTAAACCAATATTACTTTATGGACAAGAAAACAAGATATAATGTAGAAAAGTTTTACTATGATAATTATAGAGTAAATAAAGACAGAACTGAAAGAGCATTAAATATTTACGAGAATAATTTTGGTAAGTTAGAGGGTGGTAGACAACACGACCCAATCTACAATGACGAAAATGTGGGACGACAAATCTATACTTTTGGTTGTAGTTGGACTTATGGTTGGGGTGTAGAGCAAACCGAAACCTTTACGCATTTACTCGGAGATGAAAACACAGCAGTTCATAATTACGGAGCAGGTGGAACAGGTTTAGATTTCGCAGTCAAAACATTATCAGAAGTTTATATACCAGAATCAAGACGACAAATATTTATCATTACGGTTCCACATTATTTTAGGAGAACTTGGTTTGATGATGACGGAGTTGTTTATAAACCTTGGGAACTAAAAGAATTTGTAGATTTTAACGAGTATAATAATTATTTTTACTTTTTACACCAATATAATTTACTGAATAAGTTTGTGGGTCGTGATAAAATAATTTGGGGAACTTGGGACGGAGATTTACCAAAAAAAATGTTTGATGTAAAGTTCGAAACATATGACTTGGTTAAGGATAAATTGCACCCGGGTATAGAATCACACAAAAGATATGCAGAGAAAATAAAAAATGTATTACAAAATAGATTTAAGTAATTACGAACCAAAAAAAGTTCCAAAGTATCAAGAGTTTAATAATTGGAAACAAATGAAATGGAATGAAGTTCAAATAGATATTTTAAGAGAGTTGAACGAATTCAAAGATTCATTTGGTAAAGATTGGGAAGAGTGGAATATATCTGATTTAAAACACAGACTACAAAACAATTGGTCATTTTATTTAGTTGAGGGTGGTTGGGCATTTATAGATTGGAATAGAGGATATCCTTACTTGTGTAATCGTTATGTAATGCCAGAACATAGAAATAAAGGATTAGGAAGTGATTTAGTTTGGTTAAGGTGTAATGAAATTAAACAACAAGGATATGATACTGCTATGATTAAATTAGAAGATTGGAACACACCAGCACTATCAGTTATGAAAGAGAATATTTTCACAGAATTAACAGAAATTTGATATTTATTAGTAGGAAAAAATTATGTCAGTACAAACAAAAGTAAAGAGTTTTTTAAATTATGTAACGGGAAGTGCAGGTGGTTGGCCTTCACTTTCTAATGCCGCTATTATTGGTGGTATAGATTTTGTAGAACAAACAGGTTCAAATGATATATATTTTATTGAATACAATACCAACATAGGTATTGTAGGTAGTTATGCAATGCAAACTGGTAGTTATTTTGATGTAATGGCAGACTATGCAGTATCAAAGAATTATGATAAATGTTATGTTTATGGTATGTCGGGTAAAAAACAAAACCCACCATACTTACAACAATCATTAATTAGTTCAAGTTTTGCAAAACACAATATACCAGTAACATTTGAGTATCAAATGAACACATCACACACTTACTTCGCACAAAGAGGTAATGCACAATACTCTGGTAGTTTCCACTTATTCTTTGAGACACCTTGGTATAGTGATGATAATTTATTAGAAATCGTAAGTGGGTCATTTAACAAAACTACATTTAGAACTATATTGGGTTCATCACCAGTTAGTTCAAGTTTAATTCCACTATTCAACACATCATCTTTTACGGATAATATAAATCACCCAGACTTTGTAACAAAGAATCCAGCACTTGACTCGGGTATTCAGTCTAATGCTATTGGACTATACTCTTATAACGCTGATAGTTCAAGTTATCAAGACGCAGTAGATAATAACTTATTGATAGAAACCTTTATGGTTCATAGTGGTAGTTATGATAGTTCTATTCCACAATCATACTTGGGTGTTGGTAAATGTGATTTTATGATGACACCAGAAAAGATAGTGGTATTCACAGAAAGAGAAGCCGGAACAGCTATCAAGTTAAACAAATCAACTGATGACTCTTGGAATTACATTGGTATGAAAGGTAAAACAACCGCAAGTGGTAGTTTAATTCAAATGTATGATGGAACAACAACACAAGTTCAAGATGTGGAAGTTGGTGATGTAGTTAAATCCTACCAACCATTAGATATGCCAGATGAATCACAAAACTATTTAGCATACACTACAACAGATTTAAGTGGTTCAACAACACAAGGTTCAATTGTAACGAATGTTATGAAAACAATGTCTTATGGGTATTACTTAATTAATGGTAGTATTAAAGCACCTTATAATCCAAATCAATTAAATAATGATGTCAGATACTTTGTTAAGAAAAGTGGGACTTGGGCTTGGCATACAGCAGATGAACTTGAAGTAGGAGACTATTTACTAGACCCAGATGGAAATGAAACAGAAATTACATCAAAGACAGAAAATTCAGGTGATATTACTTGGTATTCATTAGATGTCGAGGATATTGATACTTACTTCCAATCAAATATATTGGTTCACAATATCCCACCAAAGTGTTTTGTAGCAGGAACACCAATCACAATGGGTGATGGAACAACGAAATCAATTGAGTTAGTTGAAGTTGGTGATGAAATACACAACTACGATTTTGATAGTAAAGAAATTAAAGTAGGAAAAGTATTATCCATTGAAACACCAACACACGCAGATATTGTAGAGATTAGTTTTGATGATAAGAAGACAAGAAATACATTTGACCACCCATATTGGGTTGTTGGAAAAGGTTGGTCATCTTATAAACCACAATGGACTGAAAAAAGATATGATATTGAAACCAAACAATTAGAAGTTGGAGATAAATGTTTAGAACTTCAGAATGAAAAACTTGTAGAGATTGAGATTACTGATTTACAAGAGGATATAAATCCAGTCCAAACATATTCATTAGAGGTTGAAACACATCACAATTACTTTGCAAATGATGTATTAGTTCATAATAAGTTTTGTTTTTTACCAGAACAAGTAATTAATATGGGTGAAGGTAATTATAAAAGAATTGATGAGATAGAATTAGGGGAGAGTGTATTGGTTTTTGATGAAGAAAATGATGAGTTTAAGGAAGGTAAAGTCAATTCTATTATGAAAAAACTACACGATGATTGTTATGAATTAACATTAGAATCTGGTCAAACACTTAAACCAACGGGAAACCACCCATTTTTATTGAGAGATAAGGGTTGGTCAACAATAGACGGACATAATCCAAATCACGCAGGTGGTAGTGAAGTTATAGAAGTTGGTGATTATATTAGAGATTTAGATGGTTGGGTAGAGATTACTGATATCAAAAGGATTAAAGGAGAGCACATTACCTACAATTTGTTAAATCAAGACTATGGAACAATTGTAGCGCATGACATAGTTAGTCATAATAGTTCATTTTGTTTCACATACGATACGATGATTACATTGGCAGACGGAACATATCAAAAAATTTGTAAAGTAAGACCAAATGATATGATAAAAACATATGATGTTGAAACTGGTAAATTACAAAATTCAAAGGTATTAGAAACGGTAAAAATATTACACGACAATATGGTCACATATAAATTTAATGACAATACAAAAATTGAGGCAACTGATGACCACCCATTTTATATAGTTGGGGATTCTGAAGTAGATTCAGATTACAGACCATTAACTATTGGTGATGTAGTATTGAATGATGAATTACAAAAGATAGAAGTTGTCAATATAGAGGTAAATAATGTGAAAAAAATTACATACAATATCAATAGAACTGATAATGGTAAAAATTATTTCGCAAATAGGGTTTTAGTTTCTGATGAGTCTGATACATAATCACGATTTCAAGTGGTATTTAGTAAGAGATAATTTTTTAACACCAGAAGAGTGTGAATCTCAAATACAACACATAAACGATAAAGTTGATAAAGATGAGTTTGTGTGGGGTAGTTTACACAATTGTAAAAATGTCGAAACCGAAGATAAAAATGTATTAAATAAAATATGGAAAATAGCAAAACTATCTAATCAACTCGTATTTAAATTTGATATTGATAGTATACAACACTCTTGTATAAAGTTATATCCGATAGAAAATTTTAAGGATATAAACTCTCGTTTAGGAGCAGGAACACTATTTCATTCAGATTATGCAGCAGGAGACGGAAAGGTAGTTAACACTACTACCAAAATGTCTTGTGTGATATTTCTAAATGATGAGTTTGAGGGTGGCGGTTTACAAATTTGGAACGATAAAATAGATGCTAAAAAAGGTAGGATAATTATATTTCCATCATTTGCAGCACACAGAGTCTTAGAGTTTGATAAAAAAGATAGATACACTATGATAACATTTATAAAAGGAAACACTTTTAAATGAAACTAAATAACGATTTTAAATATTCAATACAAATACCAAAGTTTTTAACACACGAAAAGTGTGATGAGTTAATAGAAAAAATAACCACAACAGAAGAAGTTGTAACAGGTGGAGTTGGTGGTGAGTGTGGTGAAGCAGCAATCATACCAGAGATACGAGTTACAGAGGAGTGGTATTTATTTGACCAACCAGACAATAGACTTAGACCAGACAAATGTAATAATGATTGGAAGTGGTTACAAGACAAGATACACCAAGTAGTAAAGATAGTTAATCAAGGTGTATTTCACTTTGATATAGACGGAGCAGATGACGAATTAAAACTTATCAAGTATCACCAAGGTGGATTCTATGGTTGGCACACAGACTTTAATGCAGGTAGTTGTTCAAATAGAAAACTTGTGGCAATCGTCCAACTTACAGACCCGAGTGAATATGAGG
>Ga0098043_1001034_pt1 | contig 10081 bp, 12 predicted proteins | sample 9B_taG_FD_92581 | JGI IMG/M metagenome (GOLD analysis project Ga0098043, IMG submission 92581) | Marine viral communities from the Subarctic Pacific Ocean - 9B_ETSP_OMZ_AT15188_CsCl metaG | ecosystem: Environmental > Aquatic > Marine > Oceanic | place: Subarctic Pacific Ocean | collected 2015-01-10 | reverse complement strand
TCATGGTTATGGGTATACTCCCGCCGCACCCAGCACTTGAAGTGCGGGATGTTGCTTTGTAAATATGCCAATTTAGCATCTCCATCTTTTTCGCGCCTGTCGCAGCCTTGAGTTAGGGTCTTTTGCTGCTTTAGGGAATTTTTTCATTTGACCCGCTGAACGCGCACAGAAAGACTTTCTGCGTGCTGCTCGTTTGCCCGTAGGACTTTTCTCAGTAACCGCCGTTTGTAATTTACTTCCGGGGTTCTTTCTCCTGTACGCCTTAACCCCCGCTTCAGTCATACCTGCGCCACTTTTTGTGGGGCGAAAGTTTTTCTTGTTGCGGGGCGGCATACCACCCTTCTTAAAAGAAGGACAGCTTTCAGTCTTCTTTTTGTAGTAACTACGCAAGGTTATTAGCCAAACTTCTTACGTAGATACAATATGACGGTATAGGTGTCACCGTCGCTAGCCCCGACAGTGGTGAACTTTACGTCCCCCGTCTTGCCGGTTCCTGCGTTATTGGTAAGTCCACCAAATATAGAATAGTCGTGATTACCGCTTTGGTTCTCACCTAGTTCTATCGCCATAACATCTGTATCTGCGTCAAACAAGATACGCACCTTCATGCCGATGCACTGCCACCATATACGTTCTATATTAACGTCAGTGCAAGACAGTCCTGTGCGTGAATCTGCTTCTAACGCACTCACATCTACTTTAGTCACGGCAGACTCGCCAGTACCATCAGAGATGTTTGTTAGTTTGATAGCCACAAAAGATGGCCCATCAACTATTATTTGAGAAGCTACTGCATCAGCCATGATTGCCTCCTACTATTGGTCAGCAAATGCGGGGGCAGTTGTGCTCGTAACATTTCCGAAGATTTGGTAGTTGGTAGTATTCAGACCAATGATCGTCACATCAAAGCCAGCAGGCACGTTCAGTTGAATGCTGCTGTTAGAGTTACCATCGGAAAATACTGAGCTTACTTCGTTGCCATCTGTATCTAGGAAAGTGACACCACCAATATAAAAATTAGTGTTGCCGGGAGTAACGATAAGCGCATCAGTGGCATCAGCAGCGCCACCAGCGTAGATAAACCTAAAAACAGATCCAGCAATAGGAGCTGGAAGCGTGTAAGTATTATCTTGCCCACCATCAGGAACAAGAAGAATCCTTCCGCTATGAGTTGCATTAGTGAGCGTAACATTTCCATCAGAAAGACTAACTGGGCCGTCACCGATAGTTGCGACTTCAGTAATAGCACCAGAAGTGCTGTCTTTGCTTATAGTTTTGAAGGTGCTCTCAGATCGCACCGCACCCGAAAAGGTAGTATTAGCCATTGTCATCTCCTGTCTCGGCTATGTCAGGCACGGGATGCGCCTGTCAGGGATGAAATACTTATACAACAGAAAAAGAAAAGGGGCAACAAGTGCCCCTCTCTTTGTACAGCGTCTTACGCTCCGGGTGACCCGAAAATTCCAAGTGGGTCAGATACACCAAAGCTGTATCGCTCTCTCGCTTTATAACGCGAGTTGCCCGTATCAAAGTCTGCATCCATAGATGTAGCCATTGGAGAACGGACAAAGTGCTTGAGACCATTCGGTACGTCGGTCATCAAGAAGAACGCATCAGTATCAGTCAGATAGTGATTGATTGAGTAACCGCCGGGGATAGATCCGTTGTTACGCAATGCGTTCAAGTCGTTGTCAGCCGTTCCTACACGACCTTCAGTTTCAAGCAAACGAGTTGCTACGAACTGTAAGTTCGGTGGAATAATCAGCTTGGTGGGGCGTGCTGCAATTAGCAAACCACGCTCATCAGTCCAACCTGCAATCTGAATAACAGCCGCTTCCAAAGAAGTTTCGTTAAGGTCAGCCGCAACAGCGGGACGGTTTGAGTTAGTGCCACCAGAAACAAGCGGGTGATCCGTTGCACAAAGCGTCTTGCCGTCACCGTAAGTGGTGCCTGATGCAAACGCATTGTTAAGGATAGTCGCCGCTTTCACTTGCTTGGTGTACGCCATAGCGCGTGCTAGAGCTTTCGTATAACGTGCAGAAAGCGAATCGTAAAGATTATCTTCAATTGCTTCCTCAGTGATCGAAAAGCCCATAGCCACGGTCTCGTGCGTATAACGAGCAGTGAATGCTTCTTGTGCGTTGTCGTACTCAATCGCAGCACCTTCGTCTTTGACGGGGGCAGCGGAGAAGCCGGACAACTTGGTTTCTTCTTCAAAAGAACGGTCAGAAGTCTCTGATTCAAAGATTTCTGTGTGCTCTTCACCATATTTTGCGTACTCCATTCCAAACAAAGCGTTTAGGCCGGGAAGGAGTTCTTTCAGTAGCTGGGCGCGAGAAATTGCCATTTTACCTTACTCCTTAAATACCAGTGGTGTTGTCAAATGCGTGACCTGCGTTCCACTTAACATACGCTTCTGTAAATCCACCAGAAGAGTTCTTGGTTTCTTCAACCAACTCAACAATACGGAATGGAAGCGTAGCTGTGGTAGCAGATGTATCTGAAATAGCACTTGCAGAATTACCTGTTACGGTGCTTCCAGTATTGTCTACTCCAGCCACATTAGCGCCAATATCAGTGATAGCTAAATCACCAATGGTGGTGCCAGACGACACAACAGCGACCTTAAACAATACATCTGTAGCATCGCACACATACGCTTTAATATCTGAAGCGGCTGTGCTTGCTGGGTAGTATTGTCTGAAAGTTACTTGTGAAGTACTAGGATCGGTGTAAGTAACACCCATAAAGACTCCGATAGGAGTCATAGCAGCATCAAACGTGTCACGCTCGACGGTGCCGCCAGTTACTAACTTAACAGCGTCCCCGTAGAAAATGTCCGTCCCATAACCACTGGCTATGCTGTACTGACGAACTGTACCTACGTATGGAACACCACTAAGCAGCTTTACCGGCTTCAGCCCATAGGGGGCATCGACTGTTGGATAAGCCATGATGTTAACCTCTTAACAAAAAATTTAAGTTCCTTTACCAAAATTGGTAACTTTTGTGCTGCGCTCGTTGAATAAAGGCATACGAGGATCGTTTTCGCGCATGAGGTTGTTGTCCACAGAGTGCATCTGCGACCTAGTTTGGTTTTCGTAATAGTCATTACGTTCCTTGACTAGCTCTGCTGGAGCCTTACAAAGCAACAAACCACCCTGCAAAATGTTACCTTCAAATCTTTCGTCTTTGTCGGTCAATGCAAACTCTGGGTGATCTTCAGCTTTAACTGGCTCCCAACCTTCACGTAGTTTGGAAGAAACATTAGTGGCGTCTGTTTGACCCTGAGTGGACACTCGTACCCAGCGGAACTCATACCCGTCCTGTGGCTCTGGCGAAGGCAATACTTCGGGCCGCTGCCATGAACGCTTACGAGCTTTAGTCTCGCGTGTGTCGTTGTCTCTCTTGATTCTATTCTCAGCCATTATTGTTCCTCATTTCTTGTGCAACCTGTTTGGCGTATTCTTCAAGTGGAACTCCCAATCTTTTTGCTAGGGCTACCTGTGTTTGCGTTAGTGTCACCTTTTTAGGTGCTGTGCTCCGCGTAGCGGGTGCAACCACATTTGACCTTGGCTTGGGCTTCTCTTCTATTGTCGATGCATCCTCAAATTCTTGTGGAAACACCTCTCGCATACGAGTGTCAATGCGCTCGTAGTATTCGTCACTTGTAGGATCTACACCTTGTCTTACTAACTTGTGATGCAGCCCTACAGCTAAACTTGTCATTTCTTCATCTTGGTCAAACCAAGGGTTTTCCTTCCTCCATTCTTCTGCACGAGCATCATACGGTTGCTGTGCATTAGTCGTAACATCTTGTACCGAAGTTTCTTCTTCTTGTAAAGCGGGTACTTTGAAGTTGTTTAGTTTGTCAGACTTTATTTTTGCGCTAGTTAGAGTTTCCTGCGCTTCAATAACTCTGTCTGCTTCTCCAGACTCATAAGCGTCTTTGTAAACTTGCTTTGCTTGTAATAGCTCTGCAGCCACAGCTTTCTTAGCCTGTTCAAGAAGCGCCTCTTGGTTCTTTGTAACATTGCCCTTTAGCTCTTTATTTTCATCTACGAGCTTTTGGGCCAGCCTTTCTAACTCTTCACGCTCTCGTAGCGCCTGTTCTTTTGCGCGACGTTCATCGTGGTAACCTTTACTAAAATGCTTTATGCGTTGCTGAACCTTTTCAGAATAATCTGCAAGTTCTTCATCTGTAACATCTTTTGGAGGTTCTGAAGGTGTGCGGTTCCGATCAGCCTTTGGTGTATCGTCCACAACCTCAATATCGAGCGCGGATTCTTCTTCAACTTCAGCTACAGGCTCTGGTTCTTTGTAATCTTCCGCCGTTTTCTTGCCTGTTATATCAATCTCTACTTCACTGGAGTTTTCTACTTCCAATACAGCTTCCTCTTGTTCTGAATCAGGAAAAGAAAATTCTACTTTTTGAAACGCCATAACCTACTCCTTATACTCTCTCAACGCCACGAGGATCTGGTACGACAGCTTCAATAGAGTCGTCGTTCATCAAACGATATTCTTTCCCGTCTATAGAAAACCTAGTCCCTGTGTTAGCACGGAACATCACATAGTCCCCCGGCTTACACCAAGGGCCAGTAGGGAAGCGGTCTGTATCAGAATAGGCTTGTTCGCCCATATCTAACACAAGCCCTATAATCGACATGACCTGTTCGTGGTTTTTTGTTGTGACAGATTTAAGTAGGTCTGTGCCTTCAAAAGTCTCTTCAACATGCGGCATAGCAACTAACACCTTATACCCCACAGGGTTAGGTATTTGTGCTTCAAACTCCTCTTCGGTGACTATTGCTTCTGCAATATCAGTCATCTTCATACTCCAAATTGCGCGAGAGGTCTTCTATGTATTGCAAACAGGTTTCGAGACCCCGAACCAAACCTGTAGTTTCCTTATACATGGCGAAGTCTTTGGCTCCCCCTGCAGTAAGAAATTCAATCGCTGAAGATTTATCATCTTCAAGTCTTTCTTTGAGCACGTCTAAGACGGTTTTTGCCACTATTGAGTCCTATTTGAGTCCTTAATGGTCTTCAGCAAATCTAAATCTAATTTAGTATTATCTTTTCTTCTATCAGCCGCTAGTTTAGCACCTGCTTTCTGTGCGTCTATTTGTAACTCTTGCTGTTCTATTTCAAGCTGTTTTGCATCAATCATAGCATCCGCTTGGTTTTTCTGTGCTTTTAATTGTAGCTCCTGCTGCTTCAACTGCGCGTCTGTTTGATCTTTCGCTGCTTTACGCTGCACTTCTTGCTGTTTTATCTGTAGCTCGGCTTGCTGCATCTGCACTACAGGGTCTTGCGCCTTCTGTTGCGCTTGTTGCTGTGCGGCCTGTTGCTGGTGCTGTTGTGTCAACTGCTGTCCTGCGTCTGCCATAAGTTGTGACATCTGTAGCTCAATGTCCTCTGGCAACGCCTCGTTGGGCACAGGTAGCTTGACCCCAAGTTTCTCTTCGATCTGCTTGCGGTATAAGAAGCCTGTATGTTCTGCAATGTGCGCTTGTAACGCTGCCATGATTGGCTGGGCTTGCGGATTCTGCCCTATAAGCTGTCGCACCATAGGATCTTGCATAAACGATTGGTGTGTTGCGATATGCGCTTCATGGTCTTGGTATATAAACGCCTTCATCGGCTTGCCCATAAGAGCGTTCATATTTTCGCTTACAGGATCTACTGGAGTCGCATCTTCCTCTGTAGGCACAAGTTTATCGGCGTTCTTAACACCCAACACTTCTATCATCTGCCTGTGTAGCTGCGGTAAGTCGTATATCTGTGGTGCAGTTTGCGACATTTGTAGCACAGCTTGGTACTGCACTACACGCTGGGCCATCGTAGAACTGTTCGGATCGCTGACAGGGATCACATCCACCATCATGTAATCCGCTTGCTTTGCGGTCACTTCTCCCCGCACAGGCTCGTAAGCGTATTCTGCGGGGGCGTACTCGGCCATTATCAGCTTGAGCATCTTAAACTCTTGCTTCATGGCGTAGTGAACACGCGCTTGTACCGCAGCCATCGGCTTCAAGGTACGTTCTAGAAGGGCCAGAGTGGTTCCCACAGGAGCGTTTGCTGACATGTCCGAAATGTTCATGTCGCTGATTGCGCCCAGCCTACGGCCTTCCTGCGTTATCTGGTTAAGCAACGCAAGTAGGGTTTGGCTTGGCTCCTTATATGGGAGCGGCATGATGTTGTCACGGATGCTGCCTGATGGCACATCTACATCCTTAAACTCTCCCGGCTCTATAGGAGTGTCATCACCCTTGATGCGTAATCCACGGGACTTCAAACCCCCCGGTAAATTAGATAGCGTGCCAGCGTCTACCAACTGCCGTATTAGGGACGTTCCCGCCTTAGCGTACCCCCCTATTATATGAATCAGTCCTAGACCATAGAATCCAAATCCGGGCACATAGACGTAGTGTACGAAGTGCTGGCGTTTGAGCATGAAAGCATCATCGGGATTCCAGTTACGTCTTATACCTAAGACTTCACCAGAACCACGTTCTATCGTCACTACATACGGTTTTGCTATCTCTTCTTCAGAGTCATCAACACCCTCTATAACTATGTCAGCGTGGATCTCATAGACAGCGTATCTGTTGTCGTCTGTTATAGAGTAACCACCTTCTTCAGCTTTACGCTCTTCGATGTCGGTATGGTATGGCTGTGGTTCACCAAGCTCTATATCTTTGTAGAACCCAGAGGCTTGGAGTTTTTTGAGATCATTCTTAGTCTTACGCATGACGTGCGTAACACGCTCTGCGCTTTCTACATTAGATGCACCGTAAGGAACGATCACATCTTCAGCGGGTATGTATACCGCTACCTGTCTGCCTATGTTTGGATCGTAGTAAACCTTCTTAAATGCACTACCTGCCAAACCAAGGCTATATAACAGACGTTCATGTTCGGGCCTGTACTCCACCATGCGCTCGGTAAGCTCGTAGTTCATATCGGCTTTTACGCGCTGTGCAGCTTCTTCTTTTTCTTTTGTATCTTCCCCAAGAATCTTAACTTTGACCGGGCCAGCCGCAGGGAATGTCTCGGACATGGTTTCTGCTTGGAAGCGTATGGCTGCTTCAGCGAGCACTGTAGAGTACACTCCACAAGCGCCATCCCACGGTTCCACTCGCTCTTCGTACTGGAACCCTAGAACATCCAACCCTTTCACAAACGTATCTGCCCAATCTTTACGACTAGATATGTCCGCGTCCACAGCGCCCATCAGGTCACTGGAAATCTTACTTAAAACATCTTCATCTAGAACGTCGGCTAAGTTGGCATCAAAAGGAATAGTGTCGCCTACGTCAGCGTTGGGGATAAGTGTTATCTCTACAGAGCCGTCATCCAGAGTAACCATATCTGGATTTACTATTTCTATCTCCAAGGATTCTTCCGGCATATCTGCTTCCAGACCTGCGGGGGCTGCGTATAGTCCTTTATCTACTGCCATAAATATCCCCTAGTAATAGCCGCTTCCACGCCGCTTAAAGTACCGCTGTTCCTCTGGCTCATCTGTCGGTAGCCGTATAAATCCGCCTTGCCTAAATCGCATAAGTGCCATAACTGTTGAGTCAACCAAGTCATCATGGCTCATAAACGGGAATCCGGCAATCTCTTCAACTACTTCTTCTGCCCACCTCGTAGGCGGAATCCACACCAAACCAGACGCTACAATATCAGATACTGAGTTTAGTCGTGCAAGTTTATCACCCGATCCTCTATGTGGGGTGTACTCCGATACGGGTAGCCCCATACGCCGCATCTCTTGGTACAGCGCAGTACCCGAGGACTTCTTTTCCACAATAAATGCGTCCGGTTCCCACTCAGCGTACTCTTCCATCGCTAAATCTTTTAGCTCTGGGAACTCCATGCGCTTCTTGATGCTATTTAATAGGATGATATTGAAGGCTTCAGTTTCTTCATTAAGAAACACACCCCACGTAGTGAGTGCTGTAAAGTCCGCTCGGTTATGTGCTTCTGCGGCTGCGTCCAGTGACATGATTATGTACTCACAAGAGGGTGGCGGGCCTTGCTCCCATAGTTGCCACCACTCGCGTTTGACCAACGCGGCTTCTTCTGCGGTGGGTTCTTGCTGATACTGTGCATTCCACTGGAAAGTAGGCATAGATGCCTTGGTACGAAGTAATGCTTCTAGGTCAAAGAACTCAGGCCATAGCGGTTTCTGTATGGGTTCGCCCGTTTCTTCGTCATCTACATCTAATAAAGCAGGAAACTCCACGATTTCATACTGGTCTGCCCGCTCATTCTGCGTCATATCCTTAGTTACACGCCCAGTTAGGTCATCCATGTGCCATCTGGTCTGAATTATAGCTACACGACCACCCGGCATAAGACGAGTACGAGCACCAAATGTGAACCAATCGTATGCTTTGGAAAATGTCTCAAAATTACCGTTGATTACGTCCTGTTCTGAGTGCGGATCGTCCACTAATAGTAAATCTGCGCCCCGTCCTGCGATGGATGAGCCAATACCACAGGCGTAATACTCTCCACCTGTGTTTGTATTCCACCTACCGGCTGATTTTGAGTCACTTGCTAGCTGTACCGTAGGAAAAATAGCCCCATACTCGTCAGCGGTTATCATATTCCGTACTTTTCGCCCAAAATCCACCGCCAAGTCGGTGGTATGGGACACCATCATCACCTTTTTGTTGGGATTCCGCCCCAGAAACCACGCTGGGTACATAATAGACACAAGATTAGACTTGCCGTGACGTGGCGGGATGTTCACACAGATGCGATCTTTATTGCCTTGCTCAATATCCATGAGCATATCGGCCAAAATGCGGTGATGTTTGCCCACAATGAAGTCAGGCTGCATCCGTTTGCAAAATTCTATGAGGTCATTGTACGCCGCAACGTTCAATCTACGCTGCGCTAGCTCGTCTACTATACGATCTATTTCGACAATCTCTTCTGGTGTGTACTTATCGAGGTTATCCAACATCTGCTGGACTTCCTCTTCAGTAAAATCCAGTGCTGGTTCAGTCATCGTAGTCGTCGTCACCCAACTCTGCGGTTACATCCAGTAGATTACCGTCAAATTCAACGGGTGTAGTGTACTCAGCGTCCTCAATGTCTGTTGTAGAAATTATCTTCTCAAGTTTTCCACGTAACTTATTACGCAAATCTTCAGTAGATTGGTGTGTTATGGTCACCTGAGACTTCTCTGCGAACAATCCTACGTCAGAGATCTTACCTAAAAGCTCCAGCGCACGGATACGTACACGCGGATCTGCGTTTTCTGACTCTATCAACAGCTTATTTGTAACTAGATGCCGTATCTGCGTGGCATTTTCCGCTACTGAGTGCCCAAACTCTTTCAATATAGTGTCTGTAAGCACTAGAGATGCGGGGGTCAGGGCTGCGGCCCGCTTAGTTGTTACTTTTTTGGACGTTTTATCGGGATCATCTGCATACGCCACTGCAAGTTTTGCAGCAACGTCCTGATCTTCTGAAGTGGGAGTGATGTCCAACCCCTCTTCTGCCAGCTCCATAGCAGTGTTACACGCTGCTTCAGCCCTGTCTTTCAAATCCATATTAGATAAATCTTCTGACAAAGGTACGCCTATCTCTGGTTTGAGTAGCATCGCCATAATAACTTATAAGTAAAACTCTACCGCCAGAATCGCCAGACTACCGTAAATAACTGGCGAGCGCAAAACAAGCTATGGCAAGGAGTTGCCGTTGTCCCGCCAGAACCGCCAGTGTTTTTCAAAAAGTTGGCAATTTATGAAAGCTGTCATTTGTTACAAGTAAAAGTCCAAAAAGTCCAAAAAGACCAAAACGACAAAACTGAAAATAAAATACATATAACGTGTCATAAGGAGGTTGGGACTCCAAAGGGGGGTGTTTCCATATATTAGGGGGGTGGGGGTGCCGAACTGAGAAAAAACCGATTTGTTCGTGGAAATTAGTAATATATAGACGTGTGTACATGCGCGTAGCACAGCGGCCCATAGGGGAGGGGTGGGTGTTTGTTATAAGTACTTATAACGAAAGTTGCATATAACGTGTTATGTGCTATTATGTGTCTGTGGTT
>Ga0098043_1001027_pt1 | contig 10130 bp, 6 predicted proteins | sample 9B_taG_FD_92581 | JGI IMG/M metagenome (GOLD analysis project Ga0098043, IMG submission 92581) | Marine viral communities from the Subarctic Pacific Ocean - 9B_ETSP_OMZ_AT15188_CsCl metaG | ecosystem: Environmental > Aquatic > Marine > Oceanic | place: Subarctic Pacific Ocean | collected 2015-01-10 | reverse complement strand
CCCTCAACACCTTTATGTGGTATACCAGGATTGACTCTGAATATTGCCTCTCTTCTCCACAGTGTGTGTAATTTATCTAATTGATAATCAATAGTTTTCTCATCACCAAAATTTATTGAACCAAGACACAATGCCATATCAAATGGCACCGACTTATATTCTTCTATTGACACCTTTATATCTGCAGCATCATTATAGGGGTCTATACCAATAAGATTTGGAATCAAACTTTTCAGTTTATTATACCCACACCCTACATCTAAGACACTAGATGGTTTTTTACTATTAATGTAATCGACCAAATTATAGCCGCTATACTTAAGAAATTGATAATTCGTGTCTTTCCAAATCCCATTGAAATAGGACTCCATCATTTAGTTTTTTTCTTCTCTTCAAATCCTTCTCCACCATCAACTGTTTCTGGTTGCTGTGGTGTTTGTAAAGATTCAATTTGTTTTGTAAGTGTCAAAATCTTTGCTTCAAAAGCTATGTTTTGAGCAGTGAGATTGTTTACTCGTGCTTGGTATACCTGAAGAATAGAATTTACTTCTTCATTCATGATGAAAGATTATATAACTGTTTTATATATGCTAGAACGAGCCACCGTCTATAGTTATGTTTTCTAATGATCTTGTTGTACCAGAACAAGATATAACTTGTGTTTGACCTGCACAGTCATTCACAAATAGAGATCCAATCTCTAATCCTGAGAATGCACTTGCTGTAAGAACACCTGAAGACTCTGATACTTCTGAACCTAATACTATTCTACCTGCTGAGTCGTCCCAATATACAGCAGCTTTCTTAGCAGAACCACTGTAGTAATTTAGAACAAGACCAACGTCTTTGTTTGTGTCACTGCTAAGTGCCCCACCATCTACTACTTGAAGTTCAAGAAGTACGTCTTCAATAGTTGTATTTGTTGTGTTGACTTGTGTGGTAGTACCATTTACTGTCAAGTTACCACCAATAGTAAGGTTTGTTGTGACACTCGCAGCACCCGTGACTGTCAATGTGGAACCATCAAAAGTAAGATTACCACTGTCTTCTAGTTCACCAGACGTGCCTGCAAGCACAACTCTACCAGATGTAAGGTCGCCTACTGCTGCTGATGTAGCAGAAACTGTGCCACCAGATTGATTACCTGATATATTACCAGTCACGTCTCCAGTAATATTACCCGTCACTGCACCTACAAATGTGGTCGCTGTCAACGCTCCACTGGCAGAGTTGAATGTAAGATTGGTTCCTGTCTTTGGTGCTAAATTACCAGTTGCAGCAGTTGCAAATACAACATTACATGCTGTGTCAGTTGACTCGTCAGCAAGTGTGATTGTTGTTGCTACTGTGGCGGTGTCTGAATTTCCTGTTACATCACCTGTGAGGTCACCAACAAATGATGTTGCTGTGAGTGCTCCTGATGATGAGTTGAATGTAAGGTTGCTTCCAGTCTTGGGTTCAATATCACCTGTAGCAGATACCGCAAACATAGGAAAACATGTGGTATCACTTGATTCATCAGCAACTGTAATCTCAGTTACAGCACCTGCATTTTGAGGTGTTGTGTCAAAAGAAAATTCACCACTTGCATTACACTTTAGGAAACCATTATTTACTGCTGATGCAGGCATTGTATAAACTTGATTATCCCCTAGTGAAGCAGGTGCCTTGATAGTGATGGCACTTGATCCGTTATTCTGTGCCTCTACTAATTTGATACCTGACGCATTACTAGCATCACCCTTGTCCCAAAATCTTCCTGATCCTATGAATTGGTTATTAGATGTTGTAGAGTCTATACCAACATATAGATCGTTCTTATCAACGGTAAATCCTGGCTCACCTGCTTGTAATCCTGGTAAACTCGCTAGGTTACCTCTTTTAAACTGTAATACTGGAGCTGCCATGATTTCCTTGTAGCTTATACCTACCTTATATTTATTTTATTACCAAGTTCCAGCGTCGAGATCAATCTTATCATCTAATTCTACGTCAAGGGTATCGACAAGGTTGTTTATAACAGTATCACTAAATCCAGCAGCACCTGATACATTACCTACAGCAGAGTCTACAATAGCATCTGGAGAAACAAATTTAAAATTATCTTCTACAGCGTCATAAGTTAGGATAAAGCTTGTGCCTACCCCTGCACTTATTGCAGTTGAATTGATGTCTGAGATGTCTCTTAGATTTGCCACTTCTTCGTCTCCAGCCGAAAATACAGTTCTCTGTTCTCCTAGTTTTACAACAAAGAATTCGTCATCTCGTACAATGTTGAATTCTTCTTTGTCTCTTGAGAATCTAACCGTTGGTTGTGCACCTATATCATCGTCGCCATGTGATGAACTTAGTCTAATATTAGACATGTCATAATGCCGATGTAGGATTTACCATTACTTGTCCAGTAAAAATTTTTGTTTTTGCACCAGAAAAGTTATTACTGATCAGCACATCATACTCGTATCTACCAGAGGTTATGATACCAGTTTGTGCAGGTGTCATGGATAAAGTTACCTGACCGTTAGCAGGTGTTGATCCATATGTCACAGCAAATCCTATCGAACCTGCTGCTTCAGCATGCTTCCTCATCTTCGCACTAAAACTAAATCCAGTGAGATTCAATGCAGATTGATCACTCTTCTTAACATCAAATGTTGAAGAAAAAGTTGCTCCTTGTTCTATTTGAATATTGACTGATGGAACTGCCATGTTATTATTTATTCTGTTGAGTAATTAGTTGTTTCAATAATTCGATTTCACCTTTCAACCTGTCTATCTCATCTTTTTGTGATAGACGTACCCTCTTATCATTCATGTAGCGTTCGTACGCTGCACTATCCGTGTTTACTATCGCTGTCGTCTTGACATCTCTCTTTAGATTCGGGTGGTTTTCCACCTTCATTCTTTTTGATGATGGGGTATGTTTCATCTAGAGTTCCCTCTAATACTTCTGCTGCTAATGACCATGCGTTTATCATATCTATATTATGCCACAGCGATGGCTTGGAAGTCAAGTAATTCTGCAGGTGCTGCTTGATTTGTTGATGCTATAACAATTTTCACTTGGAATCCTGTGAACAATGGTAGATTATCTTGAGTAAATTCATATTCTAAGAACTGATCCTCAAGACTTGCAACCACGTTGTTGTCAGGTCTACCACTATTATTATCAGAATTTATAACAAAACCTGCTGCGTCAAGATTGTCAAAACCTGGCATCAATTCAAAAACCTTATCAATTTCATCACCATCTGCTCTTTGTAATCTATACAAACATCTGATATCAGACTCTGCTGGTCTCATTGCTGCTACTTTTACCTTGAGAGAGGATGCAGGTGTATCAAGTTTGATTACCTTTGTTTGATACATGTTCTCATGTGGGTCATCTACTTGATTTACCCTTGAACTTGAAACATAGTCACCTATGGGAGAGTTGATTCTAGAACTCTTTGTTATTATGTTGCTTCTAAATCCATCTATTACAGGTGATACATCTTCATTTATAGTGGTCATTGCCAATTGTAACATGAATGACTTGTTACCTGGCAGTTGATCTAAGTGCTCTTGTTCATTCGTAAATGATGCAACCATCCTGACATCATTGAACACAGTTTCATTTGCAAGAGACACAGTTTCAAACCCTTTATCAACGAATGATGACTCAGCACCACTTATACTTGTTGCTGATATTGTTTTTATAGCAGCATTGATATCTGTGCCAGCAGGTAAACTATGTGCCACTGTTGGTGTTATAGTGTCAAACATAATATTACTTGTAGCTCTACCTGCTACACCACCACCAAACTTATCTTTAGAGAAGAACTTGGTGCCTTCAATCTTTACATGATAAGAGTCAAGAGTAACTCTGTCTTCGATGCCAGATGTTACACTAATCAGTGAATGTGTTTTGTTTATCTTTCTAAGTGACACTCCTGACAACTCATACTTTTGTACAGGTGTGCCTATGGGGTAAGTTCTAGCTAGTGAATTATCTACTGCCCTTGTAATTGTACCACTGAGTTGATTTGCTCCAACTGATGTGTACTGTATGATTTCATTACCAATGAGAGCAAAACCAGGATTACTTGCGGTTACCTGTGCACCCTCAAAGAAGTTGAATCCCGTGCTACTTGCAACAGATACCACACTTGTAGCACTTATACCATAACCTATGGTTGTTTTAGTTGGTATTGAATCACCTGATATATCAGAAATTGTAACTGAGTTATTAAGTGCATGGTTGCAATGGTTAGGATGACTTACTCTAAAGTGTAATCCATCATACTGATCTGTGTTTGTTGTAACTGTGCCAGGTATGATATTAGGTAATGTGGTTCCATCAGTTATAATGGTATTTGTAGTATCAAAAGTTCCTGTGCAATTTGTCAATACAAGAGCATTTGCTGCTGTAGTTACACCAACTGTTATCTTGAGATCTTGACCTAATCCTTTCACTCCAAGAGCAGCAGTAAGTATGTCACCGACCTGATATCCACTTCCAGTGCTGTCTGATTGAACTGTGACACCAGTGATTGATCCTGATGATACAGTTACAACACCTACAGCACCCGATCCTCTACCTGTCAAGGAAACTAGGTTGACTGAATTGTATGTGGCATCTTCATATCCTGTACCTGCATTAGTTACTGCTAGTGTAGAAGCAACTTGTGATAGGTGTGATAATTTCTCAGCAACAACACCGCTAGTGCCTGAGTTAGATGTTTGTGTGACAATAGACCCGATGTCAGTACCTGTTGCAATAGATGATGTAAGACCCACAATCACTCTCTTAGAGAATGTTTCTATTGGATTCTCTGGTAACTTGTTTCTATTATCAAACTTGCTAAGTGTAGGGTTGTAGAAGTTGACTGCACCAGCGTCTGTGGTGAATTTCGCTCTTCTTAGAACATACTTCATATCCTCTAACTGAGATGGTGTCCATGTTCCAGCAGTTTGACCTTTGAATAATGATCCAAGTGTAGGTTGTTTTGTTACTATAATTTTACCAAGTTCTGATTGATCAGCTGTCGATATATCTGCCTCACCAATCTGACATATCCATTGGTTATAATCTGATGTTGCAGTTATCACAACAAAGGCATACTCACCTTGTGATAGATATACTGGTGATGGGAATGTAAATGTAGTAGGTATAGATGCATCTGATGATATGTTCACTTCACTTGGATTCTTGATTACAATACTATGCTTCCTTACATTTCTTGATGGATAACCATTGACCACATCAACTACACGTAATTCAAGAGGTATTGTATCAGATTTTGTCGCAAAGAATAAATCAACAGATGTTATAAAGATACCATCAGTCTGATCAACTTGGAATGTCTGTGCAAGAGGGTCATCATCTTCTTCCTGTTGAATGACTGTATTCCTAGTAACATTGGTTACATTGGTTATATTTTGTGTAATTTCAGTTATGAAATTGATAATCGGTATTACTGGTTCTGGCTCTATTCTTGCAAGAGTATTGTCAGTGACCAATGTGCCCTCTGAGAAGTGATCTGCACTAGCACGACTAAAGTTTATGCCAGGTGTGAATGTATCTGTTGGTCTCAAACTTGAAATCAACGAAGTATTTGTACCGTTTATAAATTGTCCTTCTTCAATATGATAACAACCAATAAGAGCACCTACGTCATCAGATATCAATCTGAGTTGATTTATCTCTGCCTCTGCACCACTTTTTTCACCTACCAATCTCATACCTACTCTAGCAAAACCAAAGTTATCACTATTTGACGTTTGTGATAAAGATTTTGTATCAATATTCAATACAGATGTTGTCTCTGAGTATGCTGATGATAATCCAACATTTGCTTCGTATGGGTTATTATTGAATACTACAGTAGGGGCATTAAAAGGTCCATCTTTATGGTTTGGTGATGCAAGTCTAAATCTTAATCCAACAAACTCTGTGCCACCTGTATTATCAGAAATGAATCCATTTACATTCTCACCTATCTCGAAAGCACCGCTTATAGGTGTTACTTCTAATAGTTTAGGTATAATATTGTCACGATTCTCAATCATGTCTATACCTGCAAATGAAGCATAATGATTTGTGCCAGGTTTCAAACGAGAACCAACGAACTCAATGTTCTGTTCTCTCATATCTGGTATATCTCTCTCAGTAACTATGAGATCTGTGCCATCAGATGTAGATAAGAACTCTCCTAGTTGTTGTGCTTCATTGACTATGAACACATCAGAGTCTGGATTGAGTGTTAGGTTACCTGCCCAACTCCTTATCATATATGGGTTTACGTTCTCTACTCTTGTTGCAAATGGTTGTTCTCTTTCTACAACCTCATCATAATCTAGTGTTATAAGATCGCCAGTTTTTCTTACATTTGGATTACCAAAATCAGTTACAAACCTTGGATCAACAGATAGATCTGGTGTACCGTTCGTGCCCACAAGACTATCAGAACCAATAAGCAGATCAATAGAATCTGAGTATTTGCGTGATACGAGTTTTCCTTCATCTATATCATATTTTAAGAATGGTACAGTTTTGTCAGCTACATCAAATGTATTGAATGGATCAACAACAAAACCATTTTTGAATCTATCTAAACCTGTTGTTGGATCTGTAATAACCAAACTCTCAGTTTTAGATTCAAGAAGTGAAAGAGTAGTTGAGTCTTCTAAATTTTCAATTCTACTCTCAAGAGCACCAATATCTTTCATGGTGTATCTTTGATTTGCACGGAAGGTAACCTTTACCTCACGTTTTGCATCATAGACATATGGTGGATACTCTATCTTTGCTAGTTCAAAAGCATTTGGTATAGCTTCAGGTTCAACGGGTCTCACAGCAGGTTCACCCTGCTTTATGATAAATCTTCCGTTTCTTTGAACGTATAATCTATCTATCCTTGAAAGGTAATGTTTGTAATCAAACGTAAGGTTCTCATCTGACACAAGAACTTTAGCAGCTTGACCTGCACCTGAAAAATCTCTTGAATCAAATTCAAATGGTGATCTACCGCTTCCACTGACATATGCTGCAACTCGTGGTCTGAAGTCTACTACATCTGTATTTCTTATCTCATCAAATACTGGAACTGTATCATATTCGTTAGCATCGTAACTGCTGGCTGTAATGACATCACCAGAGTCTTGAGAATTTATCACATAGTGATCAAAGTATATCTTCAGTCTTCCTTGTGGTTCTGGGAATCCTTGTTTACGTACAAGTCTACCAAAATCGTAGTACTCAGATCTCTGTCCGTTGTCAAGTCTATAGTTTGCTCTGATATTAGCATCACCTTGATCTACATTAGATAATATCGCACGTACTCCACTCTCTTGGAAACTTACCTCTTCACCCTCTACGAAAGGTTTATTATTTTTAAATATTACATCAACTTTTGTTGTAGAGTCTCTACCAAGAACCATGGCAGCAGCACCAGAACTTACACCAATACCCACCTCACCTAGTATGACATCATTATTGTTTGCATTAGGACCATTATATGCACCAAGTGTAAGTTGAGGGATTGTTGGATCTCCAATACCCGATGCTTCAAATACAGCTGCAACTGACACTACATCAGGCACATCTAATGATATTTCTCTGTCCTGTACACGCTTACCAAATACACTACTTGGGGTTAGACCATCACCAACTGCAGTGCTGACACCTGAGTTTGCTCTGCTTGATCCTGAAACAATTAAGGATGCACTTCTTGTAAGATTTTTTACTTTTGACTTGACTTTAGATTTTTGTTGTGTGCTATGTACAACAACATTAGATGACTGAGATGCAGTCAATCCAGAAATTGTAACTCCTTTAGCACCACTTGCTACTGAAACTTGATCACTTGTCAATGATTGAATAGAACCGTCAGTGTATATCACTGTGTATCTTTCTTCATCAAAAGGTGCATATACTAAATCAGTACCTGTCAAAGATGGCATAGTCAACTGTCCATTACCATCTGTGCTAAGACCTGTATCCTCTACTCTTATTTGTAATAAAGAATCAGTTAGATCTAATGATTCGATTGCCTTGTTGGGTAATTCAGAGTACATGAATCCACTCTTAGAATCTCTTAATTTACCTGCAACAATCTTGAGATCACTGACAGTTGTTGTAGAACTAGGAAGTGCTTTGTGACATACACCTGAGACAGTGTTAGGTGCAGCAACAACAGTTATATTATTGTTTGTTGCACTGACAGCACTAACAACGTTGAATGTTACGTCAGTCTGTCCTCCACGCTTATAAGCAATTACGTCTCCAACCTTGAAATTTGATGTCCAACCTGATGTGCCACTGGTTATGACACCACCACTTGTAATACTGAATGATCTTCCTGTAAGGTCTTTCTTTGTTTCTAATACAACATCAGCAGAGAAAGTTCTAGATGCTGCAGTTGATCTTACTGATTTTACATCACTTAGATCAAACTCAGTTATTGATGTGATAATTCTACCATTTCTTTCACCATTAATTATTATTTGCTCATTACTTATAAACTTACCTGATACTTGATTTAATACAACCGTTGTGCTGTTTGATACAGCACTCTTTAGAAAACCTTTCGCACCAGAACTTGATCCCTCTATAATTGCAGGTAATGCTATTGAGTGTGCTTGGTTGAGAACTAAAGATGTATCTGTTTGAATATCAAATAAAAATAAATCAAATACACTTACATCGCCAGTATATCCAGCATTCTGTAGTTTGAAATCATATACTCTTGCTTTTCCTATCTCTGTTCTCGCAGTTGTTTTGTTAGATAGCAATCTCTCTTGTTGTAGTGAAACATAATCAGAGTTTAGAGCAGATAATTTGATTTGTGCACCATTGAGCACATTGTTTAGTCTTAGTTTGTTACCTGCTTGAAATGGTACAGCAGATGATTCAACAAGTTTTGTTGTTCTAGGTTTCTCTATATCAATATGTCTTGATCCATGTGTCTTTACCTCATATCCCTTTACATATGCTTTACCTGGTCCTATTCTTATATTCAGCAAATCTTTTGAAGGTGTGTTACCTTCATCTGTAAGTCTTTCTGGGAAGAATGATCCGAATACATCAACTCTATCATTCAAACACTCTTTTGCTTCTATATCAAACTTTTCAACATAGTAGTTACCACTTTCATCAAATGTTCTTCTTGCAAATTCTTTTGCTATCTCACTGTATACTGTTGTATCTACAATCTTCTTAGTTATACCCTGTTCTATACGTTGTAATTCTATAAAGTTCTCATCTTGAAAATCAGTTAGTTCTTTTTTAATAATAGAAACACTAATCTTGAACCTATCAGCACCAGGAGCAGTGTAGTTAGAGAATCCAGCAGCATTATCGTATAGACTATTATCATCAACAGCAGTAATAATCTCTTCTTTGACGTTGAGTCCAACCCTAAATGATGCCTGTGGTTCATATTGATTTAGTATTATTGTCTCTGGATTTACTTCAACAAAAACTCCTCTTACAAACCATACACCTCGTGTAATTGCAAAAGCAGATCCAACATTAGTTGCATTTGAATTTATTGCAGTAGCAAAATCTGATCCTGATGATACAGTTGTAACACCATAAGTAAAATCTGCTAGTGTTGTTAGTGTCTCACCATCTATGAAATCACCTTGCTGATAGTCATCAGAACTCTTCTCATATTTTATGTAAAGTGTTGTATGATTTGTCTCTGATGATGCAGCAGATAATACTTTTACAACTTGAGCTATAATACCAGATGTTTTACCTTGTATTCTAAGACCAACTAATTTGTCATAGTACAATTCTACAGGAACACCAAAAAATGTAGATTCTACTTTGACAGATGTGTATTGTCCATCATATTTGAATACACCAGGAATCACCATGGATCCCTCTTTGAACATATGCTTACCAAATTTTTCAATCTGTCCTTGTAGGATAGACTGTAATGTGGTTAGTTCTCTTGCTTGTATTGGACTGCCAGGTTTGAAAAGAACTTTATTGAAGTTCTTTGATGAATCGAAATCATCAAAATATGGACTGACGTTTAGGTTGGTGTTCTGTGGCATCGTTAGAATTCTAAGATGATTTTAATATCTTCTCGTTGGTTTGTCGCTCTAGTTACTTCAGGTCTTTGGTCAACATAGATTAT
>Ga0098043_1001024_pt1 | contig 10139 bp, 1 predicted proteins | sample 9B_taG_FD_92581 | JGI IMG/M metagenome (GOLD analysis project Ga0098043, IMG submission 92581) | Marine viral communities from the Subarctic Pacific Ocean - 9B_ETSP_OMZ_AT15188_CsCl metaG | ecosystem: Environmental > Aquatic > Marine > Oceanic | place: Subarctic Pacific Ocean | collected 2015-01-10 | reverse complement strand
TAGGAATGTATGCCAGATTATTCCATGCAAGGTATCCGCAGTATGATGGGTTCTTTAAATTAAAACCCTTGAAAGAAGAAAAAGAAATACAAGAACTCAGGGAAAGTGGTATATACGCAGAGCCAAAGTTTAATTTCTAAGTAAACCGCCTATCCATCCTCTTAGATCAGACTGTTTCTTTAAATCAGGAACAAAAGCTAACCTAATATTTCTTTCTATATCTAACTGTTTTAGTCTATCTCTCTTTTCTACAGCAGATAAACTCTCGTCAAGCTCTATTCTTCTTCTTACCTTACGATATTGTTTCATATATTTATCTAATCTAAGAACAGCTTTCCTTGTAGAAGCCAATCCTTCATTGTTCTTGAAGTAAGCTTGTAACTCATCCCCTCTACCTTCTTTCTTCAACTTATTGACTGTAGTTTGAAATCTCAAGCTCTCTTGTTTTAATTCATAAAACTGTTCTTGTAGACCGCCACCTGCATTTGGTGGAGAGTTTGCTAAGATTGTTCTAATGAATGGTGCATCAGAAACATCTGGCGCAATAAATTCTCTATCAGTAACTTGTCGCATTAACATATCAGTCATTTGTATAATATATGTGCCTATCGTTCCTCCATATCCTCGCATTACATGATCTATTTTTAATGGTGATATGTTAAGACCTTGACCTATTAATCTAGCTACCTCTGATGTTCCTCTGGTGTATTGTTCTTGAGGAAGAAGTTGTCGCTCCATCCAAGATGGAACTATGTCATTTCCTGTAAATGTATTTTTATTTCTTATCGCTTCCATCAATGGTTTAACTATTTGAAAACCAAAAGGATCAATTTTAAATGTAGCCATACCTGCCCTAATAGTAGATTCTTCTAGCTCTTTTGCATCTGTTTCTCCAAAAGTAAAATCAAGAACTCTTTCAGGAAGTAATTTCGTAAGAACACCTATTTCAAAAGGTATTGGAACTTTGTGAGCTGGTAGATTAACACCTTCTATTAAATTAAAAATATTAGGTATTAAATAATTATCATCTCTTACTTGAAGTCTTTCTTGTTTATACTCTTCTGTATCGCTCATAAGAGCATAATAGATGCCTGTCGTTCCAGCAAGCAACAGCATTCTAAGTAGAGTGCTAAACATAATTGCTTTTCTAGCACCATCTAATTGTTGTGCGCTTGCGCTTTCAACAGGAAGAGCAGAATACTGACCTCTCAAAGCTCTGCCCAAAACATCTAAACCTTGAAGTCTTGCATTTAAAAATGGAATAGCTGTAGTAACTAATCTAAATAAAGGATTTGCACCTCTTCTGTTAAAGTTTATTATTTCTAATGCTTGATAGTTTGCTTCAACAATATCATTTGTATTCTCTAAAACTACATCCCAAACAGCTTTTCTAGTTGCTCCATCTGATTTAGTTGTCTGTCGTCCAAGCCAATCCCAAATATTTACAATAGTATCAATAGGATCAGTAGAATTATTTTCATCAATTCCTTGTGCTTTTAGCTCTCTTTCAATTAACTTAACTATATCTTCTCTATCTCTAGCCGCATCATAACCACCTATAATTCCAGCTTGTTCTAATTTAGTTAAGTCTGCGTTAAAGTTTTTAAATGTATCAACGAATGGAGTTATTGGTGCGCCTGATGTTGCCCATACAGATACTGTATCTCTAAGCATATTCTTTAATATAAATCCTGGATCACGAGTTACTGTTTCTCTTAATATACTAGAAGCTCCACCTACTACTGTCATAAATCCGCCAGCATCATAAATTCCCATAGACTGTAAACCTTCTATAAGGACAGCATCAAATACTTTGTAATATTTTTTTATTCCATTTTCAAATACATGAATTACTTCTCTTGGATTTTGACCAGCATCTTTTGCAGAAATTTGATGTGCTAAACCTACTTTTTCATAGTGTTTAGCTAGTCTTTGCATTCCTTCATTTTTTGAAGCGGCAGTTAAAATAGAAAGAGTATTTCTACCTATAACTTCTAGTAATGTAGGTTCTATTTCTGCTTTACTACCTTTTAATTCTATGCCTAATGGATTTCCTTGTAAAAATCCTGATGCAACTTTTGGTCCACTAAGTTGTTTATCTGCGCTATCCTCTGCTTGCATATTTCTATAGAAAGGATAGTAATCTGAATTGTCTTTCCAGACTTGTGCAGTTCCTCTTGTATCAGCACCTAAAGATTCGGCATATGAAATTAAATCTTCTAATTCCATTTTCTTTAATTGTGCTTCGTTAAGCTGTGATGTATCCCATTTATTATCTAGATAATCACCCTTAAGCATATTTTGTATTAATTGATTTTTAGTTATAACACTACTAAGTATTCCACCTTGAACAGCAAAGTCTATTATCTCATTGTTAAATGCTTGCCACTTATTATAAACTTCTTCAATTATTTTATGCTTAACTATTATTTGATCTGCTTGTTTTATAAATTCTTCTGAAACAGGAACTTCTTTTCCTTCTTTATTTAATCTAACTGATCTTCTTGATATGGCATATAACTTAAATAATGTTTCAAGATCAACTTCTGGATTAGCAAAAAGAGGTGCAAATATTTCAATTAATCCACCATCTTCTCTTGGAGGAACAGCAATGCCACCTTCTAATTCTCTTGCTCCTTTGTCTATTACATTACCTAACTCATCAATAAACTTAGGTGCGCCTGTTTTTAAAACTTGATTAAATAAAGACCTAGCTTGACCTGTATATCTTAAGGCTTGTAAAACACCAGATATAGCTCTTTCATTAAGTTCTTGTGTTTGTGGGTCTAATCTTCCTGCTACTCTTACACCTTTTTCTACAGTATGAAGAGCATCAATTATTTCTGTTTTTAATCTTGTTGCAACACTACGGATGTTTTCTTCTTCAAAAGCTTCCTCTACTACTGAGGCTAGACTATTTGGTTTAGTTCCATTTGGATCAGAACTACCTTCAATCTCTTCTCTCAAAGACTCAAACTCTTCTCCAACACTTTTACTAAATACAGGTCTTGTAAAAGATGATTCTTTATTTGTTCCTTTTTCTAAATCTAAAGCAGTCTTTATTGCAAGAGGACTTGCCCTGTGATTTATTCTTGGAATATAGCCTCTAGGTGTAGTTCTTACTCTTTCTCTAGCAGTAGCAACAGCTTCTATTAACTCTGCTTCTTTTCTATTTATACCTTCAACTGCTGAGTTTTCTTGTAAGTATGGCTCTGTATTATTAGGTGTAAATCCTATTTCTTCTGCGAACTCTTTGTAGACTCTGTAGGCTGGGAGGTAAACGTCACGAATGGCATTTCTCTGTAAATCGGATGACTCGATGAAACCGATTCTATTCCCAAGCTTTTGTAAAGCTCCTCTAGTTCCTTTTGCGTTGCTTGTTGATTCTCCGTATTGGAAGAGTTGGGTGTCTTGACCATATGATTTTAGCTCCATACCTGTATTATCTAATACTGGTTTTATTAAAGTTACAAAATCTAAAGCATCCTGTGTTGTGTAATCCTCAGAATAAGATTTAGGATCAATTAAAGCGATACCAGATTTATCTGTTGGCAATATAGTAAAGTTTAATGGTTTCCCATCTCTTTGTATACTAGATAACTGTTTTTGAATAGAAGTTAATTCACCTACATTAAATCTTTTTCCAGTAGATTTAGTAATCAATAAACCGCTTTGACTTCCTTTACTGTTTGGCATTTGCAAAGATGCGCCATCTTGCATCAAAGCATCTGTAAGTAATGCTGTAACAGCAGACTGTGACTGAGGATCAAGACCTGGTAATTGAATAACCATGCTAGGTGTAAGATCACCATCCCAAGTTGCGGCTGACATCGTTATCTCATGTGCTATACCTAAATCTCTTAGAAATTTAATTTTTCCACCAGAAGTAATAGATTGTAATAATCTTTCTTGATATCTTCTAAATGCTTTGAATGTTATTGGTGCATCTAGATTAGATGGTAAATAACCTCTACTCATTCCAGATTTAAAATTAAAAACTACTTGTGGTGCTGAATTTAATATTGAATCCCACATTGCATCATATGCGCCAGTATCAAACACATTCGTTTTTGTTGAACTTGAATATCTTGGCGGAGATATAAAGTAATTATATAAAGAATTTTCTTTAGAAAATGTTCCTGCATTTTCCATATCTCTTAGTTCTTTTAACTCAGGATTTGCATATCTTTCAGCAGACTCATAGCTACCTTCATTTGCTATTCTATCTGCTGTTTCACCTTCAAATCTTTGATCTGCCCACATCAATGCTTGGACTTGTGATGGTGTGAATGTGTTAGGTTCTCCATTTGTTATGTAATTTTCTGTGGCTAATAAAGCATTTATAGCTTGCATGATTCTGTATTCTGATTCAGTTGCGCTACTTACTTTTTCATCCAAACCATACTGCCTAATCATATGTCTATCGGCTACCATAAATGGTGTAAACTTACCTTGCATTGCCATCAATGTTTCTAAACCATATGTAGTAGTTTTTTGACTACTGCCTTCTCTTTCAAAAACACCTAACTCATAAAATCTTTGTATTGCTTTTAATCTAGCAGTATTTCTCATTGCAATAGATTTAATTTTATCATTACCTCTACCCCAATTTCTTAAAGCATTAATAAACTTTTTAGGATTTTTTACTGGATCAATCTGTCTAGCAATGATCATCGCTCTCAATGTGCTTTTTAAATTAATTTCTGGTGTAGCTTGTGCAGATGTAATTCCAAATATAGCCGAAAACTCGTGCATATTTGCTGTGCCAACTAAGTTAGGTATATTTATACCCCAATCTTCATACCATCTATCGTTGTATCCTTTTTCATATCCTTCTCTAACTATTCTTTTGTATTCAGAATAATCTTTAAACTTATGATTTCTTGTATTACGCTTTCCATGTAGCTTGGCAAATAATTCTCTAAAATCTTGAGCAGTAGGATTACCATCTGTATCTAGCCATAGGTTATATACTTCTTTTTCTATATCACCTGCATACAATAGTTGTTCTGGTGTTAAACCTGCTCTATTAAAAGTTGGTCTATTTCTTATTAAGTCTTGTTCTGCTTCTAGTCTAAATATATCTTCTTGTAGTTTTTTTATTGTAAGTTGAGATAGTTGATCAGTTCTTAACTGACCTTTCTTTCCTTGTATGACTTGCTCAAGTTGATATATTCTATCTTCATCACTAGCTCTAGAGTAAGTTGGTGTTTCTAATGTAGACTTTATCTTTTCTTCCATATTTACTATTGCTTGTGCTGGTGCTTGTTGTTCAGCTCTAACTCTTTGCATATTTAAAGCTTGATCCCTCTCTCTAGAACCTATCTTCCCTGCTACAATATCATTGAATATCGTTCTAGATGTTGTAAATCCTGCATCTACAATAGAATTTCTTATTGATGTAAAGAAGTCTAATACTTTCTGTATTAATCTTTTTGATTTAGGTGATGGCTGTCTTTCTTGTTTTCTAGTTTCTTCAAAAAATCTAGCAACTAACTCTTCATCTATTATTGTAGGACTTTCTTTTTTATAAGCTTTTCTAATTTCATCTTGAACTTTTTTAGGTAATATTCTTTTAGCATCTCTAAGTAAAATTTGAAATTCTTTTTCTTTAAGAACACCTAAACTAATTAAAGCATGAATAGTTTCATGGTCTAATGTAGTCATTAATGAATCTTGATATTCAGCATCTGTTAATTCATTGTTAGGATCAGCTCTAGTTGTATGCAAAAACATTGCTTCTAATGGTCTATCATATAAACCTGTAATGGTTTTATCTCTCTTTGTGTCTAAATAAGTTTCATTAGTAGTATCAAAATATACTTCTCCATCTACTTCTCTCAAACCAAAAGAACCTTTAAAATCATCAGTTAAATTAATGGCTACATCTTTCAATCCATATTGATCTAGTCTTTCTCTTAAAGCATCAAAGAATAATTTGTATTTTCTATTAATACTTTGTTCTGATTTATCTTCGAGAAGCAATACATCATTATTGTTTTTTCTTGTATCTACTTTTTGTTGTATCTCTTCTTCTGTTAAGGCAGTACTTCTTTTTAATCTGTCTGAATATTCTTGATCTGACTCAAAGTTATAACTTTCTGATCTTTTTTCTTGTACTGATTTAAAATTAGAAATCATTTTAGTTTGATTATTCTTTAACTTTTTAGCTCTGCCACTATTAATTAAATCTTTTTTAAATTGATTTACTTCTTGTGTTGTTAAGTCTGCACCAGTTTCAGGATTTTTTATTCCTAACTTAATATCTTTGTTAGTAAATCTTTTTCCTCTATACATTTGATAGAACTGATTTACTTGATTAGCTGAGTATGGTTTTGGACTGTAATCTGGAAGTTTTGTTTTAGTATCAAATCTTGGGAACATTGAAATCTTAGACATGAAAGCAAGCTTTTGTCCTTCTGTCATCTCACTTAATTTATTTGCACCACCTAATGTTTTAGCAAAATATTGAAATGCAGGACTATTAAAGTCTACATCTATATTTTTCGCATCAAAAACATTTTGAAAACCTTTTTTAGATAAATCTAATTTTCCACCAATTCTTTTAAGAATTCTTTTCTTGTCTTGTCTAGAGCTTGGAGTCAATCTACCTTGTTGTTTATTAATCTGGAATCTAGTTTCTGCAATACCTGTCATTAAAGAATCAAAGTCTTTTGTATCAAGTAATTGTTTAGCTTCTTCTATAGAGTAATAAGGTTTTTTATTCAAACCTAATGCTTCTGCTTTCTTCCAAAGTAATCCTAATTGACTGTTCTCATATACTTGCGTTCCTTCTATAGGAACTACGTTAGCTCTAGCTAATTTATCTTTTAGTCTTTTAGTTTTGTATTCTTGTATTTCTTGAAAGCTTGGTGTTCTAGGAACACCTTCCATTTGTTGTACTAAATTATAAAGATCACGCTCTAATTGTAGCTGACCTTCTGGAGATTCCATAAACTCATTTTCTTTGTCTATTATCTCTTGTTCTATTTTTGCTTGTTTCTGTCTACCAATACCTATTTTTTCATCAGCATTAGCTATAGCTCTAGCATCTATTTCTGTAAAAACAGGATCATAAACTCTGTGTCCTATTCTTTCTGCTGTGCCATTACCAAGTAAGCCATTAATTGATAAAGCATTTTTAGATGAATCTATTATAAAGTTTGACTTACTATCTTCACTTAGTTTCATAACTCTTAAGTAAGCAGTTTCTATATCATTAGCTGTATCATAAACAATGTTATCTTCCACACCTATTATATCTATACCGCCATTAGCATTAGGTATTGGCATACCATTTTCATCTTTCCTGATATCATATATTTGTGGAGGCGTAGGCGATTCTACAAAAGAACCATTGTTTCTTCCTTGAATAGAAAGAGCTAAGTCAATAGTTTGTAAATCATTCTTTTGATTATTTATTTCTTCTTGAGTAAATGTGCCAGCTTTTATTAGCTTGTCAGCATTTCTAAGATTTCTTTCAAAAGATTGTTTAATAGAGATTAAAGATGCTGTGTCTTGCGTATCTATTCTTGTAGGTAATGGATTGCCTTGATCATCTAAATTAGTAAACTCTGAGCTAGTAAATTCATAATTGTTTATTTCGCTTATTCTTACTGGTCCTCTATTTGTTTCAATAATATCATTATCTTCTATACTATCTGGAAGGAGGTCTAAATCTAGTTGTCTTTGTCCACCTTCTTGATATTTTCTATTATTCTCTTTAGTAATTTTAATTTGTTCTTTATCTTTTTTATCTTGTTCTAATGCTTGTTCTTCAACATAACTATTACTAATACTTCTTCTTCCTGCGGCTCTGATCATAGCATCAGAAGCAAAACCTACCATTCCACCTACTGTCAACTCATCCCACGCAGATTCCATGAGAGGTATGTCTGCATCATATACACCTTGAGATATTAAGTTTTGACCTATGCTTGCGGCAAATTCTTGTCCACCTTCTAAAAGACCAACACCAGTACCACCAATTACATAATCTTTAAATCCACCTAGTGGCTTACCATCTGCATCTGCTCTTCTAATGTTTAGTTTTTCTATAAGTGCAGATGCTTTACCTTTAGGCATTTTTTTCAATAAGTTACTTAAATATCTAGGAACAAGTATTTCAGAAGTTCCTATAAGACCACCACCTATTTCACTAAGAATTTCTTGACCAACTGATATATCTTTACCTTCTGCTCTTGATCTTGCTATGTTATCTGCTTGTTGACTAACTCCTGAACCAACTGCCAATCCACCTAAAGTAATTGGTCCACCTATTGTTGCCGCTCCAACAAAAGCTCCCATACTACCAAGACCTTGACCAAAATTAGTTGACAAAGCATCTTCATAACCTTCTTTTGGTTTTAACCAATCTAAATTATGATAGCTATCTTTAAAGTCACCTAAAGCTGTAGTAATATCAGAATCATTTCCAGGATCAAAAAGTTGAGCTAAACCCTCAAGACCAGACAAAGCTGTTTCCCCAAGACCTCTAGGTATACCCTTTACTATTTCTCCTACATGACCAACACCATCTTCTCCAAAACCAAACCATGTTTTTTCTATCTGTTTTTCTGGAGTTTTTTCTCCATAGTAATCAGGAAACTTGTCATTAAGTTTTTGTTTAAACTGAGCTTTAAATTCTTCGGATGGATTATCAGGTATTTCAAAAAATCTACCATCTGGTAACTTAAAATATCGCATTAGTTTCCTTTAAATATCCGCTAGATCATTAACTATTTGATTACCTCGCCCACCACTTTGTCTGCGTAGTGTAATCTTATCTAATAAAATTTGATTATCTCGTATCTGTTCTCTTAAAGCTTCTTGAGCTTCTGGATCACCAAAAGCATCTGAGAGAGCATCATTTAAGTCACTTAAAGTTTCTCTTACTATTCTTTCTTCTGTATTTAGTCTATCTGCTGAAAGTGTATCAATGTATCTTTCATAAGATTGATTTTTAATTACTTCAATAGCGGCATTTATATATGCCTTATCCATGTCAACATTTTGTTTAAGCAATTCAATTTGATTATTTATATTAGCTACACTATCTGCTTGCATAACGGATGTTAAAGTACCTTCTAATTTAGTTCTTTCATCACGATTAGCTTTGGAAAGTTCTGATATAGCCATCTCATTAGCTACTCTAGCTTTATTTAATTCTAAATCTTCTGCTCTAAATTTGTCTTTTTGTGCTTCTATTCCTTCTGCTAATCCAGCTACTCCTGTACCAAATTCAGCTAAGTTATTAGCACCTCCGATTGCTTTTGACAAACCAGCAAATAATGCAACATCTTGTTTTGTTTTCTTTTCAGCATCAGATAATCCTGCAAAGTCTACTCTATATTTTTCAGGATCAAACTCAGGTATTAAATCTCTCAATTTTTTTAAACCGCTTACATCAGTTTTTATTTGATCAACAGTTCTTTTTTCTCTTTTACCAAATATATTTTCAACTTCGTCATTAGCTTGCTCTAATCTAGATTTTTTTTCTTCGTTGTTGTTAGTAACAATACCTGTAAGACCATCTAAGTTTGTATCAGATATACCATCTTTAACAGCACTTGTTAGACCAGCAGTCATAAGTTGTGAGGTTTTATAATCACCTGCTGATTTAATTTGATCTTCCATTCCGATTGGAATATATGTAGGAGCAGTACCTTCACCTAATTCACTTAATCTGTCTAGAACCTGACCACCAAGACCAGCATCTGTTAACATTTTCATTCTTGCTCTTTCTATTGCATCTTGTTGTGCCTTTTCTGCTTCTTCTCTTTGTATTGCTCTAGAATCAATATAAGAAGAATTTGGATTTGGAGGAACATAACCAGCAGGAGATTTTGACATTATTTCGTTATAATAACTTCTGTATTCATTTGGATCAATGCCTTGCATTTGAGCTTGTAATTCTAACAAATCTACACTTCTTGCATCTTCTGGTAATCTAAGTGGGTCTAATTGTAAATATTTATTTAGTCTTTCAGAAGCTAATTGTGTACGACCTTTAGCATAATATCCTGTTCTTCCACCACCTGCCATCATTTGCATACCTTCTAATCCAGAAGGAGCAGGAACACCACCGCCAACTGGTGATTCACCCATATTGGGTGAGGAGAGTTGTTGGTTAGATGACG
>Ga0098043_1001022_pt1 | contig 10146 bp, 12 predicted proteins | sample 9B_taG_FD_92581 | JGI IMG/M metagenome (GOLD analysis project Ga0098043, IMG submission 92581) | Marine viral communities from the Subarctic Pacific Ocean - 9B_ETSP_OMZ_AT15188_CsCl metaG | ecosystem: Environmental > Aquatic > Marine > Oceanic | place: Subarctic Pacific Ocean | collected 2015-01-10 | reverse complement strand
TTACCTCGACCCGTACAGCAACGAGGTAGTCAAAGAGTTTAGAGACAGCCTTTTGGTGGACACGGCGCGTTATGCTGGCCCTACCGCTCAGTTCTTGCTTGAAACAGGCGGCGGGGCGGCAGGTTTGACGCTAGGCGCTTTTGGCGGGGCTTTGGCTACAGGCAATCCAGCAGGCGCTATTGGAGGCGCGATGGCAGGCGGTTCTACTGGAACCGCTGCTGGCGGCGGAGCGGCTTACGCAGGGCGAGCTGGGATTTCTGCAATGTTTGATGGCCCTCCGCTTAAAGTGTCTCAACTAAAAGATGACTTATTAATGAGTTCAGCTTTTGGAGCGATACCTTTTGGCACCAAAGCCGCTCAGCTTGCTGGCAATGCATTTAGAACGACATCTAAAAAGTTCCCCGGCACTGATGGCAGAAGTGCTTTAGAAACCATACTTAGAGATGGCGGCAACACCGTTGATGAAAAGATAGCTTTTGCAAAAGACAGGTTCGATATTGACCTAACCAGAGCCGAGGCTCAGGGCATCATGTCAAACGCTGGCCAGATCCAACGCTACTTGCAGATGCAGCCGGGTTCTCAAAAGCTTTGGGACTTCTACCACAATCGACAGGCTCAAGTAGAAGAAGCCGCTGACGTGTTCTTTGATGAGGTTCTTCGAGGAAAGTACCTGACAAGTTTAAAGCAGAAACGATTGTCTGGAAGAACTGGCCTCGATCCAGATTCCGATATGGCAAAAGCCGCCGATGAGGTTTTAAAGAAGCTTGCAGCAAAGCGTCAGGAGCGAGCCGGGTCGGTATACAAAAACTCTTTTGAGCTAGATATACCTATAGATGTTACCGACATTACCGCAAAGCTTGAGTCAGAACTTGCTGACGCAAACCTTCGAGGCCAAGCAAGACGTGTTAAACAAGAGTTGCTAGACGCTTTGACAGATTTTTCTGGCTTTTCTGAAAGTGGCTTTAAAAATAATACCGAGCTTTTGCACAACGCTTTAGTGAATGACTTTAGGCCGTTGATTGAGGGGCTTACTAAAGACGGGCAGCGTAGCTTGAAGCTACAAGCCTCACAAATTAGAGAGCAAGTATCAAATAGGCTCAAGGCAGCAAACCCAGAGTATCAAAGGGCAACCGATATTTACGATCCATCCAAAGGTCACTTGCAGGCTTTAGAGCAAGGTGTCATTAGAGCCTTTGCTGAAGCTGCTGAAATGGGTGGTCAGGCCGCTGCCACGGCGACTAGGAATTTGTTTAGTGGCACCGCAAAGCCAAAAGAAATAAGGGACTTGCGGCGGTTAATTCAAACAGAAAACCCTCAAGCATGGCAGAACATAAAAGGCACATGGCTTCGCACTCAGTTTGATGACGCAATAACTTCGAGCATTAACCCGTTGGGCGTACAGAATAAGTTTTTATCTAGGCTTGGTATTCGTGGCAAAGTCATGATGGGCAGAGGCGCAGAAAAGGCCAGAGGCACTAAAGCGAAGGTGTTTGAAGCCATTATGGAGCCAGAGGAGCTAAAAAACTTTGTTGATCTTGTTGAGATGATGCAAGCAACAAGCTATATCGCGTCTCAAGGCGGCTCGCCCACTCAGCCTTTGTTGGCGTTGAGAACGCTCTTAGAAAAAGACATCACAGGCGCTGGAAGGGTTGCAGCCAATGCTATTAGGGCTGTGGTTGAAATACCTCAGCGAATTGCGATTCGGGGTTTTGATGACACGATGACCGCGACTCTTGGGTTTCAAAGAGAAGCTTATGAAGACAGGTTGATCGAAGCTTTAATTGACCCAACGGTTGCTGCTGACTTGGCTCAAAAAATAGATGCAGTAAAGCCGGGCGTTTACTTTGTTACTCAGGCGGTTGCTCGCGGTGCCACAGAGGTTTTTGACAACATAACCGAGGGCGCGTTTGTTCCTGATAAAATTAATCCAGAGACTGGGCGAATAGAGCGCGGCGTTCAGGGCGCACAAATGATCGAAAGAGCCAAAGAGGTTACGCAGCCAGAGCAGCCGTTAGAAGACCCGCAGGCTATGTTGCAAGGCTTATCGGTTCCGCAGGTTGGTGGTGACACCCCGCTCTTTGATGAACTCCCAGACACCCAGCCAGCGCCTGCACTGAGCCAGTTTGACCCTGCACTATCACCCACGATAGTGCCGCTCGACAAGGACAGAGAGCTTGCCATGCGGACTAGGGGTAACTTGGGCGGTATTGCCTCACTCGTCTAGAGGTTCAGGCTCTACCTCACGCGCAACGATCATAGCGCCTTCGACCTCATAGCCAAGGTCATAGCCCATGAGTGCGCCACCATCGACCTCGATCATCAGGTTGCGGCTCATAAGGCGCATAAGAGCTGCCTGCTGGTGCATGGTTAGTCGGCCAAACAGCTCGATAACCTCTCTAGCCTCAAGCACTGGGCGGTAAGACTGTGGCACAGCTTTGGTCTTAAAGGGGTTTCTCAAAGGTAGTCCTTGTAAAACAACTCTTGGTGTTTGGCTTCGATTAGGTGCTGCAACTGGTGAATCAAAGAGCGACGCTCCTTGGCGCAGATTTCACGAAGCAAATCGTAAGTGTCTTTGTCGATTGCCAACGACTTACGCTGACGCTCGACAGGCTCTTCTTCTGGTTCCATATCTATTCTCTGTCAAATATTGATGGATTTTACAAGATTGTGTAGAATTGTACAATGTATCAAATAAAGAACTACATGCTGTCGATGCAGTCGCATTGGATGGTGAACCAGCCTTTGTACGAGGCTGTACAGAAGACTGTGCCGGTTATTGCCGAGTTTAGGGCTAGGATGGGGGTTGATAAGATGCAGCCCACACCCGTCTCTCAGCTCTGCAAGAAGGTGTTTCCAGACGTGTACAAGGTGCCACTGTTCAGGCGGCAGTTCTGCAAGATGTTGGTCGAAGAGATCGACAGTATGGTTAAAGAGATCCCGTTTGAAACCAACGATGAAGAGGACGAGCTGAGGCAGATCCCTGAGATCGTTCTTCGAGAGCATGTGCCAGAACTTTATCGAACCATGTGGTTTGTGGTGCAGAACGTGCTCAACCCGATCTTCTTGGCGCTCTATCAGCGCGACTGTGCGGATGTGTCGAGCATCCAGATAGCCAACTACAACCTCAAAGAGAAGCAACAGGGCGCTTGGCATCACGACGAGAGTGCTGATATTAGCGTGGTGGTTCCGCTCAACACGGGCGACTACAAAGGCGGCGGCACAGAGTTTCACAACCACGGCACTCTTGCACCGCTGCCAACAGGTCACGCGCTGATCTTCCCAAGCTTCACCAACATGCACCGAGGGCTGGCCGTCGAGGGCGGCGACAGGTACTTGCTGGTCTTCTGGCTCTACAACAAGAAACGCCTTCTGGAAAACGCTGCAAATATCAGATAATTATTTACACTTTTGTGCAAATAAATGTGTACAACGACACGGCATTATGAGATTATATCTGTGTCGGGCGATGAGGCTCGACGCAAACGGAGAAGATGATGGAATACCAAAACTACAAAATTGGGCAGAGGGTGGTTCTTAACTGCAAAAACTTTGTTTCGCCTAGCAATTTAGACGATGACGGTTGGTTCCCCGTGTATGGAACAATCACGGGCTTCACCAAAAAAAGAATCAAGGCGATCAACGAAATCAGAGACACCGAAGGATTCTACAGCCCTGACAATGTCAGGGCGATCTAAACTCCAACTGACGAGCTGGGCGGGTGGTTCCCGCCCCGAAACCGAAAGGTCTTGGAAAACCAATTGAGGAAAAGATGATGAAAATTGATTACGCAATGAGCTGGCAGTTTATCCGCTGGTGGTTACAAGACCACCCAGAGATTGGGACGCTATGTCGCGATGGGGAAGCCGTGTTTTACGTTTACCCTGCTGGCGGCGAGTACCGCGAACTTAAAGCTTTTGAGACACCATAAATTCAACCTACTTTTTCTTCTTCATCCGCTCAGCGTAATCTAAGAGCGGCTCACCAAACTTCTTTTCAAACCATTGCTCCCAAGTGACCCGTCGATGCGGCGGGTTGTTTGGGGTGGCATGGTGCCGACGCTTCCAGATTGATCGAGCGGCGTAATACTTGATGTCTTCAGCCCACTGCTTCTCTTGAGCCAGCTCTTCTTTAGTTAAGGTCGGTAAGGCCAAACTCTTTGATCCCTTCTTGGTTGTAGGGCAGGTACAGGTCTTGCTCACGGCACTTGATGCCGACAGCCATTGCCTGCTCGTTCTGGGCATCGGCATACGCTATGGCTTCATCACTCAGCGTGTAGACGCCATATGGATAAGGGTGAGCCTTTTCCTGAGCCAAGAAGTAAAACTTCTCTGTGGGCAGTCCCACGGCCTTGCAGCCAGCCAGATAGTACGCAGCCTGCTGATGATAGCGGAACGTGTTGATCGCGCTCCTAAAGCCACGAGGTGAGGCGTCGCGGCAGGTCTTGAAGTCCCAAATGTCAGTGCCAGTGTGCCAGTCAAGTTTGCCCTTACACTGCTGACCATTCCAGATCCAACACAGCGTCAGCTCAACGCCGTGTTCTGGTTTGGGAATGAACTCAGAAACAACCTCACGGCGCTCCATGCAGATGTCGTACAGGTCTTGCTTGCAGGGTGTGCGGTCACCCAGATCCTCAAGCCATTCGGCGTACTCGGCTTTGCCAGCCTTAGTACGCTTATCAACCGCTGGCTCTATCGCGAACTCGTCAAAGAACTTGTGGTGCTCCAGAAAAACCGTGTGCTGTACCCTGCCTTCGAGCAGCGCGGGTGAGTTGTTAAAGGTTTGGTTCTTCCAAGTGAACGGACACTTAGCTATGGCGCTCAGATCGTGAGATCGCCAAGCGGGTATCGAGTCATACGTTGGGTAATCAAGATCCTCGTAAACGCCTACTTTGAATTCCATCACTCTTCTCCGTTAAATTTTATGCGTTCTTTCAAACCAATATCCGCCAGTCTTTGGGTTCTCGACCAACGTGTATCTGCGGGTGCTGTTGTAGACCACGCTTGGGCTAAGCCCCAGCTCTCTGGCAATCGACGCTCCGCTCAGCCCTTGCTTAACCATGAACAGTATCTGCATGATCTGGCTGTCTCTGATGTTTGGCTTGCTCGTCGTTTCCATAAACTTTTTGCGCTTCTGCTCTAACAGCAAAGCTTGAGCCTTGGCCTTTTGGTTTTGATACTTCTGCTGCGCTTGGTAGGCTTTCAAAAATAAACTGCTCACGATTCCTCCAAGTATGTTAGCCCCGCCTTTGGTCATAGACGGACGGGAACGTCCAAGTGAGGTGGCGTACTAAAACCACCCTGACCAGTCCAGTTTTCGACCACCCTAACTGGGGAGGGCTTACCACAAACCTAGTCAACAAAGGAGAAAACCAAGGTCTGTTGGCCTAAAAAATCCCGCCTACGGTCTACTCGGACGGGAACGAGCTGGAGGGCGTGATGATACCCAGACCTGCCACAACTATACGACAAAAGCCCCAAGCAGGAAGCCAACAACAAAGGATAGAACCAATGCGTATGTTGTGAATTTCGCTACCCCAAATTGACGCGCTACAGAAAGCCTCATCACGACTTTCGAGGGTCATCGCCCATCGAGTAGCGCAAGTACCATATGGCCTTGCTCTTGTCCTCGCTGGGGTTGCCCTTCTTGTTGGAGCGCCAGTTGTATTTGAACGCCGCAATCTCAGCGTATTCCTGAACACGCTGTGACCCAAATGCCGAAACCATCGCGTCAATACACTCGACCTCGCCCGAAGCATAGTGCGACGGGCTATTGATCATGTCTTTCGGCTTGTCTGGCTTCGATCCAATCCATTCATCCAAATGCTCCGCCAGCCTCTTGCCTTCAAAGCCTTTGGTTAGATTGGTCGAATCGAAAAATCGCTTCAGCTTCGCCAAGGTTGCACTCGAACAGCCTGCCTTCTTAAAGATAATGTCCTTAATCGTGTTGCGATCTACACCAACCTCCAGTGCCACTGCGCTCACCGCAGTGCTCACCTTGACGTTCTTTTTGCGCGAGTATTCGACCACTGCGTGGTGAAGCATGTCGCGTTGTTTGATTGTGATCATGCTAACCCCTAGAACGGTATGTCATCTTCAAAGTCTTCTTCAGCAACCGCTGGCTCAGGCTCAGGTGCTGGCTCTTCAGCAACTGCTGTCGCTGCTCCACCGCCCTTCTTCATCGCAGCCTGAACCTCGAAGCATGGCTCCACAGGTTCTTTACCCTGCTCGTCGCAGCCACCGATTTGCCACTGCATAAACCGTGGTAGTTCCTCGAAGATGTCGCAGGCTTTCTTGCTCGCCTCGTCGGACTCACCAGAAAACTCTTTGCAGTAGTCTTCGAGGTCAAAGACCTGCTGCTCGTTAACCGTCGCAACCTTCTTGGCCCCACCATCGGCGCAAAACACGCCGACTACCTTGGCGTTGCCGCCACTGGTCAGGCCGACATCGACCTTGCAGGTTGTGCCTAAAATCTTGGTGAGATCAAACGACTTCAGCTCTTCCTCGGTGAAAGACTTGTTACGCCACGCCTGTAGATGCTGCCGCAGCTTGGCCCGTTCATTCAGAGACAGCGTGTACTGGCAGTTGATCACCATCGGTCGGTCATCGGCCATCCGCAGCTCAGGCAGCTCCCAGAAGATAAACACGTTGTGCTTCTTGCTGATCTCGCCTTGAAAGTCATTGAGTGAGGTGCCAGCGTCAACCAGCTTGTAACAAATTGCATTATGGGTGCCAGTCGGAACCTGCTCGAAGTCACTGCCGCCGCCACCTGATGCTATGATTGCCATCCGCTTTTCCTTGTAGTTATGTAAGAAGTTGTACTATCCTACACTAATTGGAAAAATGTGTACAAGGGAAAAGTTGATGGGATTGAAGATAACGGATGGGAACTCAAAAGATTTTAGCAGGCCACTGAGCGGAGACATACGAGCGGAGTTCTTAGACTTCTTGTTAGATAACGGTATGACGCCCGATCCGAAGAAGGGATTGGTTGTCGGCGGTGACATTGGCCGTGCCTACATGGACGTTGGCGGTCAGCAGAAGTTGGTCGGCTGGTATCAGTTCTGGCCTGACCAAGAAGTTGCGTTTGGTCGTTGTGGTGATCGAACCGTGAGCAACGACGAGCCAACGGCGACATGGAAGCCTGAGAATGCGGCCAACCACAGGATGACCGACGAGCAGCGTGAAGAAATGCGGTTGCTCAGCGAGCAGGCAGCAGCGGAGCGCGAAGAGAAGCAAAAGCAGGCAGCAGCTCGCGCCAAGCGGATGTGGGACGCCTACCCTGAAGCCACAGACAATAATCCATACCTCGAACGCAAGGGCGTAACCAACCACGGTCTACGAGAGACGCAGGACGGGAAGCTCGTGGTGCCAGTTTTGGATGCGAAGCTCAAGATCGCTGGCTTGCAGTTCATTGACGGCGATGGCAGCAAAAAGTTTTTGACTGGCACAAAGAAGAAGGGGTCGTTCTTTGTCATCGACCCCAACTCGATGCGTACTGCCCACACGATCAATTACGTTGAAGGTTACGCCACTGGAGCTAGTTACTTTGCCGATCTAGGCCAGCCAGTCGTGGTTTGTTTCGATGCTTACAACCTAAGCCCAGTCGCAGACACAATCAGCGGCTACTTTCCAAAGGCTAAGCACGTCTTCATTGCAGACTTCGATGACACCAAGACGGGTGAGAAGGAGGCTATCAGGGCCGCGCAGACTGTGCAGAAGAAGGGTTCGCAGGCTGAGGTATTGATGCCGCAGTCCAAGGGCGACTACAACGACCACGCCGTAGAAGGCGAGCTGATGCCTGAGCTGAACAGTGTGGAGGTGCCAGTCGAATACGACTGGAACAAAACGGAAAAGGGACGGTTTTTAAACACGAAGGACAATGTGCGCGGTGTCTTGACGGTTAACCAGATCGATGTGCGCTATAACGTGATCAAGAAGAACATGGAGATCAGCATCCCCCACACCGACTTCATTGCCGACATGCGTGACGAGTCTGCGCTTATTGAGATTGAGGATCGCTGCATACAGATTGGTGTGCCACACATGAAGGTGCGCGACTATCTGAAGCTATTGGCACGAGAGTACAACCCAGTGCGAGAGTGGATGGAGAGCAAGCCGTGGGACGGCACAAGCCGACTAAAAGAGTTCCTCGGCACCATCAAGAGCAGCAACGAGCCACTCAAAGAAATGCTGATGACGAAGTGGCTGGTTTCCTGCGTAGCAGCGGCCTGTGAGCCGAATGGCGTGGCACTTGAGGGCATACTGGTGTTCCAAGGCGCTCAGGGGCTTGGTAAGACGCTGTGGTTCAAGCGGCTGGCAGATTACGAGCAGGGATGGCTGCTAGAGGGCGCTACGTTGAACCCTAGCGACAAGGACAGTGTGAAGCTGGCTGTAAGCCATTGGATTGTGGAGCTTGGTGAGATTGAATCTACCTTTAAGAAGAGCGACATCGACCAGCTCAAGGCTTTTGTAACCAAGAAGGTGGACGAGCTACGGCTCCCTTATGATCGAGCCAGTACGACGTACCAGCGACGCACAAGCTTTTACGCAAGCGTCAACGCCCGTGAGTTTTTGACCGATACCAGCGGCAACCGACGATTCTGGGTCGTGCCTGTCACCGCTATTGATGCAAACCACGGGCTTGATATGCAGCAGGTGTGGGCCGAGGTAAAGGAGACGCTGTACGACAAAGGCTTCAACTGGTACTTGGATCAGGCGCAACGGGACAGCCTGCAAGACTCAAACGAATACTATCGCACACAGTCCAGCGTCGAGGATCTGATACTCGAACACGTTCATTTCCAGAGCTTGAATACCAAACCAGTGCAGATGACAAAGCTGCTGCGTGACCTTGGAATTAGCCAGCCGAGGATGCCAGACATCAAGGACGCGAGTAGGGTACTCGCGGCTCACGGGCTGGAACCGCGAAAGAGTAACGGCAAAAAGGTGTACGATCTGGACTACACAAAAGTGGAAGTTGGGAATGCTGATAAGTTTTCTGGCGGTTGGACTAAGGATTTTTGAGGGTAGGTGAAATGCTGCCCTTTGGACAGTTGTGGTAAGTTATTGATTTGTGGTCTTTTATTAACAGGGTAGGGTAGGGTACTACTAATTAATAATAATAATAATATATAGGTATAGGTATACAGCACACCGTGAGTCTCTGAAGTCTCTAGGGTGTTATGAAATTTTTGAAACACTGTACCCTCCCTGCCCCAGTACCCTGAGTGGAGAATTGCATGGACGAGTTTAAGTACGATCACGAGCAAGACCGAGAGGCTAATTACAGGCGCTGGCGTATCATGAATACGGACGAGCGCGAGGAAGCAGGGCAAGCGCCACATCCAGAGGATGTGGCGCGGAGGTTGTTTAACGAACTGGCGGACAGTGGATGGCTGAAGAAAAAAAGCGGGTAGGCAGGCCGAAGAAAGAGCGCAAGCAGTTGGTGGAGACGCCGAGTGCTTTCGTTGCTGATGAAGAAGCTGGCATAACTGAAATGCAGGCGGCTTTTGTTTGGCACTACACTGAGGGAGCGAGTGGGCAGACAGAAGCGGCTCGAAGAGCTGGGTTCAGCTTCCCCGCTGCTGCTGCAACCAAGATGTTGAATGGCAAAGACTTCCCGAAGGTTACGAGAGCCGTGAGGGTGAAGCAGGACGAGCTGCGTGAAAAGTACGCGGTTACGCCGCAGAAGACGGGAGCGATGCTGTGGAACATAGCCGAGACTGCATTCGAGAGGGGTGCATACAATGCTGCCGTGAGTGCAGTGAAAGAGTTGAACCAGCTCGCTGGCCTCACGATCCACCGCAGCCAGAACCTGAACATCAACGCTGACTTGCAGAAGATGACCAAGGAAGACATCAAGCACAGGCTCAACGAGCTGCTCGGTGTAGACAGTGAGATGAGCGACAAAGACCACTAACTTCGTCGGCTTGGCGTATCCGAGAAATCAACTACGTTCTGGCCCCGCCTCCCGCCCAGCCCCTCAAAATTTGGCGAAATTCGCCATTTTTTGGCAAAAAACGCTAAGCTTTTGATTTTTAAGGGGAATTCCCACGCATTTGGCGCTGCGTCTGCGCGTCGGTTTGACCGCCCCTGCTCAGAGGCGAGACACGTCTCGGCCAGAGAGCTGCGCGACCTTGGTTTTCTT
>Ga0098043_1001020_pt1 | contig 10151 bp, 1 predicted proteins | sample 9B_taG_FD_92581 | JGI IMG/M metagenome (GOLD analysis project Ga0098043, IMG submission 92581) | Marine viral communities from the Subarctic Pacific Ocean - 9B_ETSP_OMZ_AT15188_CsCl metaG | ecosystem: Environmental > Aquatic > Marine > Oceanic | place: Subarctic Pacific Ocean | collected 2015-01-10 | reverse complement strand
CACCACTAGCATAAGCTGATGGGAACACTTTATATCTTTTTTTTACTTTGTGGTAACATGCATCTTTTGGCATAATATTATCTTCTTTTTACCTCTCGGCGTTTAACTTCTCTTCTTTTAACCTCGCCTGTAGCGTCGTGATCTTTTTCTTTAATTCCAAGCTGCCAGTCTTGCCAACCAGCTCCTATAAAGGTTCTTTGCCAGTATTCAAGATCTTGATCTAAAGCTCCTTGAACTTGATCCATTAACAGCAAGGTTCTGTCTGTCGGTAAGTTTGTAGTACCTTCTATTACTCTAGCAGCACCTCTAATTCCTGGATTATCTAAAGTAATACCTTTTTCTAAAATAGCTTCAGGAGTAGTATAACTAAACGACTTTAAACCACCTGTTATTTTTCTGTATTTGGACCCAAGCGGAGGTGCGATGTTTAAAATTTGTACACCTGCTTTTTCGTATTGAGGTCTTTTCTTTTTACTTTCACTGTATAATTTAATACCAACATCTTTTAAAGCAGCAAACACAGCAGGGTAAACACCCATACCTCTAATAACTGAATTAGCCATACCATTTGCTAAGTTTATAGCTTTATCGTCTGTAACACTAAGATCTTCGTCAAACGCTGTGGCAAATATAGCTTGCTGCAAAGTATTAAATATTACGTTTTGCGCAAAAGTATAGTAAACTATCTTAGATATATTAGTCTTTGCATCTCCTCGGCCATTTTTAAGGTCAAGAGCAGCTTTTTTTATTATTCTTGCATACTGAGCCGGTGTGTTAGCAAAAGCAAGTACATGTCTACCTAAGCCGCTAGCTTGTTCTGCACTAATCTTATCAGGTCTACTTGACTGTTGAGAATCTTCTGCAGTTTCTCTAAAATCTTGAAAAGCTTTTTTCTCAGCTTGCTCCTTAGTATAGATTTTATTACCGTCAACATCTGTTTCTTTTTCGTAAGTTTTTATTCTATTACGATAAAATGTAGAACCACCAGCGGCAATAGCAAAGCTATCAGCTATTTGTGTAGGTGTAAAACCAGCTTGTAATAATCTAGCTGTAACACCTCTTACGCCGCCTTTGCCAGCTGCTGTAGCAATATCTCTTTCAATAACGTTTATTCTAAGCCCAGCCCTTCTATCTTTTAAAAATTCTGAATTAAATAGTTGTGTAAAATCTTTCCAATATTGTTTTTGATTAGCAAAAGCTTTACCTGCGGCAAATATATTATTATCACCAAAGTTTATAAAGTTAAGTGACGATATTGTTTGCAGCACTGCTGATCTAGTATTTAAAAACATTATAGAACCTGTTGCTTGAGCTATAAAGTCTGTAAACTGCTCCGTTATTGTATCGCCTGTACCTATTCTGTTTCTACCGGTTTTCATACGGCGTAACATGTTTTTCATTGCATCAGCGTAAGGCTTACCGTAAGCGGCTTGTAGTTTTAATAAGTTTTCTGGTGAAAATATAACGTCAGCGTTTTTTTGCCACTCTTCTAAGTATTTAGATCTTTTAGTTGTATTAAGACCTTCTAATATGTCAGTAGCTATAGTTCCGCTTAACCAGCCTTCGCCGGGTTTAGCATAGCCATCACCTTTATTTATTGTTATAAGTTGATTACCAAAAGTTATAAGACGTTTATTTTCTTTAACATACGTTAATAACTTCTTAAGCTGGCTTTCAGATAAACCTGGTATTTTCATGCCTTGCTTGGTCCAGACATAAGCTCTAACAGCTTGTTCAGCTGTAAAACCAGTATCACCAACTTTCTTTTTTAATGGTGATTTTTTAACCAAACCTCTAATGCCTTTTTCACTTGGTACTTTTAAATTACTAAGTATTGCCTTATAATCGCTTAACAAAGATATTCTATCAGCACTTATATTAGCCATTGCTTTAGCAAAAGGATCTAATAAGCTTCTTTTGTAAAAAGCCATGTCAGCGTCACCTTGTTTGCCTTTGCCTAGTGTTTTATAGAGTAAACCTACAAAGTCTTCAGCTTGAGGTCTTATAAGTATATCAAAACGGCCTTTACTCTTACCTTCCATTATAGCTTCTGTCTGTGAAAGCACGCGCGTAGAAGGTATTGCAAATTTAGTAGATCTAGCTATAATGTCGTTAAATTCTTTATTTATATCTATAGAAGCCTTTTGTTCAAAACCAGGTATGTTTGCAACATAAGTGTCTATCATATCTTGCTGAACCGCTGCTTTTTGTTTATCATTAAGGCTTTTATAGTTTTGTTTATTACTCGGTACGTTTTCAAATTCTTTTTTAAATAATCTTCTAGCTACAATGTCTCTCATATTATAAGGATCAAACTTTTGCATTTCCTTAAAGTCTCTAGTTATGTCTATAGAACTCATTGTATTTATATTGTCTGATAACTCACTTACTGCTTTTACTTCTTCTAATGTCCAATTTTTTGAATCATTAACATACTTATCAAACCTAATTAGCTTACCATCTTTGTTTAATATTTTTAAATCACCATTATTTACTTTTCTTCTAAACTCTTTGTTTTTAGTTAAAAGTCTAAGTAATCCAACTCTAGTGCCTCTATACATACCGTCTTTAGATATATTATCTAATATCTTAGCATATTGTTTAGGTATTAATAAAGCTCTACTTTGTATAAAATTATTTGTATTATTAAATATATTTTCTAAACCAGCTATAGAAGTACTAAGTCCAGTGTCTAAATGCTCTAGGTAAAAAGGCCCTTTACCAGTCATACCACCTACTATTTTAGCTAAAGCTTTTTCACCAAAGTGTATTGAGCTTGTAGATCTAGCTAATTGTACCATATAAGTAAGAGCTTCTTCTCTTTCTTTGCTACCTTTTTCTGTAGCTTGAACAAAATCTACTTTTAAGCTATTTATTAAGTTGAGAGCTATTTCTCTTGCTTTATTGTTGTTTTTATCTAAAGCAGCTTTTTTTATAATTTTTTCTTGATCTGTTTTACTTCTAGTTTTTGTTAATTTTTCTTTTAAACTATTTGATCTTGAATAACTTAAAGCTTCTATAGCTTCAACTCTAACTAACTCCGCAAGCTGTGATTGCAGCCTTATAGTGTTTTCGCTATATTTACTACTATCAAATTTAAAGTCTAATAAAGCGTTTAAAACATCGTTGGCTAATTTCTCGTTTTTAGCTTCTATTCTACTTAAAGCTACGCCTTTTTCATTAACTATTTTCTTATTAGCCTTTGGATCTCCAAAAATATTATAACCAGTGCCATCATTTCTATAGTGTCTACCTAATACAAACTTAATTAAAGTTCTATTTTGACCTAATTCAGGTGGTAAAAATTCTGCAAAAGACTTTTGCATTTTAATTATTTGCCTTAGCTCTTTAAGAGAAAAATCTTGTTTGCCTTGATTTTTATCAGAAACTTTAGCAAATAAAGCATCTATATTTATGTCACCGTGCTGCTCAACAAACTTATTTATAAACTCTGGACTATTTTTAATATCGTTAATAGTCTTTTCTATACTTATTTCTTCGTTTGCTACTTTACTTAATTCTGCAAACACTTCTTTTCTATTCATGCCAGCAACATCAAGACCATGTCTTTCTAATAAAAGCTTCATTTGATCTATTTCTATCGCAGCAAGTCTTTCACTAGTTGCAGATTTAATATCTACTAAAACTTGTTCAATGTTAGTGTCAAACTTAGGCTCAAGAGCCTCTATCTTGTTTCTAGTAACTTTGTTAGCAGTGTTTTGAGCATTTAATCTAAGAACACCTCTTAAAAACTCAGGTGACATTTTTTCTAAATCTTCTCTAAACTTTTCAACAGTTTCTTTAGATATTTCACCTCTAAACTCAGGCTTTAATCTTAATACTTGAGGCTGAGAAGTAGTGCCTTTACTTCTTCCAGAAGGACTTGTTATAGCAAACTCTTTTTGCGCTGGATCTGTAGCTCTAGGATCTATAAAAGGCTCAAAAAAGTAATCTTTAACTAACCTGTTTTTAACAGTAGCTCTACCTCTAATATCTTTAGAAACAAGTATACCTTCACCCATTTCACCAGCCTCAGACCTAGCTACATTAAAATCATTTAAAGTTTTCAAAAACGTCTCAGCGTTTCTACCTTTTTTGAAATAATTCAAACCTTTTGATCTATGAGAATATTCAACTATTTTACCATCAACAATTTTATTTTCTGTTGTAAAATCTTTAGCCTGCACTATTCTTTGACCAGGTATTCCATACAATACTTCTGCGACAGGACCAGTAAAGTTTTTGTTTATAAATTCAGGATTTATAGTTTTTACGTTTTCTGGCGTAACTTCTACAGCTTTATTAAGGTTTTGTATTCTTAAAGCATCTACGTCTCTAGTTATATCAATAGTTCTACGTTGTCTACCCTCTTCTTGTTCAGATCTTAAAACTCCAGTATCAGCAAATTCTGTACCTGCTATTTCTCTAACTGATCCAGTCTCACCAGCTTTTACATCTAAACTTTTAGCCGTAGTTACTTTAAGCTTTTCATAAACTTCTTGAGCTTTAAACCTAGCAGTACCAAAAGCATATGTAGAAAATTTCTGAGTTGCTTCTCCGTTTTCATTTTTCTTAGGATCATATAGTCTTAGTATACTAGGAAGATAAGTAGCAATAAGCTCTTGTTTAGCTTCTTCTCTATCTATATTACCTTTTCTAGTATCAAACTTTATAGCTTTTAAAGCCATTTCTCCAAAAGAGTCTTGAAGCTCTGTTTCTGCTTTATTTTTTTCTGAAGCAGAAGACTCTTTATCTCTTATAACATCAACAAGCTTCTCATTAGTTCTACCAGATCTTTCAACTGTTTTAAAATCTTTTTTTGCAGCAGGCTGTTTAGTGGTAACTATTTTAGCTTTTTGTTTTACATTTCTTATTTGTTGATCTAACTCAATATCACTTATTTCACCAGCATAAAATCTATCTTCTAACTCCTCTATTTTTCTTTCAATCTCTATACTAGCTTTTTTACTTTGTCTAGCGGTTGAGCCAGGTAATAACAACTCATTAAACTCAGCTGTAGATATTTCTAAGTTGTTTACTTCTTTATCTGTTAAACCTTCAGATTCAGCTTTTTTCTGCAAAGCGGTAATTTCTATTTCTAATTGACCTAGCCTTTCATTGACTTCTTTGCCTCTAGTGCTGCCCACTACTTTTCCGCTTGAAGCATTAAAAACTTTTTCGTAAACTGGATTGTTATTAGCATCATAACCCTTTTTAAGCACAAGCCCTGAAAGCTTACTATATTCTTTACTAATGTCTTTTCCAGACGCAAGCTTATTTATAATGTTTAAAAGTTGCTCTGGTGTTTCTATCTGTAATTCTAACCCAGACTCTTTTTTAAACATCTTTTGTATCTTACCACCTAAACCTCCGTAAGCATTGCTTTCAAGTAAACCAGGTCGTTTATCACCTAGCATTTGAACTAAGTGCATTAAATATTCTTCTTCAAAAGTTTCTTCACCTTGGTCGCTCCCTTTGTATTCATCTTTAATTGCTTGAAAAACATCAAAACCAGCATTGTTTTTTACATAATCTTCAATATATTCTCTAATTTCTCTTAAATTTTTAGGACTATTTAACCCGTTTAATTCTAAGAAAAAATGACCAAGCTCGTGATTTATAACACCTTTTGTATATTTTCTAGCGTCTAACTTGATTTCACTTGAAATCATTTTTCCTTTACTGTCTCTTTTAATGGTTATATCAGCTGATTTTCCTTGCATTCCTCTACCGTCTAATGTAACATTAAGTGATAAATTTAAATCTTCACCAGTTCTTTTTTTATGTTTTTTTACAACCGTATTAAATTGATTTTGAGCGTTTTTAGCCGATAACTCAGGCGTTGTTGCAGCTAAACCATTATTAGCTTGACTTATGTAGTTACTATTTATAACATACACGCTTAGAAGCTGATTAAGTTTGTCTTGATTTTTTGGATCTTTAGCAACTCTAAATCCTGATTTTTGACTTGCTAGCTCTCTTATTTCTTTTTCTGATTCTCTAATAATTCTCTCTGTTGTTTGGTAAGATCTTTTACCAAATGGAGCTTTCCAGTTTACGTGAGCATAATTAAGACCAGCACCTGCTATAATATGACCCAGGTTTCTTCTACCTATACTTCCTTCACCCATCCAAGGTATATCACGATAGTTTTCGTCCATAAAAGTATTAAAATCTTGTCCACCCGCTATATCATCTACAATACCTTCAAACACGCCACCTGTTTCAGCTGCAACCATAAGAGACATACCACTTTTTGCAGGCTTAACAGCAAGCTCATTTAAAGCATGAAAATAATGTCCTTTAGCAAATTCTAACCCTAAAGCCTTACTAAGGGTAAGATTAGCAAGTCTACTAGCCGGTATAAAAGCCATACCTGTTTCAAAACCTCCATCTCCAAAAAGCATCTGCATTTTAATGCCTTCTAAGGTTGATGATGCACCAAGTTCTAAGGTTTTTGCAGTAAGACCTAAGGCTGTATCGGCATACTTATTAACACCAGGCTTAAAAGGATTTGTTTTTGTTATACCACCAAATCTACCAGAAAATTTACCACCTGGCTTAAAAGCAGCAACGTATTGTTGAACTTCTTTACTTGTAATACTAAGTGGTGCACCTGATTTACTTTTATATCCAGCGTTAGCAGCTCTTTGTACAACTGTTGAAGCTGAAATTTCTTCTTGTACTATTTTACCACCTCTTCTAACGTTTTGATAATATTTACCAGCTCTTGCTGTCAACATAAAATCAGCAGCGCTTTTACCTCCTCTAAATACTCTAGCGCCTAAAGCAGCACCAAAACCAAGATTTAAAGCATAAAATTCTGTAGCTAAAACCGGTAAGCCACCAACTGTTTTACCATGAGCCATAGCACCAGTTTCTTTTAAAGCTTCTTTTTGTTCTTCACTTAAACCTTTTCTTATAACTTCACCAGTTTCCTCGTCTACAACATCATCATATATTCCGGCCTCTTTAGAAATTGTTTCTACAAATTTTAAAGCTTCACCAGTAGTAGATCCAAAAGTTTTCTGTACAGTTTCAGCAGAAGTTACAGACTCTCCAAAGCCATACGCAACATTTCTAAAAAATTCATCAAAAGATTCACCTATACCTGTCAATGCACTTTCTTGATCAGCGCCTCTAGCTCTGTCAATATCTTTAGGGTCGATGTTGGCTAAATAAACTAAATCAAAAGCTGTTTTTCTACCTTTTTGATCTAAGTAAGTTTCTGTTAAAGCTTTCATACTTCTTTCGTCAAAATAATTATCTTTGTTTAAAACTAAACCTTGTTCGTTAAAATCTAAATAATCAAATGGTTTTTCAAACCCAGTAACTTCTCTTCCAGCAGGTACTATTTTTATACCATCTCCAAATCCTAACGTAAGAAAGTTGTTGCTTTGGATATGTATATCTAACAAATCTCTTAATGTTACGTTTTTAAAGGTGTCTACATTATTCCAGTCAACATCGTCCACACTCCCTGGTGCTGCACTATAATCGTTAACAAATTCACCAGCTCTTGCTCTTTCAACTAGTCTTTTATTGCTTAATTGTTTTTTTAAAGCTAGTCTCCAGCCTTCTGGCAATATACCATAATCTATATCATATACATCTACTTTTTGGCTTAAAAGTTTTTCTAAATCTTTACCTTTTTTGTAATTAAGATCGTGTAGCACTTGTAAACTTCCAAAGTCTGTTTCTTTAAGTTTTTTTAGTTGATCTATAATTGGCAAAACTCTGTTGGTTATATCAACGCCACTGTCATTTTCACCTTTTTGCGCCTGTACGGCTTTTGTTTCAGGAAATAAATAATAATTAGTATCTTTACCTATATGCTTGTCTCTATAGGTATCAGCTAAAGATATTATGCTGTTAAGTTGTTTTCTTAAAACAATCTTCGACTTAGGTGGTAAATTAGGTGTATCTAGCATTTGCTGAATCTCTATAGCTCTAGAATTTAAGTTTCCATACTTTTTCATTGATTTAGGCATTAGATCTACAGCTTTATTTCTAACAACATTACTATATTCTTCGTAACTTGAAAAACCCTGCGTTTCAACATCTTCAGCTAGTGATTGTTCTTCTTGAATTTGTCCCTCTTGATCAACTAGTGATTGATACTCTCCAACAACATTATTTATCATTTTATCAATTTGGTATTCTGAAATACCTAAATTTTCAATAGAAAAATCTTCTGATTCACCAAATCCAATAGAAGACAATTGTTGCTGACTTTGCTCTTCTGTTATTTTACCGTCTTTTAAATCTTGTAAGATTTTTTCTCTTTTATTTTTAAAGCTTTTGTTTTCTAACTCTTTAGGAGTTTGTGCTGCTGCATAGTTTTTTACTTCATTAATAGCATCTAAGTATGTTTCATTGTCTTGAAGATCATTTAATACTCTTCTATTTGTAGATATATACTCTCTAATCTTGTTTTCAAAAATATTTCTATTACCTTGGTTTTGTTTAAACGTGTTAATAGCCTGCTCATCAGAGTTTTCTGCTATCCAATTATTTAATTCTTTAAAACCAAAAGTATTAGACCTAAAACTTTGTTCGTATTTTGTTGGAACAAGGTTTTCAGGATTTAATTCTGCAGTTTTACCGTTAGGCGATTTTATGCGTATAAAATTTGTACCCATATTTTGAATAGACCCTGGAACTTTAGTTACTTCAAAACCATCTGGTTCTAAAATATCTCTATACTTATCAAATATTTTATCAGTTTTTATATCGTCTCCAAAATCTAAAACTTTGTCTTTGTAAACTAAACCGTGTTTAGGTTGTTTTTTAGGTGGATCTGGGACTACATAAGTTTTAACAGGCTTCCAAGAACCTTCGCCAAAAGCTATAGCCGCATCTTTGTCTATACCAAAGTTTGTTACTTCACCTCTTTGCAGAGCTTCTTTATAAGCATCTTCCCAGTTACCTTTTGATTTATCTACCCAAGTGCCATCATCATCTTGAAAAAGTGTAGGAAATCCAACCCAGCTACCGTCTTCTAGTTGTTCAGCAGCCATTAAATGTGTAGACTCACTACCGTCTTTATTTTTTCTTACGCCTTTTCTAGTTTTTACTACAGGTTTAGTTTTTTCTTTATACACAGGCGCACTACTTTGCATTTTCTTACCTGAGATATCTGTGTCTAATATATCTTGAGTAGCTTGTAAACTAAATGGATCACTTCCTGTTGACCCCGAAGAACCAAGACCCGAGTCTAAGCCCATACTCTCTGGTGCTGCAGTTTCCGACGGCGCATCCGCACCCGCTACACCGTCTTGTTGAAAATTTTCATCAGTAGTTTTATTAGCTAACTTAGCTTTGAACTCTTCAACTTTTGCCATTACTTCGTCAAAACTTAAACCTTGCTCATAAAGCTCGTCTATGTAAGCGTCTATTTTTTCTTTCATATTAAATTATATTTTATTGGTTTGCTAAATGCTTGGTTAATTGTTTTCTTTGTAACTCACTCATACCCGCCTGTGGTCTTCCAGTGCGTAAAGCTTCTTCTAAATATCTTTCATAAACTCCACCAAAAACTCCTTCAACTATTTCCACTGCTTGTTGAGCACCTTGCTGCAATTCTCTTATTTTTATTCTAGTATCTTGACCTTTACCGTATGCTCCTTCTCCTATTTGATTTAAAAAGTTTCTAATTTGATCATTACTACTTAAGTCTATAGGCGAGCCAGGAACATCTTTTTCACCCGTATCAGTGAAAACTGTTAGTTCAATTCTTGGCTCAAAACCGGCTTTATCTTCTTCTGAAAGACGGTTATAAAGATTTTGTTTTAAAATAGTTTCACCTGATGTTTTGTTAAAATAGCCTGTAAAATTATATTCAACCTTAGATATAGGGTTATTTTGATAAACTTTATTTTTAAGAAGGGCAGTCATATTTGGCGCAAATTCAGGTCCAACTGTAGATCCTATTTTCATACCTTCAGAAGTTAAATAATTTACACCTTTTTGTTTTTCAGTAACAAAGTCTCTAAAAAATTCATTTATATCTTTTGAAACATCATCACCAAATCCAAATCCAATTTCTTCTTCTTCTTCAAAAGGAGCTTCAGAAACACTTCTTTTACGATCTAATATTGCAGGAACATATTCTCTTTTTTCACTATCCCACTCATAACTACCAGTTCTTT
>Ga0098043_1001018_pt1 | contig 10160 bp, 11 predicted proteins | sample 9B_taG_FD_92581 | JGI IMG/M metagenome (GOLD analysis project Ga0098043, IMG submission 92581) | Marine viral communities from the Subarctic Pacific Ocean - 9B_ETSP_OMZ_AT15188_CsCl metaG | ecosystem: Environmental > Aquatic > Marine > Oceanic | place: Subarctic Pacific Ocean | collected 2015-01-10 | reverse complement strand
TGCTGTAGGTAAAAAATGCAATCCTACTTTCGAACATTGTGTTGTTAAAGTGCCAGAACTTAGAGAAGATAAATTAGGAATTAATTCTGGTTTTTATGATTTGTTTAAAAATATATTTGATGAATTTTGTATTAAAAATAAAATTCAATATAGTGAGATATATAGATGTAGTATAAATGTTACCATGGCAATTAATGAAGGTAAACTTAAGTCCCATATCCATACCGATCATCCTTATAAACATAAGAGTCTTTTAATATATTTAAATAGTCCTGATCCTAAATCTAGAACTATATACATTGACAATAAAAAAAAGAAATATATTATACATCCTAAAAGGAATAAAGGTGTACTTTGTGATGGGTATAAACATTATTACTACTATCCTAAACACGGATATAGAATAGTTTTAATTTATACATTTATATGAGTTTTAAAAAAAATAAATACGTTATTATAAAAAATGTTATTACTAATGATTTAGCTATTTTTTTAGCTAATTATTTTAGAATAAAAAAACAAGTTTATGATACTTGTAGACAAGCAAAATATATATCTCCGTTTGAAACCGTTCTTGGATATTATGAAGGAGAAGAAGATCAAATTCCTAATACCTTCGCTGCTTATTGTGATATAGCTATGGATACCTTATTATTAAAATGTCAGCCTGCAATGGAAAAAGCAACAGGTCTTAAATTATATCCAGGCTATACTTATGCTAGAATGTATAAAAAAGGTGACGAATTAAAAAGACACAAAGATAGATTTAGTTGTGAGATATCAACTACTTTAAATTTAGGAGGAGATGACTGGCCAATATATTTAGAACCATCTGGAGAGATAGGTAAGAAAGGTATTAAAGTAGATTTAAAACCAGGAGACATGTTAGTTTATTCTGGTTGTGAGCTAGAACATTGGCGAAACAAATTTAAAGGTAAGGAATGTATTCAAGTATTTTTACATTATAACAATGTAAAAACTAAAGGCGCTAAACAAAATATTTTTGACAGTAAAAGACACATCGGACTTCCACAATATTTTGTAACAAAAAAATGAAACACTTTATAAAGAAGCATTTAACAGAAGTTAAATGGCCTTCTCCTGCTGACGACTGGGATGTCGAGGGTGTATTAAAAGACCGATTAAATCAAAATTTTAAATATGATTTAAGACCAATCAAAAATAATATGAAGATTGGGCATTTTAAAACTAAAGCAGAAAAGATAGTTTTTGATATAAATCATCAATATATTATCGTAGACGTAGAGGAATTACACCAATATTTAAAAGAGAATAAAGTAAACGAAGTCAATTTAGGGGACTTGTTATCCAAGCTCGACTGGAATATAATACTACCAAAAATTTAAAAACCTTATATTATAACAATATGGCACTCAAAAAAGTCAAATTTGCAGCAGGTTTTAACAAACAAAGTGTTCCCTCCGCTCTTCCTGGTCAATGGGTTGATGGAGATTTTGTTCGTTTTAGATATACGGCTCCTGAAAAAATAGGGGGTTGGACTCAACTTACGCAAGCTAATCACACATTGCCTGGTGCAGCTAGAGCTCAATTAGCTTTTACTAGTTTACAAGGCGAACGATATACTGCTATCGGAACTTCTCAAGGTTTGTTTTTATATTATGGAGAAGCTTTTTATGACATCACTCCATTAGACACAGCGATTACAGGAGCTACATTTGATACTTTTTCTAGTCAAAATAATGTCACTGTAAATAAGGTAGGTCATGGATTAGAAATTGGAAGATACGTAACTTTTACATCAGTCACTCCTCCGACCGGATACGTAGCAACAGATTTTACTGAAGGTGCTTTTGAAATATTAACTGTTCCAAATGCAGATACTTTTACTATTCAAATGAGAGTTAATGCTAGCGGTGCTGCTTCTGCTTCAGGATCAGCCAGTATTAATCCGTATGTTCAGGTAGGGCCAACGTTTCAAACGAAAGGTTATGGTTGGAGCACATATTTATGGGGCGACTCTACATGGGGAACTGAACGATCAACAAGTAATGTAACTCTAGATCCAGGTAATTGGTCATTAGATAATTTTGGAGAAGTTTTAATTGCAACTGTATTTAATGGTAAAACTTTTACGTGGGACGCAGGAGCTACCAATCCACGGACTATAAGAGCTTCACAGTCGACATCTGGTTTTTCTACATCTGCTAATCCTACAAAAACTAGATTTACTTTAGTCTCAGACAGAGACAGACATTTATTTCATTTTGGAACTGAAACAACAATTGGCAACTCATTAACACAAGATCCAATGTTTGTACGATTTTCTAATCAAGAGGATCTTAATACTTACTTACCTAAAGCCACTAATACTGCTGGGACATTTAGATTAGATACAGGAAATAAAATTACTGCAGCCCTTCAAGGTAAAGATTATGTGTTTGTATTAACTGATTTAGCTGCTTATGTTATTCAATTTGTTGGTCCTCCATTTACTTTTTCTGTAAGACAAGTCGGAACTAATTGTGGTTGTATTGCACAACACGCAGCAAGTTATGTTAATGGCGCTGTCTATTGGATGTCAGGTGAGGGTGGTTTTTTTATGTACGATGGTACTGTTAAAGCTTTACCATGTCTTGTAGAAGATTTTGTATTTACCACACGAAATGGAGATTTAGGAATTAATTACGATGCATCTGCTACAGTTTATTCTTCTCCAAATACTTTATACACTGAGGTAAATTGGTTTTATCCTAAAGCAGGTTCTTTACAAATAGACAGATGCGTGACCTATAATTATCAAGAAAATTGTTGGACTACTTCTTCTTTGGACAGAAGCACTTATCAAGACCAAGGAGTTTTTAGTCTACCTTACGCAACAGACTATGACACTACAGCTACTCCAGTATTTACTGAAATTTCAGGAATTACAAATAAATACGGAGCTTCTATATATTACGCTCATGAAATAGGAACTGATCAAGTTAATAGTTCTGGAACTACAGCAATCGCAGCATTTATAAGATCTGGAGATTTCGATATAGACGACGGAGAATTATTTATGTCTATGAGAAGATTTATGCCTGACTATAAATTTTTAGTAGGTGATTCAAAAGTAACTTTATTTATTTCTGATTTTCCTTCTGATATTCAAACAGGGTCACCACTCGGACCCTTTACAATAACCAGCACTACTGATAAAGTAGACACTAGAGCGAGAGGAAGATTACTATCATTAAAAGTCGAAAACGATGCAACAGGTCAAACTTGGCGTTATGGTAGTTTTAGAATGGACGCTCAACCAGACGGGAGAAGATAATGACAAAAAGACTAAACATTAAAAAAGCAATTAAGAAACCAGGTTCTTTAAGAAAAGCTTTAAATATTAAAAAAGGTGAAAAGATACCTTTAGATAAATTAAATAAAGCAGCTAAAGCTAAAGGTAAGTTAGGTCAAAGAGCTAGGTTTGCAAAAACATTAAGAAAAATAAATAGAGCGTAATGGCAAAGTTAACTAATTACATACCCGAACCTAAACAGGAATACGACGTAGAAAATCAAAGACAAATAGTTGAATCTATGACTACTATGAAACAACAACTTAATTTTGCTTTTCAAGAAGATTTAAAAAACGAACAGGATGCTTTTAATTATTTTTTATCATGACAATACAATATAAAAATCAAGGTTTTAAACAAGTTGATACAGCCAAAGCTACAGTGCTTACTTGTCCTACTACTGGGGCAATCATAGTTAAAAGTGTTTATTGTGCTAACAATGATGCGTCATCATCTATTTTAGTAAACATGAATTTTGTAGATTCATCAGATTCAAATACTGAATATGAATTTTTTAGAGATGATGTGCCTGGTAAATCGCAAATAAATGCTTCACCTCAAGGCTTGAATTTAGAGGCAGGAGATGCTATAACTGTGCAAGCAGCTACAGGCAGTAATAAAATACAAGGCCTAATAAGTTATGCTTTAATAAACAGAGAGAATGAAAACGGATAATTTAACAAAAATAGATTGCACTACAATAACAACGTGGCGTAATACAAAGACAGGTGAAATATATAAAGATAAAAAAGAAGGACCTGATATTGCGCAGGATGTAACTGTTCAAGTATCTCCGAAAGGATTAGAAGTTCTTCAGAAAGTAATGCAGAAACAAAATGAAAAACCAAAACCCTAAAGGCGGAACTGAGTTACAGTTAGAGTTTTTAAATAAATACGTTAAAAAAGAGTTATTAGATCAAATACAAATTTGCACTAGTGTTCCAGGTAAAATACCTATTGATCCAAATAAAGTAAATATACTTTGGCAAAAAAATTCTTGGGACCAACCTAACTTATACCCTTGGTTTAAAAACAAAGCTAATCATCATAAGTATGATTGGTATGTATTTAATTCACATTGGAACTACGAAAAATTTAGAATGATGTTTGGTTTACCTTGTCACAAGTGTTTGGTAATTAAAAACGGAATAGAAAAAATAGAAAAAGCTAAACCTTATAAACAAAACAAACTTATAAAAATTATTCATCAAAATACTCCTTGGAGAGGACTAAGTGTATTACTGGGTGCAATGCAATTAGTAAAAAATCCACTTATTAGTTTAGATGTATATTCTTCAACCGAAATATATGGCAAAGAGTTTTATGAAAAGAATGATTATAATTATACTGCTCTTTATAAACAAGCAAAAGAATTACCTAATGTAAATTATATTGGTTATAAACCTAATGAGTATATTAGAGAAAATATTCATAATTATAATATGTATGTGTATCCAAGTATTTTTGAAGAAACATCATGCATATCTTTATTAGAAGCTATGTCTGCAGGTCTTTATTGTATTACAACTAACTATGGAGCTTTGTTTGAAACAGGTGCAGAGTTTCCAATGTATATACCTTATGACAATAACTATAAAAATTTAGCTGAAAAATTTGCTTATGGTATTGATGCTGCTGCTCTTACTTTACATGAACCTACTATTCATCGTCATTTAGAAGATCAATCTAAATATGTTAATAATTATTACAATTGGACTAAACAAGCTACGTCTTGGGCCCGATTCTTACAAGGAGCAATTAATGCAAAAAAGTAATACGCCCTCGGGCCAAAACAATGAACCCATTTGGTTTAATAAAACACCTGTCAACAATTCAGAAGTCACAGAAATAAATATAGGTAATGTTTCACCATATAGAATTATGGTATGCACCCCATGTCATAGCGAAGTTACTATGCACTATACACAAGCAGTTTTAAAATTTCAACAAGCTTGTATGAAAAAAAATATATTAGTTAGTTTTACTTTATTAAAATCTTCTTTAGTTACTCAAGGTAGAAATATATGTGTTGCCAGTATGTTAAACCATGAAGATAATTATACCCATTTATTATTTATAGACTCTGACATTGATTTTAATGCAAACACCATATTTAAAATGTTAGAAAAAGATAAAGATATTATAGGTGTCCCTTACCCTATGAAAACATTAAGTTGGGATAAAATGTGGAGAAGACTGCATGAAAAAAAAGATGCTATTCAAGGAGCAGATGATTTAATGCATTCAGGGTATACTTATCCAGTAAAGACAGATAACCCTAATAATGTTGAAGCAAATGATGGTGTGGTAGAACTTACTCACATACCTACAGGATGTATGTTAATTAAAAGAAAAGTATTAACTGATTTGATTGAAGCTCATCCAGAACTTGAAATATTTCAAGCTACTATTATTAATGGCAAAGAAGTTAAACAGCCCAATATGTATAATTTATTTGACACATTGCATGACCCTGAAACTAAACGTTATTTTGGAGAAGACTTTGGATTCTGTCAAAGATGGAAAAATTTAGGTGGTAAAGTATATGCTTATATCAATGATTATATTACTCATGTAGGGGAGTATTCTTATTGCGGTCGTTTTAGAGATGACTTATGGCAAGGAAGCAGGGCTCTCAAATCTGTTGACGAGCCTACAAAAATCAAATAAAGTGTAGTATTTTCAGGATATCTATGCCTGCTTAACAGTATAAATTTATTTAAATTATGGCGATATCTAGATCTTTAATGAACAGACAATTACAGGCAAACGGGGGCATCATGCAAGTTGCACCTAGAGAAAAGTTTGGCTTAGGAAGTAAACTTAAAAAATTTGCAAGAAAAATTATACCTAATGAAGTAGCAGAAATAGCTGTTAAGGCTGCACCATTTGTAGCTCCTTTTAACCCTGCGCTCGCAGGCGCTATGGCTGGTATTGGTAGTTTTGATCAAACTGGTAGTTTAAGTGGTGCATTAAAAAGCGGTGCTTTAACTTATGGAGGAGGTCAAGCGGCTAGATTTATAGGTGGAGCAGGTTTTCAAGGAAACCCTTTTGAAGGAGGTCTTCAAGGTACATTACAAAATTTTTCATCTTTTAGTTCACCAATAGGTACAGAAACGGGTCTTGGTAAGTTTTTCTCGAACCGAGGAACTGAAGGTGTTCAAGGTATAAATGTAGATAGTGGTAGAGCTGGAGACAGTGCTAGTGCACTATCAAGGTCATCAGCAAATGCTCCTGGAGCTGAAGCATTAGCTAGTGAAGTATCTTATGTTCCTGAAGCAGGAATTGATATAGCTACTGGTGGAGCAGATGGTGTTGGAATAATATCAGACACATTAATAGACCCAGCAGGTGCAGCAGGTAAGTCAAGAGCTCTTGGAGATACAATATTAAAAACCACTGTAGATAAATCAGTGGTGACTAAAGAACCTGGATTTTTAAAAAATATATTTGATGGAGTTGCTAATCAAGATTATCAAAAAGTTGCTAAAACAATTGGAGATGGAGCTAAAAAATTTGGTAAGGCTATGTTTACAAATAAAGATGGCTCTATCGATAAAGCAGCAGTGTTAGGAGCGGTAGCTTTCGCAGCCTCATATGCAGAAGCTAAAGCACTAGCCGCTGATGCTGGAGTAGAGTTAACTGAAGAAGAATACGATGAAGCGACTAAAGAAGAGAAAAAAGCAGAATACGCAAGTTACTTAACTAACTTCTTCGGTGGTAGAAAAGACGGCGGAAGAATAGGATTTAAAAAAGGTAGCCCAGAAGAACCATCTGAAATAGGTATTATGACAATAGACGTTGAAGCTGGTGATGATGAAGACCAAGAAGATATAGATGATTTAATGGCAGGTATTACATTTAGTTCTGCAGAAAAATCATATTTGTTTAAAAGATTAGGCGCTACTGGAGGATCAGGTAGAAGTTCTTCAATGCCTAATTTATATAGAATTTTAAGTAACCCTAGCGCTTACCCTTCTGATGCAGCAGTATTAAAACAAATTGCTATTATGGGTATGAATAAAAAAGACGGCGGTAGAATAGGATTTGCAGGTGGATCTAACAGAGTATCTGAATTATTGGTTTTAAGAGATAGTATGTTAGCAAAAGATGCGGATGCAGATGTGTCTGATATTGATGCAGAGATATTTCAATTAACAGGTAAAGTATTTAATTCTGTTGGGGGATTAAGTGAAATTCCAACAGGTAAAATAAGAAAAAATGATGCTGGTGTAGTTGAAAGGGATTACAGAGACGAAGGTGGTTTTGTGCCAGTAGGAATTAAAGAACGAGCTGATGACGTACCAGCTATGTTAAGTAAAAACGAATTTGTAATGACTGCTGATGCTGTACGTGGCATTGGCGGAGGAGATGTTGAAAAAGGATCTAAAAGATTATACAACACAATGAAACAAGCAGAAAAAGTAGGTAGAGCATAATGGCAGATTATACACAAACGGTAAGACGAGCACCTTTTTTAGAAGCAGCTCAAGAAAATTATATTGATCTATTAACAAAACAAGTTGGTAGAGCTCCGGGCTCGGTAGGTGTACCAACACTTGCGGAACTTGGACCACAGGTTGCAGGTCAAAATGTTTTAACTCAAGCAGCTCAACAACAAGCTGCAACTCAAGCAGGACTTGGTCAATTACAATTTGATCCAACTGGAGCTATTACAGGTGTGGGTGCTGGAACGGGTGTTGCAGGCTATCAACCTTTTTTAGATCAAGCTGCAGCTTACTCAGGCCCACAAGCTTTTCAAAGTTTTATGTCGCCTTATCAGCAACAAGTAATTGATACAACCTTACAAGAGTTTGATGTGCAAACTGCAAAAGGCGTACCACAACTTGCAGCAACCGCTATTCAAGCTGGAGCTTTTGGTGGTGGTAGAGAAGGTATTGCTCAAGCAGAGTATGCTAATACAGCTGCAAGAAACAGAGCAGCATTACAAGCTCAATTATTAGGTCAAGGATTTACTCAAGCAAATCAATTAGCACAAAATGCATTTGAACAACAAAGAAATTTAGCATCATTACAGCCATCTTTAGCAGCATCTGGTGTGCAGCAATTAGGTGCAGCTGGTACAGGAAACTTAGCTTTCCAACAAGCACAATTAGATGCAGCTCAACAAAGAGCTCAATTAGCTTACAATGAACCATTAAGTAGAATCCAGGCTTTTGGATCTGGTATTGCATCACAAGCTAGCGGTTCACCAATGACAACAACTCAACAATCATTAGGCGGAGCAGGAAGTGTTGGACCATTATCACAAGCTTTATCTGCTGGATTAAGTGCTTATGGCTTAGGTAGTATTTTTGGAGGAAAATAATGTATTTTATAAGACCATCATTTAGAAGAGGCGGACCTACAGGTATAGCTCAATTAAATTCTAATAGACAAATGTATGCCGGTGGTGGAAACATTGGTGGCGGAATAATTGCAGGTTCTAATTTAGGGTCTAGAACAGGATTTTCTGTTCTTGATATTATAAGTGGAAGCATGGCAGAAGAAATGACAGGAGGCTCTAATCAAAAACCTGCTTCTAACAAACCTACTAACGTTACTTCTAAACCTTCTAAATTAAATAAAGCTAAAAATATTTTGCAACGAGGAACTAGTATATTTAAAAATCCTCAACCGGGTACATCTAATCCTTTTTTTATTAATCAATTAAAAAATATTTACAGTAAAGTACCAAAACCATCAGGTATATTTAGTGCTTTAAGAACAGGCGCAGCGGCTGCGCCAGTAACAGCTACCTTAGCAATACCGGCAGCAACCACATTTGGTTTAATGCAAATGAACAAAGCTAAAACTGTTGAAGCATTAGAGTATATGAAATCTATGAATCAAAGTGGAGTCTTTGATGAAACTGCTGGACCAGGAGATTTTGAAGAATACACAAAAGTATTTAATTACTTAAATGAAAATGGAACGCCTATTAGTTTTACAGAAAACTTTGCAAGCGATGAAACATTAGAAAAAATTAAAGATGAAGATAGAACTAAAATATCTTCAGACGATGCTTATACAGAAGCTAAAAAAGCAATGACTACTGATCGTGCTTATAATATGGATGAGATTGTAGACAGTGTTGTTAGTGATAAAGATAAAAAAACAACAGATGAACCAGAAGAAAAAGAAAAAAGTTTTGAAGATATTTATCAAACAGAATTTGATCGAATACAAAAATTAATTGGTGATGATGATAGTAAAGGTATGGCAGCTATTGCTTTATCTGAAGCGATTGGTACACCAGGAACTATTGCAGACAAAGCTGCAGTCTTAAATAAATCTCTAGCTCAAATCATGGCTGGTAAGAAAAAAGATAAAAAAGATATTGCTAAACTAGCTTACACTGCAACTAAAGAAATAGAAAAAGCTAAAATTGCTGCGGGTAAAACTAGTGATAGTCAAAAGAACTTTGAAAGAATACAAAACTTAACAGCAATCATTAATGATACTACAGGAACTTATTCTGATGCTCAAAAAAAATCAGCTGGAGCTCAACTAGAAATAATTAAAGAGTCTATTAAAATTTTAAATCCAAGTAAAACAGATGGTAGTTTAACAGGATTGAGTGCTGCAGGAGGCTACATAGAAAAATTAAATAAATTAGTTAAAAAAATGCTTAACCAAGAAAAAGGATCTGATGCATATAATAAAAATCTTAGAAACTATATATCTATTAGAGAGTTATTATTAGGAACTGGTAATAATGCACTTGATAGATCAGTTTCTGCTTTAGATACAATGTTAGGGCTTAACACTAAAAAAGATGGCGGAAGAATTAAATTAGCTAATGGTACACCAATGGAAGAATCTGAAACAGTACAAGTATCAG
>Ga0098043_1001015_pt1 | contig 10181 bp, 14 predicted proteins | sample 9B_taG_FD_92581 | JGI IMG/M metagenome (GOLD analysis project Ga0098043, IMG submission 92581) | Marine viral communities from the Subarctic Pacific Ocean - 9B_ETSP_OMZ_AT15188_CsCl metaG | ecosystem: Environmental > Aquatic > Marine > Oceanic | place: Subarctic Pacific Ocean | collected 2015-01-10 | reverse complement strand
GTACTTTTTCGCTAGTTTCGGATTCGTCGCGTACAGGAACCTCATCTGTGCTTTGCTCTGGAACGGCATCTTCTTCTGGTTTTTTAGTTAAATCTACTTTGATGACATTGTCATCTGTATTTTTTTGTTTTTTAAGATCAACTTTTACAACGTTGTCTTGTGTAGTTTCTTCAACTACTTCTTTGTTTTCTTCCATAATATAATATAATAATAATTAATAAATTTATAAGTTTCTTAGATCAAAGCCTTCTCCAATATTATTACTCATTGACTCAAAGTTTTTAGGTGTTTTACCACCTTTTCTTTGATCTATAAGTTCAGACTGTTGAGAAGCTTGTATTCTAGTTCTTTCGTCTTTACGATCTTCTTTTGTTTTTTCTCTATTTAACGCTTGTTGTGTTTCAACACCTTTTAACTGCATGTTATATTGAAACTCTAGTTGCATTAATTGTTTTTTAACTTCTGTTTCTTGTTGTAATTTTTGCAACTCTAATTGAGATTTTACTTGTTCAAGTTGTATTTCTGTTTGAGCCATAGATTGACTTTTCTGCATTTCAACTTGAGCAGCTTGTTGAGCGGCTTGTGCATTAGATTGAGATTGAGCTTGAATATTTTCCATTTGTAATCTTCTATCTTTTTGCTCTTTTTTACCTCTTCTTAATTTTAAAAGTTTATTTGCTAATTTTAAATTTTTAGTTTCTCTAATATCTATAGCATCTTCAAGCTCTATACTATTTTTTTGTAAAGCTACTTGTATATTGTTTTCAAGCATTTGCTTTTCTTCTTCATCAGGTTGAAGTTGTATAAATATACCAAAGTCATATAAATACAAGTCTTCTATTTCTTGTAACGTAGCAACGTTGTGAGAGCCTATAGCTTGTATAAAAGCTTCTTTTGTAGGTGAGTACTCAAGTATATCAGATATTCTAAGCGATAACTGCTCTGCTATTTCTGCTGTTAAAAATAAACCTGCCTGCAACACGTGTCTTGTTGCTGTGTTACTATTAGCTGCAGCTAGTTTTTGAACACCTACCAAAGCGTTTTTATCAGGCGTACTACCGTCTCTAGCTTCATTAAGACCTGTAGTGTCTCTAATCATTTGCATGTAATAATTATAATTAGCTATTAAAGCTTGTATTTTATTACCACCATTACCACTAGTTATTTCTTGTATAGGTATTTTACCAGCATTTATATCACCTTCTTGAGTGTAAGATCTTCCAATAATACTACCAGTTTGGAAAAACATATTTAACGCTTCTTGTGGATTATAATTTGTACCGTTACCTAAATCAACTTCAGCTAATCCATCAGCATCTAAATAAACACCATCTGGTACCATGCGATTTAACACTTGTTGTAGTTTTAAATGTGTTAGCTGTATCATATCAGCAAAACCAGTAATACGTCTTACTAAACTTTCTATTTTACCTTTGTACATACGTGGAGCAACAATACTATAATTTAACATAACTTTAGTGTAGTCGCTTTTAGGTCGCATCATATTTTTAGACAACTCCCATTTTAAAAGTTTATTGCTACCTAATATTAAAGCGCCTTCATATAAAACTTCTATACTTCTATGTAGTCTTGTAAAATTACCTTCTTTGTCTTGTGGTGGATTAAAGTTGTCATCTTTTGCTATAGCTTTTTCTGCCCCACTACCAGTTTCTTTTACTTTATAAACTTCATTCATATAAGTTTTATAATCAAAGTATAAAACTTGAACTTTGTTGTTATCTTCTTCTTTGTAACCAGAAGATCCTTTTTGGTAATTACGCTGGTATGTTTTTTTGTTTTTAATTATATCTTCTAAATCTTCTTGCTCTAAAAACGGAAACTGTTTAGCTAGTTCGTTTATTGGTATCATTTTAACTTCACCTACATAATATATATCATCAAAATAAGGAGATTCAGTATATGAATAAACTAAATCAGCTGGGTCAACATACTTTATAACAGCACCTTCTGAAGTATTAAAGTCTGTTTTAGCAGCTCCAATTCCTAAAACAGTTAAATCGTAATAAAAACGTTTTTGTACTAAATCAAATTTATTTCCTTCAAACAATAAATTTAAAGCTTGTTCTTCAGCTAATTCTATAGGCTGCTTGTAATCTAACTGCATGTGTAGTTCTAACTCTTCTTTGCTTTCAGGTAAATTTATATCAGTTTGCCTAGTGTTTACATCAAACTGTACTTCATTAGCATCGTTTATATCTTTCAACTCCATGTCCATTAAAACAGCTTCCATGTAGTTAGTTCTTTGCTTAACACCAAATGGATCTATAGAATAAGCTTTAATATCGTAAGTTCTTTGAGACATACCATTTACTAATATGTCAACAAACTTAGGTATTATTGGAACAGGTGTCCAGTCTAAATTTAAATACGACAAATCACCGTTTATAGATAACTCATCTTTATATTTTTGTGGTGATTGCTCACCTCTAGCGTATAACCTTAATTCGTGAAAATTATTTTTATTACTAGTATATCTTGATTGATTGTTGTCGTCGTAAAACCATTCAGCTTCAATAGCTTTTGCTACCTTTAAACCGTAATCATAGCTAAGCTTTTCAGCGTCGCTTACAACTTGACTTGGAAAATAACCTTTTGCAGACTCTGCCATATTTATTTTTTAATTAATTTAGATGTATTGCCTTGGTTTGAATATTTAGCAATACTTATATTTACTTTTGGTTTTTCTATTTTGGCATTTGGTCTATATAAATGCCTATTACAAGCCATTATAGCAAGACCAGAGCTAATAGAAGCATCAAACTTAGTTCTTTTATTTATATCAAACTTTGCCCAGTCATTTAACAACTCGTTAAAATAACAATTACCAAACTGCCCTTGACTATTCATACCAACGTGGTTTTGAATATACATTTCAATAGCAGCGGCGTGAGCTTGTTTTATATCTTCACTTGTATTTGGTATACCACCTATTTCTTTTTCAGCTGTAGATAATTTATTCCATATTTTATCAGGCCTATTCATGCTGTAGCCTCTGTAGCCTCTACGCCTTAAATAATACAATAATCTTGGTTTGTTATTTTCAGCAAGTAATGGCATGCCGTAAAACACCAAAGCCATAAGTACATCTTCAAAAAATATATCTGCCGTTTGTGGTCTAGCTATGTATTCTAAAAAAAACTGATTTGGTGGGCAGTCTTCCATGCTAAACTTAGTTAAACCGTGTAAAGCACCTTTAGAACCTTTGCCATCTACAGTTCCTGATATATCGTAGCTATCACAACCAAAAGCACCTAAGTAGTCGTTGCCAGGATATTTAATACCATTTTTTATTATTATTCTATTTTGTAAATTACTAGGTGGTACCCAGCTTATTTTAAATCTACCTTTTGGATCTGGATAAAACACAACTTGTGTGTCTTTTATTCCATTAACCCATTGAAAATTACCTATAGAAATACCAAGTGTTCTTGACATTTCTTCATTGTAATCTATTTGCTCGTATAATTTAACTAAATTAAATATACTATTTTTTGTCTCATCTCTAAAAGCGTGCTCTGTAGTTCTTGGAAACTGTCTATAAAACTCATTTAAAGCGTCTTGATCACCTTTTAATCCTTCAGCTTCGTTTTGCCAGTGATCTATTATTCCGTAATCTATTAATTCTCCGTCTGGTCCGTAGACATCATCACTTGGATTATTAAAGACTGGATCTCCGTATTCATCAATAAATCCTTCGTAGTTCCACTCCATTGGGATAAAGAGAGAATATAAGCCAGACTTTGTTTGTCCATTGCGATTTCGTTTTGATACATCTGAGTCATTGTATAGTTTTTTAAAGTTATCACCTCCTTTATCTAAAGAATTAGATGTTGAGCCCATCATACATTTACCTACTATTCTACTACCAAGACGTAAACAAGTTTTTGTTACACGCCAATTATTTAATATATTATCAGGTCTTTCCCATTTGCCGCTTTCATCGTGGACTAACAGTGTAAGCTTTTCTCCGTCATAACTGTTATCACCTGTATTTTTCCAATCGATAGTAGTATCAAGTCCAACCAAGTCTTCCTGCTTTTCGTTAGCAGTAATCTTTTTACGCGTGAACTTACTTGCAGGAACCCTATAAGCAAGTTCAGACTTAGGTCTATCCATACCGTCTTGAATCGGTTTAAAAAAGAACGGGTAATTAACTGATATTGGTACAACTTTGTCTGTAAACATTTTTTTTGCATCTGCTCCGCTTTTTGATAATATACCATATCTACTATCACTTGATATTGTAGCCAAGTTAACCGTTTCTGCTGAAGACATGAATGAAAAACCAGACCTACGATTTTTAAGATAGCACATACCGTAACATCTTTTATCGGCTTTACAAGCTTCCCAGAATATATAGAATAGTCTATTGGCTTCTCTAAAATCAGGTGCACCTACGTCTATTTTACTCCATTGTAAATACATATAGTGACTACCTGTTATATATGTTGGTTTGTTGTTATTCATAAACCAAAAACCTTCGTCTCTTCGCTTAAACTCCTCGTCTATATAATCGTACCATTGATCTTTAGCCTCTTCAGGATACGCCCTCCAATCAAATATATTTTTAAGTCTTGCTAATTCTTTAGGATATTCTAATCTTTGCCATTTGCGCTTGTCATGCACGTGCAGGTTGGTTGGCACTTTTGGTAAAGCAATTCGTAAGCCTTGCACTTCAATGATTTCGCCAATTGTACCGCTTTTTGATATAATGATAATATCGTGTTCTTTATTATATCCATATTTCCATTTTTTACCCCTATTCATACGAGTTATAGTCGTACGTTTAACAGGTTCTATTATTTCAACTAATGTTTGTTCGTAACTCATTTTGACCTACCTTCAGCAAAGCCTTTAAATACTTTGTCTTTTTTATCAATATCTTTACCTTCAAGTATACTTTCTTCTTCTTGTATTCTATTTAGTATTTCAAAAGCATCAAATATAGCTAACTTTTTTGTAGCCGCTGCATTTTTTAATCTATCAGTACTAACATCGTCTTCTGTGTTTGTAATAATTTTTTCTTTAGCAACGTTAATTAGTTCTTCAACTGCTTTGTGCCCAGCTTGGATTATAAGCTTCTTCGTTTCCTTGATATTCATATTTAATTGTAATAAATTTAGTGTACACTCTATACAACAGCTCTCCATCAATAACAAACTCATAATTAGATATTGGTGTAAAACCTACGAGATCATTTACTTTAAAACTGCCGTCAGTATATTTTATAATACCAATGTTTTCTTGTGTTTCGCTATTAGTGTATTTGTTTTTGTTTTTTATAGGCTTAACCCAACAAAAACCTTTAGGTGATTGCCACTCCCAAAATTTTTTATATAAAAATATTTGATCTGGCTGTACGATATAGGTTTTTTCATTAAAATAACTTTTGCTATTTTTTTCTATACCGTGCTGATTATGCCACCTGCGAAAAACATTGTGATGAACTATAACATCATCGTTTATCTCTATACTTGTATCACCAATTATAGGTGTCGATATAACTTTTGCTTTTCTGTTAACGTATTGATGGTTGAAGATTTCAGTGTTAATAATTAACTCTTTATCTCCAACCTTCTTTACGTTATTATATCTTTTTCCTATAGGCGTTACAACAAAGCTGTAAACGCTTTTCATTAGTATTCTAGATTATACTCTACTGATACAGCCATGTTTTTATTAAAGTCTTTCCATGGTAAAACATCTTTATTTTTTCTAATATATATTGAAAACTTTTCGTCTTCTTCTATTATATCACAAATAGTATGTCCACCGTATACTTCTTGACCAACAGCATAGTGCATAGCATCGTTTTTATAATCTTTACCGATACTAATTTTTCTTATCAGCTTGCTCATTTTCTGGGTATTTTATTGTACCGTCTTCAATATTAATGTTTACAGTTCCATACTGTTCTTCAAGTTCAGTTTGAATAACTTTGAGTTCTCCTTGTAAACTTTGTACTGTATGCAGCAAAGTATGTTTACCTGCTTCATACCTACCTATTTCCATTTGAGCTTTATTAATATTACTAACGATTGTTTGTATTTTATTTAATTGTTCGTCAGTTACTTTTTCTGGTTTTAAGTCAACCAACTTTTCTTTTTTTGCCATTTTATTTAATTTAAGTTAATTTATTTATTTATTGTTCAAATCCAAGTTTAATTTTATATGGATTTGCGTTTAACAGTTCATCTTCATCAGCTATGTCTACAGTTGTATTAGCTTCTGAAAATGTTAATGTAGTAGCTTCTACTTTAGTCAACGTACCAGGTATTGGAGTATCTAAATCGTGTACATATACTTGATCGCCTATACTAAATAGTTTTCTAGCATCTACAGTTTTAACAGTTACAGTTGTAGATTGAGCAGAAGAAGCATCAACTGCTCCATTAGCTACAACTCCAGTTCCGTAATTTCTTCCAGTTACATGAATTCCAGCTACGTATAGTTTACCAAATCCTTTTGTTGTACCAGTATTAGGTTCCGTGTCCATTACAGTTGGACCTCCAAGATCGGTATCAGCACCGTTACCAGGCGCTGTATAAACAACTCTTGTAGGAATTTTACCTAACGTACCATCTCCAGCTACACCTTCTAATCTAAAAGCTCCAACTAAATGATTTGACCAAGAGTTAGTTCCACTCATTGCAGCACCTGGTGCCGCGTTAATAGCACCTAAAGAAGGTGGTGCAACACCATCTATTGATTTTGCAAATAATAATTCAAGATCAATAGCAGAATTAGCAACCGCCCCGTCTTCACCGTTTGCAACAGCTATAATACTTCTTAGCAGGCTAGATCCATTAGGAACATCTACTGCCGTCCAATCAAATACTATATCACCATTAGCTACATCATCTGTACCGTTATTGTTAGCGACGGTTCCATTAATACAATCTGGATTTACATTTACACTAAAAAATTTTCCCATAATTTTATTTTTTTACTTTTTCTAGTGATCTACCGCCAAAATAAGCACCAATCACTGTTATTAATACTAATTGTAAAAGATCTACATAAGAGTCTTTTACATCAAAATTTATAAAGCCAGCGTCTATAAATACTAATAACACTGTGCTCACTACTAAGAACACTAACACTAGCGGTCTTATATTCTTACTTAGCCATGAATCGCTATTCATGTCTAACTTCCATCTTTCAGTTACTTGCTTTTGCATTTCAGCCTCGTAACTCATAATTAAATCTTTTATTTTTGCTTCAGCTGCTAACTTTTCTTCGTCAGTAGTAGTTAAGCTATCTATAACATTACCTACGTTTTGCACTAATTTACCAGCTCCGGCTGAAAATACTTTACTTAATATACTCATAATTATTTATTTAATATCCACCACCACCGCCACCACTCGAGCTAGTTGATGAAGTAGGCGTTGGATTAATTCTTACGTTTCTTACTTGTTGGGGCGTTATAGTGTTTACAGGACCTACATTCATTGCCGCTGTAATAGTAGCATGATCAGTGCCACCCATATAACCAATTTGACCTAAAATGTTGTGCGTGTGATGTCCAGTTAAATTGTATTGACTAGCCCAAAGTTCTGCTTCTGCTACTGTAGTATACAAAGGCACACCATCTATATTTGTTATAAAACTCATCTCATACCATTATTTGCGTCATGTTCCCAAGGAAAATCACTGCTACCAGCTTCTTTTGCAACACCATCAACAATAATCATATCTTTACCGTTAATATCTTTTCTTTCGTACTTAACACCATTAAACTTAACAAAGTCATCACCATAAGATAATTTACCGACTTTCATATCAGTAGCATGTCTCATCTCGTGGTTTATAACTTCTTTTTCCTCCTCACTACCAGGCACTATGTTTTCGTTTATATATATTGTGCCGTCCATATTAGCCTCACCCATAACACCAGGTGCTAAAGGTTTTCTAATAACAGGTGTACCAGGCACAGAAGCATCGTCGCCAGCTTCTTGACCAAACTTCATTTTAGTTCTTAAACTACCACTTGTCATATAAGGCTTATAGCCTTTACCTAGTTTATACCCCATTATCTATCAATATCTTTTATCATATCATCTATAGCTTTATTATAAACTTTATCTGTATACGATTTGTTATTAAAAAAAGTGCTACGCTCAGATATAGGCAAGTCTTCTTCACCTAGCAACACCCTATATATTCTACTTATTAATTGAGAACATTTAAACGATGTTTTAAATACAGAGTATTTAATTGTTGTTCTGTTACGATGTCTCCAAGCTTCGATCCAACCATCGCGTCTTAACCGTTCCCATCTGTTTTTATCCCATGAATATGTATAAACTCCATTGATAAAATCGTTTCGTGTAAATCTTTTTTTACAATCTAAATAAATTAAAAGTTCTAAGTCTGCGTCTTTTAACCCGTAAGTTTTACAAGCCCACTTACGTGTGAGCCTGTAATACTTAAGGATATTCATTTCACGCAAATCTTGCGCGGTTAGTCTCATTTACTATTAATCAATAGCAAATGTTACTGTTGTTATTCCAGCTGGATTGCCATCAAAGTAAATTTCATTAAATGCGTCAGCAAATTTAATTAACTTACCATGATTTCTAGCATCAGTTATAACATCAGCTATAGACTTAGCTAACAAGTGATGAGCATTACTAGTGTGAGTTAAAGTAACTTTATCTTGATCTCCAGTATCACCAGTTGTTGGTTTAAAAGTTAACAAAGTGTTTGTAGCGTCAACAGCTTCAATATTTAATAATTGAGAAGCTGGTTTAACTATAGCTTGATCAACAGCATAAGGCTTTTCTAGTTTTAATGTAAAACCGTTTTCACCTGCAGTTGAACTAGCATCAATACCAAAAACAGGGTCTTGAGATGTAGTTTTTAAAGTAAACACACCTGTACCAGATCCAGCAGCATAAGTTACTGAAAAAGGAGATATTTGAACTACAGCGTCGTCAGCTACAGTTCCATAGTGAGTACCAAATACGTGTACATCAGCAGAACCGTCATTGTGAGCAGCATCCATTGTTAAGCTTACTAGTCCGTTGTGGAAAAAACCTTTACCGCTAGTTCTATCAGCATCAGAAATAGTTCCGTCCATCATTGCAGCAAAAGGCGCGCCATCAGCTACAGTAATTGTTTGAGCTGCAGCCTGTGTAGATGCTTTAGTCTTTGTAAAGTCATCTGAAAAATATAAATATACGTCGTTTATCATTTTATTTATTTTTATAGAGTTATAGCACCTACGCTGGTGATATGCTCAAGGTTAGTAAATCCAGTTAAATTATCATCTCCCACAACTATAAATCCATCTTTTGGATTAGCAGTTAGTGCGCTGTGTAGTGATTCTATAGCTTCAGTAGTCTGACCTTGTGTAAAATTCATTACAACAGTAGAAGTATCTAAAGCATTATCTACTTTATCAAAATGCATTGTTAAAGTAGTGTCGTTTAAAGGCTCAGTTCCTAAGTAGTTTGCTACTGGAACCATAAGGGCATCGTTTGATCCCGTTTCAAAATATGCAAATTTTATCATTTTCTTATTTTTTATTCAGTTAATAATTAGTTTTGAGAAACAGTTGGAGTTCCAGATAGTGCACCTCCTGGGTAACTAAAGTAAACGCTGTTAATAGCATCAGACATTGTTACAAACCTTTCGGTAGAATTTATTACTCCTGCAACTGCTCTAGCTAAATCTCTGAAATTTCCAGAAAATGTTACGCTAATCTTGTCTTCTTCTGCATTTTCAAAATCTTCGTTTTTGAAATAGAAGTCTGCAGCTGTAGCGCCAGTTTGATCTAATCCCATAAATCTAGATGCTTTGTAAGCACCAGATCCAGCGTTAGATAAATCAGCGTCTGCAAAATAAAGAATTGTTTCGTGATTATTCATTTTTCTTTTTTTTTAAATTAATATTTGTTTTTGTTTTAAAGTTTAAGGATTATGGATTATGGTTTAGGTTTAATCTATTAATACCACGTCACCAGATCTGATAACTTGGTATAATATGTCTTTATACTGAACACCGTGGCCTGCATGCTTATCGTAGTATACAGTATCGTTTTGTTTTATACCTTCAACTAAGTTGCCAACAGATATAGCTTTAGCCTTTATATACCTATTGTCATCATCTATATCTTCAGTAACAATAAGGCCAGCTATCTTTTTTTGTTCAGT
>Ga0098043_1001011_pt1 | contig 10192 bp, 18 predicted proteins | sample 9B_taG_FD_92581 | JGI IMG/M metagenome (GOLD analysis project Ga0098043, IMG submission 92581) | Marine viral communities from the Subarctic Pacific Ocean - 9B_ETSP_OMZ_AT15188_CsCl metaG | ecosystem: Environmental > Aquatic > Marine > Oceanic | place: Subarctic Pacific Ocean | collected 2015-01-10 | reverse complement strand
TCCAAAAAGAGCATCTCTTTAATCTTAGAAGGTATATTTTTATAACCTTCGCTATGCGCTAGAAACTTGGCTCTTTCTTGAAGCTTGCCTAGTTCATAAAAGATACCATTGGGTGATATATCAGCAATAAAAGTTGTATGATCTTTCTTGGCTCTAGCTTGCCAAGTATTCCAAAGCTTGGAAGCTTTTGACATATCAGTATTTAAAACACTTGAACCTGTTTGATTAACGTCAACTGTACCTTTCTTTGGTGCTTTAGCTTTCACTGATTTAATAATCTTCTTTACGTTAGCTTTAGTTTTAGTTGCTTTAGTCATTTTTTAAATCCTTATATTTGTTTAAGTTGTTTGGGCATAGCTTACGCCCAAATTCCTTAAATCATACATTTAAACTAAACACAATAGTTATTTTAAATTAATTTCATATTTGTAATTCGTCCAAGCTTGGACAAGTTCAAATGGGATGTTTTTGGTGCATTATATATACAAGGGTTTTCAATCGTGAACATAAAGAGAACAAACGCTAGAAATTAATTTTATGTAGTTACATAGCTAAAATAGTGAATGGCTCTGTATGGCTCTTAATCTGGGGCTATGGGTATAGGGGGTTTATTTGTACCACCTAAATAAAATTCACTCAATTCGTTCAAAATACAGCTTTCAGCCAACTATACTTGGGTCAACTGATAGCATATGAGTTGTTCAGCTTATCAGATCAGTCTATTTTGTTGGGGTTTGGGGTTTGTTGGTGGGTTGATTAGCGGCAAAAACAAAAACCACATATTATAATTAACGCGATAAGTCTTTTTCTCGCTCGCGGTCGGTCGGGCAGGGGTCACGTGGGGGGTGTGCGTATACGTATACACAGAAATACACAGATCAGGTTTTTTCACTGTTAACCACTACAGCAACTGGCAGCTATATATGTATCATTATTGCAACACTTATAATAATTCGTACATAAATGTGTTGTATTTATGCAACACTAGTCACTTTTCACTTGACAGCCCTCATAAAAACTGGTATAATTAAGTATAACTAAAACATTCACATCACTTAAAGTGTATACAGTTAAACTATCCCTTATATATTACTTTATAATACACTTAAATGAATCATTTTAAATGGTTCTATAGGAATAATATACGTACAAATTAAATTAAGGCTTGACTTTGGCACGAAAATCAGTAAAACTATACACAGACAATGTTATTGAAGAGTTTTATAAAGCTCTTGTAAATAACACGTTAGATAAATTACATATTCCCCATAGCGATGTATTCTACGTAAGGACAGCGGTAGAGGCTCACTATGGTCGTTCTTTTACTTTGAAAGAAGTAGAGGATGCTATGAAGGCAGAGGGGTGGAAAGACTCTAATGATTAGGTTAAATAGGAGATATTACTATGAAACAAAAAAAGACCAAAGGTTATGCTAAAGGTGGAATGAAATCTACCGCAGGTAAAAAAGGTTTAGCAAAGCTACCTACATCTGTACGAAACAAGATGGGCTACATGAAAGGTGGCGGCATGAAGAAGACTAAAGGCTACGCTAAAGGTGGTATGACTATGAAGAAAACTAAAGGATATGCTAAAGGTGGAATGAAAAAAACTAAAAGCTATTCCAGAGGTGGAAAAAGATAACATATCGGACTTGCAATATTGTCTGTAGTATGATATAATAAAATATGTTATAACTTCCTTGTGCTAATAATTGCACACTAATAAAAGGAGTAATAACATGAAACAATATTTAAACAAACTATGGAAAAGCTATTTGATATACCAAGAAAGACGAGCAGCATATGAGGTGCTAAATTCTCTAAGTGACTATCAGCTTAAAGATATTGGTATAGGTAGCAGAAGCGATATTAGGAGAATGATATGCGAGTATCAAAAGAAGTAAATGTCGTACTTAATAAGTAATGTACCACATTTTAAATGTTGGGTAAGAAGAGAGTTTACCTGTAATCATCAAGACTATCATGGCGAATTTTTACACGCTATGGTATTTGCAGTAAACACAATACCTGACAGGTCGTTAAGCTTTCAGCTTGTATTTACAGGCTGTGAGGTTGACAGAGAAGACGGACCTGAAGCCAATGTACATGGCGGTGCAATGTGGGCTAGGATGCCCATACAAGCCCTTGTAGCAGATGTACCAGTGGATGAGTGGGCAGTACCAATGGAAGACCACATGTGTCAGCCTTGGGATTGTGAGTCAAGACATCACAGTGTAATAGTGATGGACAGAGTTAGTTCCTCACCTTGGCTATGTAAAATAGCTAATGAGTTTTACACAGGTAAGTATTTATTTACTGTTGACTACACAGACAGCGATATAGCTGATGACCCTGCACAGCATAAACAGTCACATGTTTTATATTTAACAGATGCAGGACAGTGGACAGGAAACTTGGTAGCATTACCAAACAACAGAGTAAGAGCTACTAGCCCTGCTCTCTGGAGAACTGGAGAAGGTGCGCCTGACTTTACACCGTCACAGTGGACACACTCAGCAGAGAGCCACGAAAGTTACCTAGACCCATCGGTAACATTTAATAATTTATACGAGAATAAATATGACAGCAAAAGCAAAAACTAAGATTAATAAAGTAGTAAAGGGTTTAAAGAAAGCTTCAAAGCTTCATGCAGGTCAAGCTAAAACTTTATCGGCCTTAAAGTTAAATAAAGGTGGTAGCACCGTAAACAAAGCAGGTAACTATACTAAACCAACTATGCGAAAGAGTATGTTTAATCGCATTAAGGCAGGCACTAAGGGTGGTGGAGCAGGTCAATGGTCTGCAAGAAAAGCTCAGATGCTTGCTAAACAATATAAAGCAAAGGGTGGAGGATACAAATGATAAAGTATTTAAAAAGACTTTGGTGTGCTATAATGAACAAGAAGTGTTCTGATAACTGCACTTGCAATGAGTAAAGACCCTAAAAAAGGTACAGGTAAAAAACCTAAAGGGAGTGGCAGAAGACTATATACTGACGAGAATCCAAAAGATACAGTTAGTATAAAATTTGCTACTGTGCAAGATGCTAAAGATACTATAGCTAAAGTAAAAAGAATAAATAAACCGTATGCTAGAAAAATACAGATACTTACTGTTCTTGAGCAAAGAGCTAAAGTTGCAGGGAAAATGGAACAAGCTAGATTAGCTAAAAGAGCTAAAGAACAATTAAAGAAAGCAAGAGATGGCACTAGCAAAAAGTCAACGAAGTCTTAAATCTTGGGGTAAGCAGAAATGGAGAACCAAAAGTGGTAAGCCTTCTGCTAAAACAGGAGAGAGATATTTGCCTACAGCAGCAATTAAGGCATTGTCTCCACAGGAATATGCAGCTACAACAGCAGCAAAAAGGAAAGGTACAAAAAAGGGTAAGCAGTTTGTTAAGCAACCTAAAGGAATTGCTAAGAAAACTCGCTCTTACCGCAAGGTTACTTAGACCTAGACGGTGGGAAACATATGCCCTATTTGTGGGCATGGTACGGTTTTAGTAAAAAACCGATTATCGTGTCTATACTGCGAAAACTTTTATGACGCAGAATTAGCTAAAGCATGGGTAAATTATATTTATGACACAAAAAAAATTTCAAAACCACAGCGAGTACGAAGACTACGACCTAGATGGGGATGGAGTAGTGACGGATGAAGAACTTGCTCACGCTAAAGAAATTAATAAAACTGAAGCAGACCTACGTAAGCAAAAGGCACAGCGTAGAATGGCTACAGCTACATTAATAGGTATGGGAGGATTTACAGCAGCAATGTTCTTCATGCCTATTGAGCATATAGACGCACTATCAGACTTATCTAACTTGTTTTATATATCAGGTGCAGGTATAGTAGGTGCATATATGGGAACATCCGCATGGATGTCAAACAGAAGTAAATGACACTAAAGCCTGCAAAACTAAAACCTACAAGTAGAACAACTAAAACAGGTAGACGTATTTATAAGTTTGGAGACAGAGATGTTTCAGAAATATCTGCAACTTTTAAATACAAAGGTAAGTGGATAAATATTCCAAGCATACATAATGGTAAAATAATTAGATCTGAAAAAAAATTAAAACAAATGCTTGATGACAATGAAATTAAACCAACTAGCACCCATAAGAGTCTAGCGTTAGCAGAAGCAGCAGCGGCTAAACGTAGTGGATTATTAACGAGAGGTAGAGGATTTTAAATGGCAGACAACGTAATTAATATAAATAAAAAAGACTACAAGGTAGATGACCTAGATAATAAGTCTAAATACATTGTAGCACAAATAAGAGACTTAGAGGGCAAGGTAGCCTCTGCTAAGTTCCAGTTAGATCAACATGAAATAGCTAAACAACAATTTGTAAACATGCTTATTAATGCCGTTGAGGGAAAACCTAACGGTAAGGATAGCTAATGTTTAATATTGCAGGTACGTTAATATCTTCAGTTGGCAGCCTAGCTTCCACTTACCTAGACGGTAAGGTTGCAGCCAACAAAGCTGAAGCACAAATTCGTTTGAAGGAAGCTACAGGCGATATAGATTGGGATCTAGCTGCTATTAGGGCATCTCAGAGTTCGTGGAAAGATGAATGGATAACTGTACTTTTCTCCATTCCGCTAGTACTGTCCTTCTGTGGTGATTGGGGTAGGGAGATAGTGGCAAACGGCTTTTCTGCTCTGGCAGGGATGCCTGATTGGTATCAGTATAGTTTAGGTGCAGTTGTAGCTGCGTCACTGGGAACTAAAGGAGTATCTAAATTCTTTGGTCCTAAGAAGAAGTAATGAAACATGGATCTTTCCTTTTAAAGTATAAAGGAGAGTTTCCAGTAAGACACATTAGATTTAATGCTATGTATTTGGGTGAAAGAAAAATACCCTTAAATAGATTTAATAGTAAAAGGAAATACAGGAATGGCTTATACACTATCAACAAGGTCGTTAGACAAACTTGAAGGAGTTAATGAAGACCTAGTTAAGGTTGTTCAAAGAGCAATAGAACTAACTAAAATTGACTTTGGAGTTATCTACGGAATGAGAACACTGGAAGAACAAAAGAAGTTGTTTGACGCAGGCAAATCGCAGACCATGAAGAGTAAGCACCTAACTGGTGACGCAGTGGACTTGATGGCATATGTAGATGGAAAGGCAAGTTGGGAACTTAACCTGTACGATGACTTAGCTGATGCTATGAAGTGGGCAGCTACAGAGTATGGCACTAAGGTTCGTTGGGGTGCAGCTTGGCATATTCCTGATATATCTACGTGGGATGGCACAATGGAAGAAGCTATGATGGCTTACATTGACCTACGCAGATCAGAAGGCAGAAGACCATTTATTGATGGTCCACATTTTGAACTTAATTAAGGGTAAGTAATATGGCACAAGATTTAGAAAGAATAGAAGACTTTCTTAAATATAAAAAAACTGGGTCAGGAAAACTAGCTGATAGATTAGTTGCTGATATAGTTGGAAAAAATAATATAGATAGTGATAAGACAGATAAAAAAATAAAAGAAAATACAGAAAAGTATAAAGATAGAGGTACATCTGGTAGAAAACATGCTGAAGAATTAAATGAAAAATTAGCAGCAGCATATAGAAAAAGGATGCTTAAACGAGCAGAAAAAGGTAACAAGGATTTACAACTGCTTCAAAGTTACGGAACAGATGCTCCAAAGTCTAAAGGTTTTATGACTAAAAATACTGGAGATACTAAGGACGATATAAAAGTAGGCTTTGGTCCTCGTGTACAAGATGATCGTTTTGATTTTGATGATAGTCCAGATCCAGATCCAAGGGATAATCCATTTAGAGAGAAAAAAGATTTACCTCCAAATAAACGACCAAACAAACCAAAGCCAAAGCCAAAGCCCAAACCAAAGCCAACAGTTATGAATAGAGGTGGGCTAACAAAAAAAGGAAATGCTGACTATCGCAAGACAGGTATGTTTTATAATTAATGGACATCAAAGTATCTATAGGTCTTGCTGCAACTTTGGCAATGCAAATCTCTGCTGCAGTCTGGTATGTAGCTCAGACGGATGCTACCATTAAGGACTTGTCAGCTACGGTTGCTGAACTAAGTTCTGCTAACTTAAAGAGAGATGTAGATGTTAATGCTAGTAATATTACAAACATTGACGGTGACGTTAAATCTTTAGGCACACACTTAGCTAGAGGCATAGGTGATAGCAATGATATACTCAGACGTATAAGTATATTGGAGACAGATGTAATGTACATGCAGAAAGAAATATACAGGAACGATAGGTAATGGCTGTAGGTATGAAAGGTCACACTATAGGCGGTGGTCATAAACGTGCTACTAAGAGTGGCGCAGGTATGACAGCAAAAGGTGTAGCTAAGTATCGTAGAGATAACCCTGGAAGTAAACTACAAACTGCTGTTACAGGCAAAGTAAAAAAAGGCAGTAAAGCTGCAAATAGACGTAAATCATATTGTGCAAGATCAGCAGGACAAATGAAACAATTTCCTAAAGCAGCAAAGAATCCTAATAGCAGACTGCGGCAGGCAAGAAAAAGATGGAGATGTTAATTGGCTAGAGAACTAACAGATAAACAACAAAAGTTTTTACAGGTATTATTTGATGATGCTTATGGTAGTGTAGGTAAAGCTAAGAAACTAGCAGGCTATGCTGAAGGCACAAGCACCACAGATATTGTAACTGGATTAAAGGAGGAGATACTTGAAGCGACTCAAATATATATGGCATGTAATGCTCCTCAAGCTGCCGTTGCACTGGCAGGTGGGGTACTTGATCCAACTCAACTTGGCATACGAGATAAGCTCTCTGCTGCGAAAGAATTGCTTGACCGCACTGGTCTGGTTAAGACTGAGAAGCTGCAAGTAGAGGCATCAGGTGGGGTAATGCTAATGCCACCTAAGAAACAAGAAGAAGATGAATAGATCATTAGGACGATTTAAACTACCGCAACCAGTAGATATACAAGAAGAAAATGAATGGTTGCCTATACCTAAAGTAGCACGTACCGTTCCTTTTGGTTATAAAGTTAATGAAGAAGATCCTGATATACTAGATCCTATTCCAGACGAGTTAAATAAATTACAGCAAGCTAAGAAATATCTAAACCAATATTCATATAGAGAGGTAGCAAACTGGTTAAGTACAAACACAGGCAGATCTATATCCCACGTAGGTTTAATGAAACGATTAACGAATGAGCGAAGACACAAGAACCAAGCTACAAGCCTCCGCAAATGGGCAGACTATGCGAAAAAGGCTCTCGCCAAAGCGGAAAAAATTGAAACCCAAAGAACAGGTGCAAGAGGAAAAGTCGCTACCGCCTAAAGTAGAGGCACAACCACTTAGAGTAGAAGAAACACATAATGTTATATTCAAACCTAATGAAGGACCTCAGACAGATTTTCTTGCCGCTTCCGAAAGAGAAGTTCTCTATGGAGGCTCTGCAGGTGGTGGTAAGTCTTATGCTATGTTGGCTGACCCTCTCCGCTATATAGGCAATCCTAGTTTTAGTGGTCTTCTTCTCAGACATACTACAGAAGAACTCAGAGAGTTAATATATAAAAGTCAAGAGTTATATCCTAAAATATGGAAGGGTATAAAATGGTCAGAAAGAAAGATGCAGTGGACCGCACCCTCTGGCGCAAAACTCTGGATGTCATACTTAGACAGAGAAGATGATGTGCTACGCTACCAAGGTCTAGCATTTAGTTGGATAGGGTTTGACGAACTTACACAGTGGGCTAGTCCATTTGCTTGGAACTATATGAGGTCACGATTACGTTCTACCGACCCAGACCTTCCAGTATTTATGAGAGCTACTACTAACCCTGGAGGTAGAGGACATCACTGGGTTAAGAAAATGTTTATAGACCCTGCTCCATATAATAGGGCATTTAATGCTACAGACATTGAAACAGGAGAAGATTTAAAGTACCCATCAGGACATGAAAAAGCAGGTAAGGCACTCTTTAAAAGAAAGTTTATACCTGCAAGACTAACTGATAACCCTTATCTATCTACATCTGGTGACTATGAAGCAATGCTTCTTTCTCTACCAGAACAACAGAGAAGACAACTATTAGAGGGCGATTGGGATATTAAAGAAGGCGCAGCCTTTACAGAGTTTGATAGAAATATACATGTTATTGAACCTTACAGTATACCAAATAATTGGGTAAAGTTTAGAGCATGTGACTACGGATACGGAAGTTATTCGGCTGTAGTGTGGGTAGCAGTAGCTCCTAGTGAACAATTAGTTGTATACAGGGAACTATACGTATCAAAAGTATTAGCTACAGATTTAGCTGATATGATACTGGATCTAGAAGCAGGCGATGGAAATATTCGGTATGGTGTGTTGGACAGTAGCCTTTGGCACAAACGTGGGGATACTGGTCCATCTTTGGCAGAACAGATGGTACAACGAGGTTGCCGCTTTAGACCGTCAGATCGCAGCAAAGGCTCAAGAGTCGCAGGAAAGAATGAACTCCATAGACGATTACAAGTTGATGAGTTTACAGAAGAACCAAGATTAGTGTTTTTTAATAATTGTACAAATATAATATCACAGTTACCTGCACTACCTATAGATAAGAAGAATCCAGAAGATATTGATACACACTCAGAAGACCACTTGTATGATGCGTTAAGATATGGTATAATGTCAAGACCACGTTTTAGTATATTTGATTACGACCCTAATGCAAATCAAACAAATCGTATGCCAGTTGCGGATGCGACATTTGGATATTAAGGAAATTACATGTCAGAAGAAGAAATAGCAATAGAAGAAAATATAGTAGCTTTAGAAGATACTGATAATTCTATAATAGAAGATATAGCAGCATCTAATATTATTCCTTTTGTACAGGAAAGATATAAAAAAGCAGAAGACTATAGAGAACAAGATGAACAACGATGGCTAAGATCCTATAAAAATTATAGGGGTATATATGGTTCTGATGTACAGTTTACTGAAGCAGAAAAGTCAAGAATATTTATCAAGGTTACAAAAACAAAAACATTAGCTGCCTATGGACAAATTATTGATGTTCTCTTTGCAGCAAATAAATTTCCTCTTACTATAGAGCCTACTAAATTACCAGAGGGTGTAGTTGGAGATGTAAACTTTGATCCACAAAAACCTGAACAACTACGTGGAGAAATAGGAATAGATGCTCCGTATGGTTTTGCAGGAGATGGCAAAGAATTACCTGCAGGCTCAACACAAAAATCTTTAACACTTGGGCCTTTAGAAGAAAAACTTAGTGAGATTACTGGATTAGAAGAAGGTGCAGGTAAAACACCTTCAGCAATGACATTTAGTCCTGCTATGATAGCAGCAAAGGGTATGGAAAAAAAGATACACGATCAGTTACAAGAGTCAGGTGCAAATAAACATTTAAGAAGCACAGCATTTGAAATGGCTTTATTTGGAACTGGTGTAATGAAAGGACCATTTGCTGTTGATAAAGAGTATCCTAATTGGGGTGAAGATGGTGAGTATGACCCAACAATAAAAACTGTACCACAAGTTTCCCATGTATCTGTATGGAACTTTTATCCTGACCCTGATGCAAACAATATGGATGAAGCACAATATGTTGTTGAAAAACATAAACTATCTAGATCTCAGTTACGAGCATTAAAACGTAGACCTTACTTTAGAGAAACTGTTATTGAAGAAGCTATAGCAGGAGGAGAAAACTATACTAAAGACTATTGGGAAGATGATTTATCTGATTACGCACCAGAACATAGCATTGATAGATTTGAAGTACTTGAGTATTGGGGTATGTGTGATATTGAAATGCTTAAAGAAGAAGGTGTGGAGATACCAGATGAAGTAAAAGATTTAGAAGAGGTATCTGTAAATGTTTGGATTTGTAATGGTAAACTATTACGAATGGTACTCAATCCATTTAAACCTTCTAGAATACCTTACATGGCTGCTCCTTACGAGCTTAATCCATATTCTTTCTTTGGTGTAGGTATTGCAGAAAATATGGACGATACCCAAACTTTAATGAATGGGTTTATGCGTATGGCCGTAGATAATGCTGTATTGTCTGGTAATTTACTTATAGAGGTAGATGAAACTAATCTAGTTCCAGGCCAAGATCTATCAGTATATCCAGGCAAAGTATTTAGGAGACAAGGTGGTGCTCCTGGACAGGCTATCTTTGGTACTAAG
>Ga0098043_1001009_pt1 | contig 10209 bp, 20 predicted proteins | sample 9B_taG_FD_92581 | JGI IMG/M metagenome (GOLD analysis project Ga0098043, IMG submission 92581) | Marine viral communities from the Subarctic Pacific Ocean - 9B_ETSP_OMZ_AT15188_CsCl metaG | ecosystem: Environmental > Aquatic > Marine > Oceanic | place: Subarctic Pacific Ocean | collected 2015-01-10 | reverse complement strand
TTTGAGACCGATCATCTTCCTACTTCCACGATAAAAAAGCTCAACGATAAAAACGGTCTATGAAGATTCAAGAGTCTTACCTAAAAGATGACATTACCATTAATACTGATGGTACTATAAAGACAAATAAAGACAGGCAAAAAGAGCATATTCAAGCGAATTATGGAGAAAAAGAACCCATCCCTCAGGCTCACCCTGCTCACATTAAAAAATTTGATACTTTCCTTGAGGCCTACCAAGAGGATATTAATAAAATTATAGGAAAGCTGAGAGGCTCTAATCACTTAATGAGTCACGAGGAATTAGTAAGTGAAGTAAATCTTTCTTTTGTCAAAAAAAGAGACGAGCTTATTTTTAAATTTAACGCTGATTTCGAGCAGACTGATTTTCGCAAGCTCGCCTATTCATTTGTTAGTAATATCTGTCGCTGGAGCTACGGCAAACTAGCTAAAAATAACTACGTCAAACGTAGGCAAGACAATACTTTTCATACTGAAGATGGGCCAAAAACTACCTTTGAATATGCAGTAGATCGCATTGGTGAAGAAGAGTCTTTTTATGAAAATTTTGACCGTAACGAAAAGTGTCAATTCTTAATGAAAATGATCAAAGAGTATACGGGAATACTTACTGACGCTGAAATTAAGGTTTTATCCATGATGGAAAAAGGAATGAATCAGTATGAAATGTCGGAAGAGACTGGGGTTACTCGCCAAGCTATCTCAGTAATGTCGATCAAGATTTTTGAAAAAATTAGAGCTCACTTTAACATAGATATCCTACAAGACAATTCTTATAAGGATGTCTCTAAAGGTTACGAATCTATAAAGAACTTTTTCTCCCTAACTGATGGCTATATTCCTATGGAAGATAAAGACAAGCCTATTCTAAAGAAGTTTTTGTTGAGTAATGCTAAAAGATATAGCGCTCAAGACATTTCTCAAAAATTTCTTAAGGGCAAATACTCCAGACAACAAATATTGTCTTTTGCAGTAAAAAATCATTTAGCATTTTGCTTAGTGAAAGTCAAGCGCGCCCCTCTCTCTCAGTCTCAATGTGATTCAATTCTTCAGTTGGCTAAAGAAGGTAAAACTACACAAGAGATAGCCTCTATATTAAAGCTATCCATCTACCGAGTGTCGGGCAAACGCGGGTTTTTTGTTCGTCAAGGCTTGATCCCTAGAGTTCCTACATGTAAGCGAAGTGGCGTGAGAAAACCGTCAATCGGTTCTTGATGAGACCTTGGGCGCAACTTAATTATTTAGGGCGCCTCCTTTTAATATGCTGTATTATTAATGTGTGGGTATCCCTTATTTACGCTTTAAATTATAACTCTTTTTGGATATTATCCTTCATAATGGGCATGTTTTGTGGATTAAGCACTTATAACTCGCGATATGACAAAAAGTAAGTGTAAATACTCTTATGACCAACAAAGGTTTGGTGTATTTTCTATGGCTCTTAATTGCGCTTCTTTCTTATGCTTTATATAAAAGCGAAGAAGATAATCGTCGTTTATTTAAAATAGCGAATGACCTCCAAGATCAAATGGAAGACCAAAATCGCCTTATAAGAACTCAACAACTTTATTTGGAATACTTTCACCACAAAAACTCTTTAAAACCTCAAACCTCACCTCTTCACGGGCCTCTTTAATGGAAATCACAATTTTATCTTTTTTGCGCAGAATTGGATACAAGGATATCTTTAATTATCTTTATTCTACTAAATATAAAGACTCTCTTTCTTTTGAAGAAATTACTAGTTTAGATTCCAAACAGCGAAGGTTTTACGATGATTTAATTATAACCCAGCGTGAAGAAGTCATGGAGGTGTTAGATTTAAGCTCCTTATCCGAGGATGAAGATCCCGTAGTTTTAGCTTCAGAAATTTTTTTAAAACTTTATTCACAACCCAACGCTAGTTTAAAATGATTAAATTATTCACGCTCATCGCCACCCTTTTTTTTGGCGGCTGTCAAGCCTCGGATTCTTCCTGCGAATGCTCAGGAGAAAAGGAATGCAAATGTCAAGAAGAGTGCTCTAATTGCAAGTGCGCCTAAGCTCCTAGAAGCTTTGTTCAGTTAATTAAAGTGTAACATACTGTGTGTTACGCTTGTTTTTGTTAGTGCTGCTGGGGGGCTGCACTCATGCACTGCCCCCAAAACCCGCTGATACTAATTTAAACCCCGAAGAGCGTGATTGGCTTGAGGTTTATCACTATGAGATGCGTATAGCTTCTGAAAACGAAGATAATGAAGCTTATTATTTTTTTCTTCAGGAAATTGTCAAAGAAAAGTATTACCAACAAACAGGTAAGCGTCTCTCTCCCAATCCTCGCCTCCAGCGTTTAGAATAATTATTCGGGCCTTCTTGATTTTAAAGTTTTTTCTTGACATATCTTTCTGTTTATGTTAACATGCAGTCTTTAATAACCACTAAGACTATATATCATGAATCAAATTACATTTAAAAACCTAATTGAAAGAACCTCGGATCACCCAGAATTTGAGAGTATAATTGCCAAGAGGCTCAGTGCTAGCCAAGGGTCGGGAGCGGGATATCCCCGCTTGAAAAAGCAAATGAGTATTTTTGGCGACTATCTAGCTACCTCTTCGGGCGGAACCGAGCTTACTTTTGAAATAAACCCACAAGGAAATGTTGTTCGAAGCATTCATGACGGAGCCTCGGTTGAAGAAAGAACTTATACCTCTCATGATTCTAGCAAGCGAGGCAAGCTTCGTACTTGTCGAGAAGTTACAGGGCAGGTAAATCACGACAGAATTAGCGCTCCGCTTAACGATTCTAGATGGTCGGGCGTAACCCATAGTTCATGGGGTATTATAGGATGTATGGTTCAAGAGCTTTTTGCTCTTCTTGATTCTCCTTCAGTCCCTCAAGAAGAAGATATTTTTTCGTCTCCTCATGCAGATATTAGGGAAAGGTTGAAAGAGCGATTTAGATTTCTAGACAAATATGCTCCTGAAGAAAGTGAAGTTATTTATACTAAGATGTGGGAAGCTACGGAGTCCGTTATCTCTCAGATGCAAGCTGAATTAGCGGAGGTTAAATAAAAGAAAAGCTTTATGCCCGTCTGCTCCTTAGATCATTTCCATCATTTTTACTTACTTATATATCAACTTAAATGGTATGTAGGAGAAGCGGGAACCGAAAAACACATGGAAAACAGGTTTAAGGAACGTGCGAAAAAGTGGAGTATACCTTTAGATGGTTTTGATTTTATTTTCCATACGAAACTTGAAGTTCCTAAGTATCAAACCCCACGGACATGCGAGCAGGGTCTAAAAGACACTGTAGCACGCTTTATAGAACAGTATGTTCCTTCTGCATACAATTTCTCTTGTGCTAACTTAAAAGAATGTGCGCCCGTTTCTTATCACGATTTATTTAATATTAATAGTATTGTGTGTTGTTCAGGATTATACAAAGGAAAAGCTCTAAAAGATTTTATAAATTCTCAATTCCCAAATACTATACAGAAGGTCAAATCCCTCTCCCCTAAACCCCTTAATATCGAATATGGAAAATCCGATTTTCCATCTGCTTTTTAGATGCTATGAAAATAAATAAAGAATTAAAGTACGCCAAGTTCTCTTATGATGAGTCATCTAAAATCTTTAGTGTGAGAGCACAGGGGCAAGTAGTGAAGTTCAATAAAGTATATGCTTTTGCTTTTATGCGCTTTGTTATCCGTATGGCTCAGCGTAATTGGCTTCGAACCAAGCCACCTCAAGAAGATCGTGATACTCTCTATACAGGCTTGACCCCTCAAGATATAGGTCCGAATTGGCGTGAAGCACAATTAGCTTCTAAATTCCAGAAAGACCTTGAATTTGCACAGGAAGATCACGACTTACCCCATGATCACCCTGATCAAACTGAATTTTCTTATTAACCAATAAAAATACTATGACTAACATTATGAACACTTCATCTCTAGATATTGTCTGCGCAACAGACGTAGAAGAATTTTATTATAAAGAAACGGACAAGCCTGTCCCAGAGAACGAGCCGGTTGGTCTAGATGTAGAAACCAAAGAGGGGGTAGACCTCGTTCTTTTCTCTGATGTTTACTGGAATCCCCCGTACTCCTCTTTTGACAATGAATAAATTAAACGAAAGACTCGTTTGGATAAGTGTCATCATCTTCGGCGTATTTATGATTGAAAACCAATCAAATAATAACGCGAATATGGAAATGATTTTAAAGACCTATCATGCCGAAACCCAGATTCAAAAATCCGAAATAGCTGACTTCCACAATCAGCTTTACTCTGCTCGAGACAATTCTTACTTACGTGGCTTTGAAGCAGGTAAGACCCAAGCGGGAATAGCTTTTGTTAAAGGCGAATCTTTGTATAATTATGCTGATGGCTATCATGCTGGCGTAAGTCAATTTGCGGAGCCTTTAGAGTCAAATAAGTCTACGGAGTCCCTCCTAGCAGAGCTTTTGGTTGATTTTATGGATCATGAGCTTTCTGCTGAAGAATCTTATTGGGAACTCCTTGAATACATGACCGAAGACCCTTCCTTAAAAGCGAACGCCGAATAGCCAAATAAATGCGCATAAATTCTTCTCAAGTTGTATACTCCGAGCATCACTACGATGAATGCTTTGAGTATAAAGACGGCTCTGGTCGCGTTCCCGAAGGGACTGCCATCGGTTATATGACAATAAGCCCGAAGCTCAAACAAGAAAATCTGTATTTATTTAATGATATTAAATACAGCGAATATGATCATGATTATTGGGATAATTATGAGCTTGAAAATGACCCCGAAAGAATAGTATTACCATGAAAAAACTTGATAGTGAATGGGGGAGAGGCCCCAGATACAAAGAAGCCGAGCTAAAATCAATCGACTTTATTAAAACCCAGCCTCTTTGGGAAAAAATGACTTGTGTCGTAGCCGCCAACCATTCCCGTACTGATGGCTTATGGACATTAAATAATTGCTTAAAGTTTCTTACGGAGGTTAAATCTCGAGATTCTTTCGGGAAAAATAGCTCCCTTGAGTTTACTTGGAATAATTTATTGAGCAAATATAAAGGGGAATACATGATTAGCAAAAGTAAAATTGATGAAAATGTTTCTGTAGCTAAGTTCTTTGGTGTCCCTTTTTATTTAATTGTGAACTTTATGCTCGAAAATAAACTTCTTTTTATACCCGTTAGTGATTCCGAGGGAAATATGGTGGTAAAACACAGGGAAGAGGAGCGAACTACGCAAAGCACCTCCAATGGTGGAGTAAAAAGAGATCTTATTTACCAATTAGATGTCAGCGCAACCCCTTCTAATCGGTGGATGGACATGAGTCAAATAAAATGATTGCATTTAGGGACGGGCATTCTCCTGATGAAGAGTATTCCATTTCCAAGGATCAGCTTAAAAAAATAATAAAAGCGGTTATGGCGAAAAAGAGTAATATTTCTTCTACCCATTCCCACCATATTGGACTGAGTCCCACACAAATAGAAATGGTTATCTCCCATTTAATGTATACCAAAGGCGCAGAGTCTATTAATATAACAATAAATAAAGAGGAAGATGGTTATCATTTAGGGCTAACTGTTCATGATATTAATAAGGAGGATGACGATTATTATGATGATGAAATGTATTTATAATTTGTTCTTGACGCATGACCATATCTATGGTAGAATGCTATCTTTATTAACTATAAAATCTAAATAATAATGATAAATATATATGAAGAAGGAAAAGCGCAGTTTGCCATGGATGATTTCATGCACCACTTGAAAAGCTTAGTTGGTTCAATTGGAGACCAAATGCATGCTATGGGTGTGGAAAACCCCAATATGTCACCCGCATATGCATCTCTCCAAGAATTTCTAGGAATGGAAGAGGATTGGCGAGCGAACCATGATCTATGCCCCTTAACAGGAAATTACAAAAAGAAAAATAGTAAATAATTATGATGACGATGCGATATTGCAAGCAAGAAGGTAAAATTTCTAAAGAAAAAATCTTGCGTAGATTTAAAACTCTACTCAATCTCACCTACCTAGAGGCGTGCCCTCTAGAAGGTGGGGGGTATCGCATTCCCGACAAGGTATTTCACCAAATACAAACCGAGCTAGACTTTAATCTCCCCGATGAAAAGCAAAAGCAAAAGCTTGAAGACCAAATAAAGAAGCGTTATAGGCAAAGAGATAGTTATCGTTTTTGGAAAGAATTTTTGGACATCGCCAATATTAATAATAGGGCAGACGCAAAGGAGTATTTGCTAAAAATTTATCACAAATTAGATACCAAAGGAGTTTATGGTAGCATGACCCATTCTATGTATGCTATAGAAACTCTAGAGCTTGCCCTCGACGATGCTTATAACACGAGTGAATTGATCTTGCGTCAGCATTCATTTACGAACCCCAAGAAGTCAAATAAAAAGAAGAAATCTACCCCTAAAAAGTCAAAATCATCTAGCACTAAGAATGCGCTACCTTTTTAATATTAAATGGGGGGAGAAAGATGTGCTATCAAGCTGATCTTGAGGATTTACAGCCCAAAATAAAAGCATTTGTACTTTCTCGCGTCACAAATAAGTGCGATGCTTGTGATGTGATTCAAGATATTAATCGCGTTATTATTGAAAAAGAAAGCGAGTTTGATGTCTCGCGAGATTTTAACGCATGGGGAATGGGGATTGCAAGATTCCAAATACTAGCCTATCTAACCAAAATAAAGCGTAATAAGAATGTGTCCTTTAATACTTTGCTTGAAGGGTATATGCAAGAAAAAAATGGTAGCGTTGACAGTTGTGAGGGGCAATTAAAGCCTATTGATGATGTGGAGTGGTTAATTAATACTCCATTATACTCTCTTGTAGAAGAAGAAATGAGTACCCTTCTCAAAAAAATAGTAAAAATTTTGACCCCTCCTCAACGAAGAGTGTTTCGACTTTTATGCCAAGGATTTTCTCATACTGAAATATGCACCGAGCTTAATATGAATTACGGAAGCGTAACTGCTCATAAACGAAGGCTCATAAATAGAGCCAAAGATTATCTTAAAACACTTCACCTCACGAATAAATACGACTACAGAAAGGACAAATAAGATGACTAAAATTCTACCTGAAACTTTAACTAAAACTGAAGGTTTGCTTCTCGCAGAATCTATTAACCAAGGGTTAGTTAAGAAAAATGATTCCCCCGAAGCCGTTATGGATGCAATGATTAATGGATTAACTAAAAACTTTCCCTCTCCTAAAGAATTTAAATTTCTAAGCATTTCAGATTTACCCAAATACGATATAGATATAGCGAACTTGAGTGATAATTTTTTTGCGACCGAAGGGGCTGAAGGGTTTAATAGTATGGGGGATACCTTTCATACTTCTACAAATAACACTATTCTTGCTATAGAGCAAAATGTATCCGATTCTATTTGGATTAAAAATGATCCTACCAATGCGAGTTTTGACGAAGTCAAATGGAGTGCCCCTTCTCTTCACTTACAATACGAAAAGAGCAACTCTTCTTCCTTACTACTCCAAAGAACCACCCGTTCCGCTCTTGTAAAACTAGCGCAGATATGCAAGTTAGAGAAGGCTGAGGTGCGCCAAGTAATCTGCATGGATAAAATATTCCGTGATTATGGCTTAGGAATGCATGATAATATTATATTATGGAAGGTTATGGAGTCAAATAAATGTACAAGAGGTGGATGGCTTAAAGGAAGCGATACTTTTAGAGATATTAAAAGGATTTATCTTGACGATAGTTTTGATATAGATTGTTCCCTTAATTATGTTGTTTGGACGGGGCATGACGAACATAAAAACTGCAATAAGAATTCGCGAGAAAAGTCGATCAAGGACTTAGAAAAAGCATATAAGGTAATGGCTTATGCCTCAATTATTCATACTCGCCCCGAAGCCATTTCTCGTAAAGACGAAAAAGCAATTAAAAAACTTAAAAATAATGGAGTTAAAGTCCCCCCAAAAGGTCAGGTTTATAGAATCGTTGCTTTACCCAAAGTTATTAAGGAAAGACTTCAGAAAGAATCTGACGCTAGATTTAAAAAGGGTAAGGGCTTGCCTAATGGGAGAGCAGGGCATATGAGGTACTTCCGAAATGCTTGTTATACAAATATGCGAGGTCAATGGGGTTTTGTGATGCCCGTGCGTGACTCCAAAGGAAATCTACCTAAAACCATGTTTAAAGTAACGAAGGCGAGCGAAGACTGCACTCAGTATGACCCCGATTAATTAATTATTGGGGGTTTAGGAGCTTTTAAGCCGTTTTTTGTTTTTTTCTTGACTTTATTTAACAGTTGTGCATTATTGAGTTTATTAGGAATAACGATACATCCCAACTAAGAAGCTGAAAATTATTCTTGACAATGCTTCTTATGTATGTAAGACTTTATTCCATCAACCTAAATAACCACCGACACAATAATGAAACCAACTGAATATATTAATCTAACTGAACTATGGCAAGATGGAGAGTACAATCAAGTAGGCTCTATTATTAATCAAGAAGAATGGAGTCCTGCGAGAGTCGCAGAGTTCTGTGCTTATGTAAACCGCTTTCTTGGAAGCCGTGAGTTAAATCTTCTTTACAAGTTTCTCTAATGGGAAAGGGCAGACCAAAAGGCTATAGCCCTTATGCTTACATTGAGTATAAGGAGCTAGGACAGCTTATAGGGCGAAACCCTATCATTAAGGTCAGTCGATCATGGCTAGAGTCTTTAGAAGGCTCTCCTGCCCCCTCTACGCCTACCCCCGAAGCACCACCTCGCTCTATGGAGGAAATTTTATGTGATTCTCCCGAAGAGCCTACTCCAAAAATAGAATTTAATTTAACCACTTTTGATAATGAATAATGATTATTTTCCCGACCTCGTAGGTCAACACGCAGTTAAAAAGAAGCTTTCCTTTTATCTTGACGCTTTCGAGAAGACAGGAATGTGTCCTTTCCTTAATTTAATCGGGGCAAAAGGTCTAGGCAAGACTGAATTTGCTAAAGCCTTTGCCAAGAATCTCAGCAATGATGATGGGGATCGCAGGGCTTTTCTTGAGCTTAACTGCTCAACGATCAAGAATAATGAAGCTTTCTTTGAGCAAATATTCCTACCTCTTATTGCAGATAATGAAATTACTATTCTTTTTGACGAGTGTCATGCGTTACCGCAAGACTTGACGATGGCTTTTCTTACCATTTTTAATACAGAAAAGAACGCTCGCAAGAATTTCGAGTGGAATGAAATGACTTTTGAGTTTAATTTCAAGAAGCAAACTTTTATTTTTGCAACCACAGAAAGTGATAAGATTTTTCCTCCACTCAAAGATCGACTTACGACTATTGATTTCGAGCCTTACACCAATGAGGAACTTGCTGAGATCGTTCAGCTTTGTGTTCCCGAAGTAGAATTTAGTGAAGGTTGCTTGGAAATGATTTCACCTACGATCCGCAATAATGCTCGTAGTGCAGTTAAACGAGCTAAAGAAATAAGCCTATATTGTGGGGCGAAAGAAGATTATTATTTTACTCGTCGTGATTTTGCAGAGTTATCGGATAGTGTTGGCATTTTGCCTTTAGGCATTACTTATACCGAAAAACAAATCTTGCAAACTCTAAATAATTGTGGTTCTGCCACTCTTACAGGACTCGCTGCGAAATTAGGAATGAGCAAGACTGCTCTTCAGCGTGACCATGAATTGTATTTATTAAATAAAAACCTTATGTCTATTGATGGTAAACGCAAGATTACCTCTCAAGGCATTGAACTCTGCGAAACACTATGAAACTTACAGATAAAGATAAACATACTTTCTTGAAATTAGCTGAAGAACTTAACGAAGTATCAGTTGAAATCCTTCAAGCCGTGAATAAACCCAACAAGGGTAATTGGACTTCTATAGTTGAAGAAATGGCTGATGTTGAGCATTGGTGGAAGAAAGTAAAAAAAATAGGTCAGCGTCCCTTTTAGGAGTTATGGATAAATATAATTGGGGCTTGATTTTGTTAGTTTTAGTTGCTATAATAGTGGTGTTATGGGAAAAGTGCTAAGTATTTTATCAGCGTTAATGTGTCTCTGTATGGGATGCAGAACTCAAGAGAGTGTCGTCCACCCCATTCTGCCTCCTCCTGTTCTTGCGGAAGCTATTCTCCAAGGAAAAGAAGTGCAAATCAATCACCTTCCTCATCCTTTAAATG
>Ga0098043_1001008_pt1 | contig 10212 bp, 9 predicted proteins | sample 9B_taG_FD_92581 | JGI IMG/M metagenome (GOLD analysis project Ga0098043, IMG submission 92581) | Marine viral communities from the Subarctic Pacific Ocean - 9B_ETSP_OMZ_AT15188_CsCl metaG | ecosystem: Environmental > Aquatic > Marine > Oceanic | place: Subarctic Pacific Ocean | collected 2015-01-10 | reverse complement strand
TCGGCTACTGTTTCAAAAATCTTGGGCGCTTTGTCTTTTAGCCACGACCCGAGCTTGGTGTCGCGGAGTTTGTCCATTAGAACTTAAATGTGAAGTTGAAGAATGTAAACGAGTACATCTTTGAACTTAGGTCAATAATAAAGTCGAACACTGTAACAGTGCCCAACCGGAACTTGAAGATAAACTTATCTCCGTGCTTATTTGGGTTACCCCAACCGTTCTGGAATTTCATCGAAGTCTTTGATTTCAATGGTTACGGTACCTCCATCAGAGAGATGGTTTGCTACAGGCGGGTACACATCAAAATACGCCTGGGTGCTATTGTATAGTTCAAACTCTCCTCCAGATACTCGCTTCGGCCCATAACCGGTCAGCAAGCAGCCTGCTGTATCTTCATCCGTATTACCACAGTGGATCAGGATGTACTTAAAGTTCGGCACGTCTTGCAGCCACAACATTCCTTTGTGGATATCCTTAAAACGTTTGCTGTACTTCTGGTGATAGCCACCGAAGTCTCTGAGCTTTATTTCGTATTCGCCAGCTGGGATGCGTGTTTCTGCCATCACCTTCTCAACACGATGCTCATCTTCTAAAGTAAAGCAAAGATACTTTCTTTTGTCTTTGCCTGTACTTAGAAACAGAGTTCCTAGCGTGCTATCCTTGCCTGTACTCATCCGGTACAGCTCAAGCTTCATATGTTTTGGTCTTTTCATGATGTATGTTCTGCGTCATCCGTAAACCACATCGCATTAAGCAGACGGACTAACTCATTAATTTTTGCAACGCGTTGAGCTACCGTCGCATTAGACTTAAGCTCTTCAATAGGTCGGGGGTCTTGAAAATGTCTCATCAGTCTACTAAGAATAAATGAATGTTATAATACACGTAGCAAGTACTGCTCAAATCACCACCTCGATGCTCAATCACAGCAAATACAGCATCGTCTGTAATTGCAGAAGTTGTAGTAAACTCTTTCTTGTAAGCTGTAATGCTACTCGTTCCTACGGTTTGTGTAGCGCTAGCTCCCCGAAAGGTAACATTTGAACTTGCTGTGCTGTCATTGTCTACCGGTCCGGACCATATAGAAAAACCAAAGTCACCACTGTTACCGTTCTGAACCCTATAGGTCACCTTCATGCGAACTTTCTTTGAATCAGAAGGCATCATTAACGCAGCCTGCATCCGGATATAAGCATTTAAGCTATGAGTAGTAGAGTCGATAGTATCTGAACTGCTCCAATCGCCCATCTCTTGAAGTTGACTATAGAAAGACCACCCGTAGGACGTACCAATAAGAACCCGCTCTTCTTCATCCGTAGCACTAAACGAGGCACGGCCAGACATTGCAACCATAGGTGTTTCGGTCATGCCACCTCCTGAGCTGCCTCCCGTAGCCCAAGACAATGCTCCAGAGCCATTGGTTTTCAGGAACTGCCCATTACTACCCGTATCATTTGGTAGAGTTAATGTATAAGAAGCTCCTGCCGAGTGGGGCGGTCCTTGCACTGTGATACCATGAGTATTCTCCTCACAGTTTAGAACAAGTCGACCAGAACCCCTTGTGCTGTTGCCCATAAAGATGACATCCCCAGATCCGTTAGGAGCAAACTTGAGAGGTTTATTGGTATTGGTTGTGATTGTTGGATCAAAAGACGCGATTGAGCTAAACGTCATTGTTCCTTCTATAGCCGGATTCGTAGCAGAAACTACTGTTGTAAAAGACAGTACCCCAGAACCGTTAGTCTTGATGACTTGATTCGCAGTACCATCAGCACCGGGCAACTCCCAAGTAACATCACTAGCAATAGATAAGGGAGCTTTGAAAGCAACATAGTTACCGTCCAATGCAGTAGCTTCATAGAACTTGAGGCTAGACATCGTGACTGTTCCTGCTCCTTCAAGCTTGATATTATCAGACTTTAGAAGGATAGCTCCTGTGCCTGCTGGATCAATAACTATATCTCCATTACTAGCTGAAGTAATCTTATTTCCGTTTACGTCTAAGTCAGCGCCAAGTTGTGGAGATGAATCTCCTGCTAAGCTTGCTAGTGCGTCTGTAATCCCATAACCAGCAAGTGTGGTAGGCTTACCTGATAAGGACGAAAAAGCTCCATCAAAAGAAGACAGAGTAGTCCAAGTAAGATTAGTAATACCAGATCCTGTATCGCCACTTGTAGTAAGAACTTGACCTGAGGTACCGGAACCATCTGGTAAATTCAATAGTGTATTTGCAGTAACCGAACTGGGAGCTTTAATCTCGATAGAGTTAGAGCCTTGTCCTGTAGCTTCAAAAAGCTTAATACCTCCAGGACGCGTAGTCGTATTACCTACAATAGAAAATGTGCTAGCCGTAAAAGCCGCAGTAGTTGCACCGGTTGTGTCACCCGATAGTATTAGAGCCGTAGTAGCTATCTCAGAACCACTTGCTCCTGCTGCCACATCAAATGTAAGAGTACCAGGGCTTGTTTCTTCTGCAGTAAGTTTTGTCTTTTGGCCCGCCTGAAGAATAGCAGCAGTAGTTGTAAGCTTGACCTTACTTGATGTCTCGTCTTTTGCATTAGTGATATAAACCCCCCGATCGCCAGACGTTGTCTTTACCGAGTTTTCAAGAGCACTAATCTTCGTCAGATTCGATTGAATCGTCGAATTGTTGTTGGTATGCCCCGATGTGTTTGATGAAATGTCATCATCAACACTACCTGCACCGAAGAAGGTTGTTCCGTTGAGAGAAGAAACCGTAGCGGCTGCAGATGCGCCAATATTCGCGTTACCCGACCCGGTCTTTAAAGACGTGAAAGCAATTGAGTTAATGATTACCCGTCCATCTGGCCCAACAATTTTGATGTTGTTGCCCGATGGATTGCTTGCCGTAAGCTGATACGTTGTTGTATTAAAATCCTCTTGATAACGAGGTAAAAAGAGTTTATTATTCGGATCAGGGCTAGGTAGCTCAAAGCTATTCTTGATATGACGAATAGTTACAAGGTTACCATCTTTAGAAATATGAAAGTTTACAGCCATGGCAATTATGGATCATATGTCGTTAGCAGTGGTTCCTCATCTACATATGCATGCACGTTAGCAATTTGAAACTGCGTATAACCCGCAAACGAAAACAGACATACTCTGACTTCTAAATCCTCAATAATCTGAGGACCACTTGCATTACCGGAATCATCGAAAGCAGTTTGTATGGTTGCCATATTCCAAGTGTTATTCTCCATAACACTACTGTTAAACACACCCGTTTCAGGCTGATAATCTAAAGGATATATTAGCTGCTGTGTGTTGCTCTTATAGAAGAAGTGAGCCTCTGTAGAAAAACCGGGGTCAGCATCAACTCCAGTTAGTTGCACATAGTTATTTGCATAAGTGCCATCGGAAAACATCAGATAAGCCTGCTCAAAGTCATTATTGGAACTCGCTGCTGTAATAACACGAATGACAACAATACAAGCTACTAGGTCTGGAGCTGAAGCAGTTACCTTGGCTGAAACGAAAACTCGCAAGTTCTTATTCGCGTACCAATCTGTATTACTAGCGCGCTCGTCAAACACAATTTTGTTTGCCTGGCCCTGCGTCATATCAATAGAGTCCCAACCATAAACTTGGTTGTTGACGCTATTTGGATTCGGAAAGTCAAATGTGTCCAAGTCAGTAAACAGAAACGCTCCACCAGTACCGCTACCTGCTTGGGAAGTTGTTTCTGGAGGTGTAACTGTAATAGTCTGCTCTGTGATAGCTCTTGCAAGTGCGACTGCTGATGTACCAGTTTGACCAAATGACTGCATAAGGATCAAGAGGTCAGCAATACTTACTACCCCATCTCCATTGATATCGCCAACAATGCCGGTACCTCCTGCATCAGTCGTTGTTACAATACCTCCCTCAACTAGTTCATCCGCAAAGAGTGTAGCCAAAAGCGCAATGAAGTCATTGATCTTAAACTTCCTAGTACGCTTTTGATCCTCGTAGAATCCCGCAAGGTAAAAGTTATGCCCTGCTTCAATAATACCTGGAATACTTTCATCACCGTTCGCCGGTAATGACTCGTATCTATTGAACTGCTGAACTAGCTCAGATACCTTAGCTACAGACGACCGTACAGTGTCATTAGCATTGGTTGTGCCTGCATTCAGTTCTTGAACTAAGTATGCTGCACTATAACCAGACGTTTGGGCAGCCTGCGCGTCATTAAAGAGCTTGCTATCATGGACAGTAAAAATACCTCCATGACTTGTAAGTAAGGTATCAGCAGTTGCTGCTGTAATCTGCCCCGTCCCCCCAGCTGATGAGTAAGATGACGTAAGTGCCACCAAGCTAGAATTAAACGTAGCCGTCTCACTAAAAGAAACCTTATTTACCCCATTGTAGCCGAGCTTGATAGTCTGCGCGGTACCGGTGGCACGTCCGTTATAAAAGCCCACGATTGATTTCTCATGAGCCTCAATAACGGGGTATGCGAGATTGATGTTCTCTAGTACATCAGCCAGCTTTATTGCCATCTTCCTTGAGGATTAGGTAGTCCATGGCAGCAAGCAGGACACTCGGTTCAATCGACAGTTCACCGTTGTCAATGAGTGTGACCTTTTTGAGCCGGACCTTTTGATCCTCGTTCAGGAGAGTTTCGACACTTTCGCGGAACTCGTTTGCCAGGTCATCACTGACTTCTGGTTGTCCATCTGCATCCAACGTGGCTTTGTCACGCAGGTTAGAGATGTACTTCTGCCGAGTTTCCTCGAACGTATCTACAAGCGGCTGGAGCTTGTTAATGTTTTGCGCAATCATCCAGCTGCTTTTGAGTGGGAGATTGATGTCGCTGAGCTTTTGAAATGCGGAGTAGACTCCGATACAATCCTTAAGTAACATGCTATAAGTTTTTGGTACTTCTACAAATATAGGCTTTATCCGATTACGATGATGTCATAAACTTCACCATCTGTTGTTACTCCAACTGTCACACGTACAATGTTTGCATCAATAGGCGAGTACTTGCAGAAAACCGGAGTTGCAGTACCACTTGGATCTTTAATAGCAACAACGTAAACGGATGTAGTATTCAGGTTATGCTTGATAACATACCCGTTGGTGCCTTGAATATCTGGAGCAAAGTTGCTACCAGAGTCATTAGTTTGGTTTGTGATTGTAATCGAACACTTTGCCACAGCGCCCAGTGAACGTACTGATGCTACGTTGGCAAAGTCGTCGTCTGGCATAGTTGCTAAATCATCCGCCTGATTTGTTTGCGAAACAGCATCAGATTTAGTGAACTTCAATGCCGCCACGTTATCTGCATTAGCCACAGCACCAGTAGCGCTATCTCCGTGACGAGTAAACTTGAACAAGTCTACATCGGCATCATATGTAAGCGCAGCATTCTCACTCAGCTCATTGGCAGCACTTGTCTTACGGGCAAACCGGAAACCTGAATCTGTGACGTACGTGGATGCAGAGTTAGCAACGTTAAGGTCTAAGAACGTATCGTTGAAAACAACAGTAGTACTGTTCTGCTGAACCACATCACCTGCAACTGTCAAGTTACCCGAGATGGTAACGTTGCTACTTGCAGTAACGGTTGTAAAGGCACCTGCTGCTGCTGTGGTTGCTCCAATGGCAGTACCATCAATACTACCTCCAGTAATAGCAACAGAGTTCGCATTCTGAGTTGCAATGGTGCCTAAGCCTAAGCTTGTACGAGCAGTGCCTCCACTTTCCGTTATAAAGTTAGTACCATCGCCGACAATAAAATGGCTATCTGTAGGAGTCAGGCCAGCAATATCCGATAGTTGCGCGTCAAAGGCTTGTACATCGGTGCCTATCACCAAACCCAGAGATGTTGCTGTGACGTTAGAGTTGAGAAGTGTAGATATGCTTGTTAGACCGGTACCACCATTGGCTTGAGGCAGAACTCCAGTAACTCCGACGTCATGAATGTTTGCAGAGCCATTAAAGGCAGTGGAAACAGATGTAGAAGCCAGATCAACCTTAAAGGTTCTGCCAGTAGTAAGAGTACCTGCAGAACCAGTAGTATTGGCAGCGTTGTTTGGGATATCAGCAGAAACCAAAGCACGGAAAGTCGGAGCCGCAGCACCTCCAGCCCCAGGACCAGCAAAAACGGCATTAGCGTTCTGGTTATCGAGACCCAACTGACCACTTGTGTTTGATAGGAGGTTGTTGTCCAGATCAGAACTTAGAGAAACAGCTCCATCAGATGGTGCTGCGTTCGTCAGTACCTGCAGCTTTTGGTAACCAGCTGGCAAAGCTGTGGAGCCACTTCCCGGTGTTCCTGTAATGGTAAACTTAGGCAGCTTATCTGTACCAGAGCCACTACCTCCAACTTGAGTAGGGTCACTCAGCACCCAGTACTCAGGCTCCGCAGTACCAGCACCATGTGTATAAAGCTGACCACCATTGGCTACAAACTCACCGCTAGAGTTCAACCTAATGGCACCCGATGCGGTATTAGTTTCAACCAATGCGCGGCCATCCGCAACATAGAACATAGTAGAGTACGCCTTGAAGTGTCCAGGCGCAGCACCAGTACCATCATCTTGATAGGTATACCCTGACCCACCATTGTACGTGCTAGTATGCAAGTCGGTCCAGTCATCAATCTTGCTACGAATGCCACCAAACGTATCATCAGTGCTGACAATACCCTTAGTCAGATTGTTATCTAACTGGGCTGTAGTTTTTAGTAGGTCGGAAAATCCAATAGGCATAGCTTAAGTATTATTCGATGGTGTATGTACCGTTAAAGGCGCCTGCACTGTTTGAAACGTACACCTCATAGTTAGATTCCGTAATTCCATAGTGCGTGGTGAAGTCTACGGTAGTAGAGCGTGGATCAGAACCAAATGACCCATATTCATCAGGAGTATTAGGCTTTTGGAATGTGCTAATCTCATTGTACGACGCAGGAAAAGCGATGTAGGTAAACTGAGTACCACTAGGTGTAAGAGAAATGCCCAGCCCAAAATCTGGTGCCCCCGTACCTGTGGTATTGATAATCTCATACTGACGACGGTTAGAAACATTCCCTGAACGAATCGCATTAATAGCTGTACTCATTTGCTGATCAGTTAATGTACTAGGGTCATTATCTGTCCCACCCTGAGTACTATATCCAACCAACGCAGGAAACTCAAGATTAATCACGCTACCTACAGGAATCGAGCTACCGGTTCCCTCCTCATCAGTAATTACAATACTGTATTGTATTGTATTGGCGTCAATACTATCTACCGGATAAGCGCTAGACACATTCGTATAACCTGCTGCTCCAGTGTCTGTGCCTGTCACGTTATTAGCACTCGTTGCTACTGAGTCAAAAACAAGTCTATTCGAATTCGCTGTTAAGTTCAAACCACTTACAGTAAGAATAGTCGTAGCTGCACCACCATTAATCGAACGTTTTAGAGCAAACTGAGTAATAGGTACTAAAGAAGTATTCTGAGTTATAGTAAAAGAAAGCTTTGTTCCAATATTGCCTTTTTCACGTGTATTATTACTTTCCGAAGTGCCTACAAAATGGTTGCTAGTATTCGCTCGTGTAGTACTAGCGCCACTAATAGCTGGGGCAGAATACGATGCACAGTCGATGCGTCCGCTATTGTTGTTGGCCCCTTCGACCTCAAAAACCGTTGTTGCACTACCCGCAGAATCATTTGGAGTAACCACTACTTTATACGTAAAGTCGGCACTACCACTTAGTACTGTTACGTTCTCTGTAAATGAAAAGCTTTGATTTGTAGGAGTGCCCGCAGTATTTAAAGCGGCGAAATTATTCGTAGAAAAGTCATTCACTGAAGGAGTGGCATTTGCTACTTCGGCATAATCTCCACCACCAAGCTTCCTAAATAGTTTTACTTCTCTAATAGCAAAAGCAGAACTAGCAGTATTACCTGCAACAACTGACTGGTTATTATTCTTGACCGTAAATGTTACTGTCTTAGAAACAGTTTGTGTAGTAGTATCATAGCCTACGTTCAAATCACTGCCTGTAAATGCAGCTTCTGGAGCTTGGAATGCCGTCAATGCCTTAATGATAATTTGCATCGCCGTACTACCGTCACCTACATCGATACTACCATCAGCAGAAGTAAATCGTCCAAAACTCGTTCCGCTTGGAATTGAGATTGGAATATCTGTCGTTTGAATGGTTTCGCCAGATCCTGTAGCAAGCACTGACCAGTTATTATTATTTCCCCAAGTTTCGTTTAGGAGGTCATCGCCCGTATAGAGGTACGCTTTTTGACTACTAGACGTATCTATAAGTATTGTTCCTAACGCACGTTTATTAGGGAAGTCCCCGTTTCCAGGTAGGCCCGTAGAAAAAATAAGACCTTTAATGTCGTTGTTAGAACCATCTACAATGGGAAATGCAGAGTTTTGATTCTGCAGCGTATCTCCAAATTTGATTGCCATATCAATGTAGTATTTCGATGTTCAAAGTGATGTCGGAGTCAAATGCCCCCGGCTGATTGCTTCTGTACGCCTTGTATACTGGAGTAGCGGTGCCCTTGCTAAGAGAGAATCCAGGACCGCCATTGTTGTCAAACTGCCAGCTATCTGTGTAGTCCGCTACACCTCTGCCATTGACTTCTGCTGCTACCTCCCCCAAAGTTCCGGCACCTGCAATAAAAATCCAAGTAAATTTACTTGCATTTGCTGTATTAGCATTACACTGTACTACAAGGTTTTGGTTTGCAGCTAGTGGATCAACGTCAAGAGTAGACACTACTTCGGAAGTAGTGCCGTGTCCCAAAAACAGACCAAAGTTTGTTACAGTTGACAGCTCTGAAGTAAGAATGTAGAACCGGTGTCTGTGAAAAATCTTAAAATCGCGCTGCAGTGTCTGAACTGATCCTGTACCGTCATTGCCAAGGAATCCGCAGCTTACTCTGAATGTGCGCGGAAAAGGAGTAGACAAGGCATCAATTGTATACGTAGGATTTAATGACGTAATAGTAGGAGTACCAAAGCTTGACTTAGTATGACTTTGAGAAAACTGGTTTGTCAAGTCGCTCACATCAAGGAAAGACAGCTGTGTATTGGTATCAAGGTTTTCGGGGGTAGTAAAAATTAAGCTGATTGCACTCACGACACTAGACAGTCCACACTCTACAAGCAAGTCATTGCCTGATGTTTGAGAGTTAGTAGCGTTATAGCCAATGCTTGCAATTGTAGGCTCAAAGAATGGAGCTACAATGTCTCGAATGATAGTTTCAAGACTCGTGCCTTGTGCATACGTCTCACCTGCAATAGCATCACCAATTGTATTTGTGATGTTGATGACCCCGCTCGTTGAACCTCCTCCTGCTCCTGATACTGTGCTTGCCGCAACACTGACGGTATTGACCTGCTCAGTAATAGCTACAGAGTTAGTTGTCGTAGTAATCTCGACAATGTTCCGTGCTGGTTCCGTTATGATGACTTGTGCGGGCATCAGACAGAGACTTGCAGTTTGATTTTGAACTTACCTTCAAGGATGCGCGTCACAGTACCATCGTTAGCAACAAGCTCCAAGTCGTATACTCCTTGGTTGAAGTTGAAACCTGTTGTAGTAGCAGTAGGAATAGAGAGAGTAAACTGCCCTAGCGTATCTCCGGCCTGGTTAGCCTTAGTAAAGTGTTGCTGGAAGGCAACTGTACCACCGGTATCTCCTCCCCCACCAGTATTAGAACTAGCCTGATAAACAAAGTTGGTATCCGTAATGTGGTCTTTTACAGACATACGGACACGGTAGTTAGTCAGGTCAAGGAATGTCCCGTCTGCCAGCTTGTAGCGGAAGGTAACATCATGCTGTGATCCCTGCTCAACGATAAAATTGTACTTGCCTGCAGACATTATGATAGGACGTATTCAAAGACGTTAGGTTTCCCCTGTCCGTTATTTACAAGAATGGTATACCCTGCAGAGCTATTCCAGCCGTTGCTTTCCGAGTAAAAGTTCCCAGTAAACAATGGCGCAACAGCAATCTGCCTGTAGTTGGCTTGATCTACCTGCTTTTCGTCTACAATTCTGTAAATACGCTTTCCCTTACGAGCATGCCAGTGTCCTCCTAGCATTACGTTGTACATCCCTTGGCGGCCGTACTCCCAGAAAGCCTTGCCTATATCTCCTTTCGATATACCTAAGTGGTTATGCGTCAGAAGATAGTATATGCTGTCTATCTCTACCCCCAAAAGTACGGAATCATACCTTACATCC